>Ga0207646_10004783_pt1 | contig 14535 bp, 7 predicted proteins | sample KBSK5502metaG_FD_184343 | JGI IMG/M metagenome (GOLD analysis project Ga0207646, IMG submission 184343) | Corn, switchgrass and miscanthus rhizosphere microbial communities from Kellogg Biological Station, Michigan, USA - KBS K5-50-2 metaG... | ecosystem: Host-associated > Plants > Roots >... | reverse complement strand
AAGCGGGAGCTGCACGGTGAACGCGGATCACGCACAGGCACTGCGGCAGGCTGAGACCGACAAAGCGTTATTCGATCTCGGCGTTATTTCGGGGCTCGCATACAAGTCTTCCAAGGGCAAAGCGGACGAATTCACCACCAGAAACGATCTGGAGACGCAGAGGCTCACCGCCAATCAGAAGGCCATCGAGTCGCAAATGGCGCAACAGCAGGCCAAGGTTGACCAGATGCGCGTGCTGGCGCACCTCAAACAGAAACAGTTGGACGCACTGAAAGTCCGCGCCGGGATCAATGGCGTGCTGGTCGATCTTCCTTTGCAGGTCGGCCAACATGTTTTGCCCGGGATCATGCTGGCTAAAGTGGTGGAACCCAATCACCTGATGGCCACTGTAAAAATCGCCGAGACCCAGGCTCGTGATGTGCAGATCGGTGAGCCCGCGTCGATCGACACGCACAATGGCGTAATTGCAGGAACGGTGATGCGAGTCGATCCGGCGGTACAAAACGGAACGGTGACAGTCGACGTCAAACTCACTGGAGAACTCCCCAAGGGCGCCCGGCCGGATCTCAGCGTGGACGGAACGATCGATCTCGAAAGATTGGACGACGTTCTGTTTGTCGGGCGTCCAGCATTTGGCCAGGAAAACAGCACCATCAGTTTGTTCAAACTTGGTCCTGACGGGCAGGGAGCGTCACGTGTGCCAGTTAAGGTCGGACGCGCCTCGGTGAATTCGATTCAGGTTATTGAAGGGCTGCATGAAGGCGACACGGTCATACTGTCCGATATGTCTCGTTGGGATAACACCGATCGTATCCGGCTCGAGTAAGAGACGAAACCAGGCGGCAAGGAGCTAGCAAATGATGGAATCAGGACAGGCTCTCATCCAGATTCAAGACATGACCAAAGTCTTCTACACCGACGAAATCGAGACTCACGCGCTTTCCGGTATTCACCTCTCGGTAAATAAAGGCGAGTACGTGGCTATGTCGGGACCTTCGGGATGCGGCAAGTCAACCTTGCTCTCGATCATCGGACTCTTGGATACGCCCACTGCGGGTCGCTATTCCCTGAATGGAAAGACAGTTGAGAACCTTGATTTTGCAGAGCGCTCGCGCATCCGCAATCAGGAGATTGGTTTCATCTTTCAAAGTTTTAACCTGATTGGTGATTTGACCGTCTACGAAAACGTCGAACTGCCTTTGACCTACCGGCAAAGAATGCCCGCCGCCGACCGCAAGGGTCGCGTCATGGAGGCCCTGGAGAGAGTCGGCATGGCCCATCGCATTCGTCATTATCCATCGCAACTTTCGGGCGGTCAGCAACAGCGGGTCGCAGTGGCGCGCGCGCTGGGAGGAACGCCATCCATTCTGCTCGCCGACGAACCTACCGGGAACCTGGATTCGCGCAATGGCGAAGCGGTGATGGAACTTCTCCAGAACCTGCACCGCGAGGGGGCCACGATCTGCATGGTGACGCACGATCCGCGCTTCGCTAAGCATGCACAGCGGGAAGTGCATTTGTTTGACGGCAAGGTAGTGGCGGAGGAGGAGCTGAAGAAGTTGTTGGCGGAAGTGCAGGCATGAACGGTGTGGTCCAAGATCTTCGCTATGCGTTGCGGCAGCTTCGCAAAACCCCCGGCTTCACCGCGGTTGCGGTGATCACGCTGGCATTGGGGATCGGCGCCAACACTGCGGTGTTCAGTGTGATTGATGCGGTGATGCTGCGTCCGCTGCCCTACTACAAGCCGGAGCGGCTGATCGCGGCGGAGTCGGTCAACAGCCGAGCGCCGGGGTTTGGTGCATTGTCCTATCCGGATTTTTTCGATTGGCGGAACCGAAATCGGACGCTGGAGCACTTAGTTTCCTATCACGACGATGCTTTTACTCTAAATGGCCTCGATCGGCCTGTGCATCTCGATGGCGAGGTTGTCTCGTGGGATCTTCTCACCGCGCTCGGGGTCAGCCCAGAACTGGGGCGTAGCTTTACTTCCGACGAAGAAAAAGTCGGCACCCGAGTGGTTCTGATAAGCCATGCACTATGGGCCTCGCGATTCGCATCGGACAACTCCATCCTCGGTCGGCAACTTAAGCTCAACGGAAATCTCTACTCCGTAATCGGAGTCATGCCACAGGAGTTTCGTTTTCCGGTCAATGCGCCGCGAAATGATTTTTGGACCACTCTGGCAGTTGATGACGATCCAAGCGATCCCGAACCAAACACGGTCAGCCGTGGTTCTCATTTTCTCAACGTCATTGGACGTATGAAGCCGGGCGTCACAGTCGAACAAGTCGACCAGGACTTGAAGACGATTGCCGCCAATCTCGCGAAGGAGTACCCGGCCACCAATACCCGGCACGACTCTGCCCGGACAAGAACCGCAATTGCAGCCCTGCTCGGTGACAAGCGGCCAGCACTTCTGGTCGTTCTCGGCGCGGCCGTACTGGTGTTAGTGATCGCCTGCGGTAACATCGCGAATCTGATGCTAGCCCGCATGCGCGAACGGCAACGTGAAATTGCAATGCGTTCCGCGTTGGGAGCGGGCCGCAACCGCATCATCCGCCAGTTGCTCGTCGAGAGCCTCGCTTTAAGTGCGATCGGAGGCCTGGCCGGTTGTGGACTAGCGTTCCTTGCCACTCCCGCGGTCCTCCGGCTCATCGGCAATAGCGTTCCCCGGGCGGCGGAGGCCGGCGTTGACCTGCGCGTTCTGACCTTCTCAGTGCTGCTTTCGTTCGCAGCCGGACTCATCTTCGGGACCATCCCCGCCATCGTCTCCTCGCGAACCAGCCTTGTCTCCACTCTCAAAGAGGGTGGACGAAGCGAAATAGCGGGGCGCGACTGGCTCCGGTCATCGCTTATCGTCGCGCAAGTGGCGCTCGGTCTCGCTCTCACCGCCGGAGCAGGTCTTCTCATCAGCAGCTTCGCAAATCTTCGGCGGGCAAATGAAGGATAAAACTTGGGAACGGCTTGGATCTGACCGCAACATTGTCGGAAAGCCACTTCGCGTCAACAACGAGCCTTACACCGTCGTCGGAGTCTTGGCCCCTGGTTTGGCCGACCGATTGACGGGAGGCGACATATCGGTGCCGTTGGCTTTCAAGACGGAGCAACTGAATCACGACTTCCATTGGATCTTGGTGATGGGAAAACTCAAGGCCGCCGTTTCGCGGGCACAAGCTCAGGCCGACATGAACGTGATCACCGACCGGCTTGCGCGAGACTTTCCCAAATCAAACAAAGGATGGGGAGCGAGTGTTGAACCACTGCACAATAATTTTCTTCCCCCCGAACTGATCAAGAACCTGTGGTTATTGATGGCCGCAGTTGTGTTTGTGCTCCTCATTGCCTGCGCAAATGTTGCAAATCTTCTGTTGGCGCGCGGAATGTCCCGGCAGAAGGAAGTGGCTGTGAGGACCTCAGTTGGCGCTACACGCACACACATCTTCGGTCAATTTCTGGTTGAAAGCTTGGTCATGGCTGGGCTGGGAGGGGCGATCGGCATTGCTCTGGGCCAAGTCATGCTGAAGATGTTCATGGCCAAGATACCGTTCGATCTGCCTTCCGAGGCGGACATACGGCTGAGTGTTCCCGTCCTGTTGTTCACTCTCTCCGCGACGACTCTGGCTGGTGTCTTCTTTGGTTGTGCTCCGGCCTGGCAAGCTTCCCGCGTCGATCCGAATGAAACCCTGAAAGAAGGCGGACGCGCCGGAATCACAACCAGCAAACATCGCCTGCGCAGGATCCTGGTAGTAGCGGAGTTTGCCCTGGCATTGACCCTCCTGGCAGCGGCGGGTCTGGCGATGCACAGTTTCTGGAACGTGACCCGCGTGGATCTTGGCATTCGCAAAGATCATATCTTGACCTTCTACTTTCCGGTCTCACAGAACCGCTTTTCTCGATCGGAAGAAATCAATCCGTACTATCAGCAGATCCTCGAGAACATCCGGGCGGTGCCGGGAGTGGTGAATGTGTCTGCGGCTACTGGCGGACCTCTGCAGGGTTTTAGCTTCGGCATGCATTTTAGCGTCTCCGGAAAGCCAGTCAGCGATCCTTCGTTACGTCCCAGTTCGCCATTCCTGATGGTCACGCCTGCGTATTTCGACACATACGGAATTCGCGTGCTGCAAGGTCGAGGTTTTACTGAGCAAGATTCGGCAAGCGCAGTCCGAGTGGCGATGGTGAACGAAAATTTTGTCCAGCGCTATTTGCCAGGCATAGACCCACTGACTCAGACCGTCAGTGTGGAGCAGTTAATCCCCGGAGAAACCAGAAACGGACCTCCTGTCCAGTGGCAGATTGTGGGTGTTTTCCACAATGTCCGCAACGGTGGGCTGCGCGCCGATGATTTCCCAGAAATCGATGTGCCCTTTGCGCAGAGTCCATGGCCGCAAGCGGGCATTGCGGTCCGCACGCAGGGCGATCCGGAGGCGATGACCAAGAGTTTAGCGGCCGCAGTTCACGCGGTTGACCCCAACCTCCCGCTGGCCAACATCCAGACCATGGACCAGATAGTTGATAAATCCCTGCTCGGAGATCAATTCATAGCCGCCCTTTTCGGCAGTTTTGCCGGAGTCGCGCTTTTGCTTGCGGCCGTGGGAATCTACGGCGTGATGGCTTTCGGGGTGGCCCAGCGCACTCACGAGATTGGTTTGCGGATCGCTCTTGGCGCGGGCAAGGAACAAGTTCTAGGACTGATTCTGCGCGAAGGCCTTCTTTTGGCTAGCGCTGGATTAGGCTTCGGCTTTTTGGGTGCTTACTTTCTGGGCCGCGCCATGCGAAGCACACTGTACGGTGTCGGTGCAATTGATCTTGGTGCATTCGGCGCAGTGGCGATCGTTCTGTTGGCTTCGGCATTGTGCGCCTGTTACGTGCCCGCAAGGCGTGCGGCGAGGATCGATCCGATGGTGGCGCTGCGGTACGAGTGAGGAAATTGCAATGAGCAAACTGTTGCAAAATATCCGCTATGCCTTACGCCAATCACGGAGAAACCCGGGCTTCACCGTGGTCGTGATGTTGACTGTTGCCCTTGGGATTGGCGCCAACAGCGGCATTTTTACTGTGGTAGAAGCGGTACTGTTGCGCCCGCTCCCATACCCAAAGCCCGGGCAGATCATACTGCTTCAGGATTTCAATTCACGGCGTGTCGAGAATCCCGGCATCATCAGCGTACCTCGTCTGCAGGACGTACGGGACCAAAATCATGTCTTTGACAGCGTGGCTTATCAATTCCTCATGAACTCCACGCTGGCGTTGCCGGGAAAACTTCCTGAGCGCGTGCAGGGCTCCGGAGTCTCGGGAGACTTCTGGAAAGTGATGGGGGTTCAGCCGCTGCTGGGACACACATTCGATACCAACGGTGATATTCCGCACAGCCCGGATTACACGGTCCTCAGCTATGGGCTTTGGCAGCGGATGTTCGCTGCCGACAAAAACGTCATCGGAAAGCAGATTACGCTCGGCGGCCAGACTTCCATCGTGACTAGCGTGATGCCGCGAGAGTTCGACTACCCCAGTGGAACAGAACTATGGAGGACCACTCATTTTCCGCTTTGGCAAATCACTAACCGCGGCGATGCCTCACGTTTCATGGGAGCAATCGCACGGCTCAAACCAGACGTAACTCTACGTGCCGCCCAGAATGATCTCGATGTCATTGCTCGCAGATTAGGCCAGCAATACCAACAGACCGATGCACAGTGGGTTTTCCGAGTCACTCCCCTGCATACCGCGGTTGTAGGCGACCTCCGGCCTGCCCTACTGATTCTCATGGCCGCGGTGGTTCTCGTTTTACTGATTGCCTGCGCCAATGTCGCCAACCTTCTTCTCTCGCGGGCCGCCTTCCGCCGGCGGGAGGTGGCGATTCGGCAAGCCCTTGGTGCTGGGCGATGGCGTCTGATCTCGCAATTTCTGACCGAAGGCGTGCTGCTCTGCCTGGCCGGTGGTTGCGTCGGCTTGGCGACTGTTGCCCCGCTGATTCATATCCTGGTAAGCCATTTGCCCAAGGGATTGCTGCAACCGGAGGCCATTCATGTGAACGCCACGGTCGTGGCGTTTACGTTTGGTGTGTGTATGCTGACTGGCATGCTCGTGGGGCTCGCGCCGGCGTTGTCGCTGCTTCGCGCCGATGTCCAAACCACTCTTAAGGAAGCAGAAGTCCGAACCACCGGTCCAGGCTCGCACCGTTTTCGCGGGTTCATGATTGCGGCTGAAGTTGGATTGTCCTTGCTCCTTCTGGTCGGCGCCGGATTGCTGATCGAGACCTTCTGGAAACTTCGACAGACGCAACTCGGCTTCAATCCCGACCACGTCTTGACGTTCGAGATTTCATTCCCATGGGGCTCCGACCCAACCAGGTTGCATCGTTTCTATAGCAGCGTCCTTGATCGCCTGCATGCGATCCCTGGCGTCAAAGCGGCTGGGACCATCACTCGCCTTCCGCTCTACACGTTCAGTCTACCGAGGACGTTTTGGTTGGAGGGCGAACCCTCTGTCCCCGGAAGAGGCATGCTCGCAGAAGCACGGAGCGTTTCCGGCGATTACTTCCAGGCCATGAACATTCCGCTGCTGGCTGGCCGCACTTTCACCGAAAATGATGCTCAGCCCAAGGCGCCGCAGGTCATATTAATAAGCAAGCTGTTTGTCGATCAATATTTCCCCCAGAAAAATCCACTAGGACAACGGTTGCGGTTTGAGGGTGGCAGCGCGGAGATCGTCGGTGTGGTCGGGACGGTGCGCGGCCAAGGCAGCGATCTGCAAGCCTCCCCAAGCGCGCAAATGTATTGGGTGGACAATGGAGGCTGGCCCAACAACCAGTTCGCCGTCAGGTCCTCGGTGCCGCCTGAAACCTTGATTCCCGCGATTCGCACACAGATCCACGATCTCGATCCAAATCAGGCCATCCACAGCATTGCCACCATGGACAGCCTGGTGGATGACGCCGTCTCCCAGCCACGTCTCACAATGTTTCTGTTGGCAGCATTTGCCGGATTGTCGCTGCTGCTCGCAGGCGTGGGGTTGTATGGCGTGATCACTTATCTGGTGACCGAGCGCACTCGCGAAATAGGTGTTCGCATGGCACTGGGCGCGCAGCGGCGGCAAATTCTCCGGCTCTTCGTAGGTCAAGGAATGAGGTGGTCGCTGGCCGGTGCCGGTGCCGGATTGATCAATGCGGTCTTGCTCGTGCGTTTCTTGCGCAGCTTACTGTTTGAAGTCGCTCCCTACGACCCGCTGGTTTTCAGTGGAGTGGCCGTGTTCCTGACAGTCGTCGTCTTTCTGGCCTGTTATTCGTCAGCGCGCCGCGCAACCAAAATCGATCCCATAGTGGCGCTGCGGTATGAGTAGGGAGAGCGTAATGAATGGAATACCCCAGGATGTCATCTACGGACTGCGCATGATGCGCAAAAGTCCTGGCGTCACAGTTCTGGCGGTAGTCACGCTGGCACTGGGCATCGGCGCTAATACTGCCGTATTCAGCAATGTCAATGCCCTACTCCTCCGGCCATTCGCGTTCCCGGATCTGGATCGGGTCACAGTTGTCTGGGAAACGGTCCCGAAGCAAGATGCGAACAGCGTGAAAGCGGCGCCCGCGAACTTCCACGACTGGAACGAGCAGAACAAGACGTTCGATTACCTCGCCGCAGTTCGAGGCTGGGACGCCAATCTGACCGGCGAAGGGGTGGCCGAGAGAGTGGAAGGTTACCAGGTAACAGCGCAGTTCTTTACCTTGCTCGGCATTGCTCCACAGCGAGGTCGCCAAATCGGAAGCGGCGATTTTGAGCATGGAACCGCGCCCGTTGTCGTGTTAAGCAGCGGTTTCTGGCAACGGCGTTTGGGAGCAGACCCGAACATTGTGGGTCGAAACCTACTCTTGAATGGGAGGAAATTCGAGGTCATCGGCGTAGCGTCTCCGGATCTCGATTTTCCGGTTGGAGTCGAAACTTGGACTCCGCTGGATCTCGGGTCCGCGATTGGCACCGATCGTGAAAACCACTATTTGCAAGTGATCGGCCGAGTGAAAACAGGGACAACGATTGCGCAAGCCCAGGCGGATGTGCAGGCAATCGCGGACCGTCTGGGACAGCAGTTACCGAATACCAACGCGGGCCATGGAATTCGGGTTGTGCGTTTGGTCGAGGATCTGACTTTTGGGACTCGCCAGTTTGTTCTGGTACTGATGGGCGCGGCAGTCTTTGTCCTACTGCTTGCGTGTGTCAACGTCGCCAATTTGCAGTTGGCCCGTGTTTCCAGCCGCCAGAAGGAGATGGCAGTTCGCATCGGTCTTGGGGCGAGCCGATGGCAGCTCGTCCGCCAGTTGCTAGTGGAAAGTGTGTTGCTGGCACTCGCCGGCGCGGGAGCGGGAGCTCTACTTGCCCGGTGGGGAATGAATATTCTTCGTCGCAGCCTCCCGCCTTTCATCCTGGAGCACGTTGCGGGACTGAAGCATCTTGAGATTGATTCCCGGGTGCTCTGGTTCACGCTCGCGATCGCCGTTTTTTCGGGAAGTCTCGCGGGGCTAGCTCCAGCGTTGCGTTTCTCGCGCTCCGAACTGAGCGATATCCTCAAAGAAAACGCTCGCTCCGTAAGCTCAAGTTCCGGTACCGGGCACCTACGGAGTCTGCTCGTAGTTTCCGAGGTTGCACTGGCCTTGGTCCTGCTGGTGGGATCTGGACTCATGGTGACCGGCTTTCGCAATCTGCAAACCGTCGAGATGGGCTTCGATCGCACGCACGTACTCACGTTCCATGTGACTTTGCCCGAGGAAAAATACCAGAAGCAAGATCAAATACGTGCCTACTATGATCGCGTCCTCCTGGAAATGCAGTCGCTCCCCGGTGTTGAATCGGCGGGCTGCGTCACAAGCTTGCCTTCCGGCTGGAGCTGGAACTGGACGGAATACACCGCAGAAGGCCGGCCCCCGACGTCGTCCAGTGAACGTCCATCGGCAATTTCACAGATCGTCACTCCCGATTTTTTTCAAACTCTTCGCGTTCCACTTGTGGAAGGCCGTCTGCTTACCGCGTCCGACAGACAGGGTGCGGTTCCAGTCGTCGTGATTAGCGAGAGGATGGCTCGTGACAATTGGCCCGCACAAAATCCTCTGGGTAAACACCTTAAGCTGGGCCGCGCTGATGGACCGGAACCTGAACGTACGATCGTCGGCGTGGTGCGAGATGTCCGATCGTCAGGGTTTGACAATCAGCTGGATCCGACCGCCTACGTGCCTTTTGCTCAACTGCCGCAAGCGTCTTCCGCAATAGTTGTACGCACATCGACCGACCCGCTGGCGCTAGCTTCGGCGGTGATGGCCCGAGTGCGTAGCATCGATTCTGACGAGCCTCCCTACGATGTCCGCAGCCTGGAACAGGTCATCTCCGATAACCTCAGCGGCGTGGGATCTTCCGCGCACATGATGATGATTTTCGGTGTCACCGCCCTCATCCTGGCCGCGGCCGGAATCTTCGCTGTTATGTCCTACTCCGTCACCCAGCGCACTCATGAAATCGGAGTGCGCATGGCGCTCGGAGCCCGCCGATTTAACGTGCTGACACTGGTGGTCGGAAAGGCTCTCAAGTGGGCGGGGATTGGTCTTGCTATCGGCGTCGCCGTTGCGCTTCTGCTCAGCCATGCGCTTTCGAGCTTGATGTTTGGTGTAATTCGAATCGACGCCATCATTTTCGTTTTGTTGACATTCATTTTGGCGGTCGTCGCAACTTTGGCCGCTTACATTCCAGCGCGTGGGGCAACCAAAATCGACCCCATGCAGGCGCTTCGATATCAGTGAGGGACAACCATGAACGGATTGCTCCAAGATCTGCGATATGCAGTACGGCAGTTGCGAAAGTCCCCCGGCTTCGCGATCACAGCGGTACTCTCACTCACGCTGGGAATTGGCGCTACAACGGCAATCTTCAGCGTCGTATACAGCATTCTCCTCGACCCTTATCCCTATCGCGACGCAGATCGCATGGTCCATGTGGAACTACGCGACAAGACCGACCGGGGATTTCTGCTGATCGTCAATGGCTCCGAATATGACCAACTGCGGCGCGCGTCCTCCGTTGACGATGTGTTCCTGCAAAGGCAAGAGACGCAGACCTTGACCGGCGGACAATTTCCGATCTCGGTGAACGCGGGTCAGTATTCACCCAACCTGTTTGCATACATGGGCGTGCCGCCACTGATTGGACGCGGGTTCACAGCAACCGACGCTCCCAGCGGTAAGAGTTCTCCAGTCGTTGTGCTGAGTTATTTGTTCTGGCAGAAACAATTTGCGGGAAATCGCAATGTAGTCGGACAGACGATCGAACTCAACCATAAGCTGTATACCGTGATTGGCGTCACACCTCCGCGTTTCACCTGGGGCGATTCCGACGTGTACGCGCCGGGAATGCCTGGCGCGGATCCGCACGAGTACTGGAATTCATTCATCAAGCTGAAGGCGGGTGTCAAGCATACGGCAGCTGCCGCCGAACTCCAGCTTCTGGTCGATCGCTTTACAAAAGACGATCTGAAAGATTTTCGCCACGGCCGTCGGGTTGCAATCGTGACGCTGAACGAAGAAGTGCTTGGTCGTTTCTCCGGAACGTTGGTCATGCTTTTCGGGGCTGTGATCGCGCTGCTGGTCATCGGATGTGCCAATGTTTCGATCCTTTTATTGGCGCGGGGAATTGCACGTCAACACGAGCTGGCGGTTAGGGCCTCGATCGGCGCTAGCCGCACGCGTCTCATCCGGCAGTTGCTTACTGAGTCCGTCCTTCTGTCACTGGTCGGTGCGGGTTTGGGAGTGCTGGTAGCCTACCGCGGAGTCGGCACCCTGTCTGCCATGCTGCCACTGTATTCGTTTCCTCATGAGGCAACGATTCGCGTTAACGGCACTGTCCTCGCGTTTAGTGCGGCCCTGTCCGTGGTTACGGGGATTCTTTTTGGAATTTCGCCAGCATGGCAACTTTCCCGGCCGCCCATCAGCGAACTCATCCAGGCAAACAGCGCGAAGCACTCCGGTAGCGCACGGAGCCGCAATACACATCGACTTCTGATCGCTGGACAAGTCTCCCTGACACTCCTTCTCATGGCGGGCGCCGGAGCGGCGACGAAGGCCTTCCTCGCTCTGACGCATATGCCGCTGGGCTTTGATCCCGACCACGTTTTTGGTCTGAGGGCTGCGCTCCCAAAGGGAACTAACACGAACTGGCAGGCTCGGTTGAATGCGAATGAGGCCATTCGCCGGACGATCCAGGATGTGCCGGGCGTAACCTCCGCGTCGGTATCGACGACGTGGTTTCCACCTTTCGGAGGATTTGATGCCAAGGTCGAAATTCGCAGCAAGCCCACGCTGACCGGAACCGAAGCGATTTTGGCTTTGGTAAGCCCGAAGGAATTTGAAACGCTTCGCATCCCCCTCCTAGCTGGACGGATATTCGACGATGCGGAAGTCAATCGTGCCGCTCATCTGGCACTGGTGAACGAGGCGTTCGTCAAGCAGTTTCTTCCCGAAGAAAACCCCATCGGCCAAAGTGTGCGTAGTCCGATGCTTAAAGTCGAACTGCCCGATTTGTTGTCTGCACAGGCACCCGATGATTGGCTCGAAATCATCGGTGTCGTGGGAGATGCGCGCGATGATGGGCTCGAACATCCGATTAAGCCTGCTGTTTTTCTTCCCCACAGCTTCGTTTTGCCACCAGAGATTGCATTACTCGTGCGCGCCAATGGCAATCCAGAGACGGTCATCCAGTCGGTGAAACGAAGGTTGACGGCACTCGATCCGGAGTTGGCAGTTAGCCAAGACCACACTCTGGCGTGGTGGCTGGAAACGCGCGGGTGGGGACAGGGACGGTTCATAGCGACGCTGTTTTCTGTTTTTGCCTTCCTTGCTCTTGCCTTGGCTGCAGCCGGCCTCTACAGCGTTGTTTCCTTTTCTGTCACTCAGCGCACGCAAGAAGTCGGCATACGAATGGCCCTCGGTGCCCCACGTACCAACATTTTGCGATTAGTGATCAGTTCCACGGCATTGATGCTCGCCGCCGGTGTAGCCGTTGGACTCGTGCTCAGTTTGGCTCTGGACCGTATCATCCGCGATTGGGCAGGCGGTAGTCCGCGCGATCCGGCGACCCTATTTTTGGCGGCATTGATCCTGGTGCTGGTGGCGACGATTGCCTGCGTTGTGCCAGCTTGGCGCGCCGCGACAGTCGATCCCGTCGTGGCATTGCGTTACGAATAGGAGACATGAACCCTACTTATGATCCAACTGAAGAAAGTCGAGCGCAGCTACAAAACCGGTGCCGGTCAGACGTGGGTTTTACGGCGCATCAACCTGGAAATTCAGCAAGGTGAATTCATCACCGTGATGGGGCCGTCCGGAGCGGGAAAGTCTTCCTTATTAAATGTTCTGGCCCTGCTTGATGATCAGTGGTCCGGTGAATACTGGTTCCGCGATCAGGCTGCGCACACCATGAAGCGCGCAGGCCGCGCCGATTTGGCGAAGCGAAACATTGGCGTGGTCTTTCAAAGCTATCACTTGCTAGACGACCTCACCGTCCGGGAAAATATTGACTTGCCTCTTTCTTACAAGGATATTCCGCGAAATCAACGGCAGGGCCTGGTAGCGAACGTTCTTGACCGTTTCCAAATCGTCGCCAAGAAAGATCTGTACCCCAGCCAGCTTTCCGGCGGACAGCAGCAGTTGGTCGGAGTCGCGCGGGCAGTCATACACAAGCCGGCGTTGCTGCTTGCCGACGAACCGACTGGCAATCTGCATTCCACGCAAGCCAGGGAAATCATGGAACTCTTCCGTGAATTGAATCGGGAGGGCACGACGATTGTGCAGGTTACCCACTCGGAGACCAATGCAGCTTACGGAAGCCGCACTCTCCAGATGCAGGATGGTTGGCTGATTGGCGACACGGCGAATCCATCGCTGGAACCAAGCAAAGCGGCGGTGAATGGATGAATCAGGACCTCTGGAGAAGGCATTGGAGATATCCGGCTCGCATCGCAGCTTTCGTTGTGATTGTGGCTCTGGCTCAGGCGCAAGTGCGCACACCTGCCGAACTGGAAATGCCAAAATCCCACAATCCGTTTAGTCCATATACGCCTGATCATGTACCTGAGCCGGTCCTGACAAATTCGCCGCGACTCGACAATCTCATTCGTGATGGCAAGCTGTACCTGACTTTGAAAGATGCCATCACCCTTGCGCTCGAGAACAATTTGGATTTGGCCATTGCGCGCTACAACCTACCGATTGCCGATACCGACCTGCTCCGCACCAAAGGCGGCGGAAGTTTTCGCGGCGTCAACACGGGAGTTGTCCAAGGAACTCCCGGTGGTGGAGTCGGTGGCTACGGTACAGGAGCATCTGGAGCAGGTGCCGGGGGGACGACGGGTGGTGCGGGCGGTGCAGGTGCCGGAGCCTCGGGACTGGTGCAATCCACGCTTGGTACAGGAACCCCAGTCGCCTCTTATGATCCGTTCCTCAACCTGAATGCGGGGAACGAACACCAAACTCTGCCGCTCTCAAACCTACAGCTCAACGGTGTGCCCACGCTTCAAAGCAACAGTAATCTGGTCAACGTCAACTTCTCCCAGGCCTTTGCTACAGGCTCATCTATTTCTTTCGACTTCGATAACAGCCGGCTGACTACCAACAGTATCAACACGAACCTGTCGCCAGGCTTGAGCTCTTTCTACCGCGTTACGGTTCGGCAGGAACTTCTTGCGGGATTCGGCCTGGGCCCAAACTTGCGTTTCTTGCGGATTGCCAAAAACAACAAGAAGATTTCCGACATTGCCTTCAAAGACCAAGTAATTGCAACCGTCACCCAGATCGAGAACATTTATTGGGATCTGGTGAGTGCCTATCAGCAGGCACGCGTGAACGAGCAATCTCTGGCTTTCGCCAATCACACATGGGAGAACGCGAAGAAACAGTTGCAGTTGGAAGCCATTCCGGAAATGGACGTCTTGAAGGCCGAGGCCGAAGTTTCGAGACGCGATCAGGACCTGACCGTTGCCAGGTCGAATCTCCAGCTGCAGGAATCCCTGATGAAGAATGCGCTAACCAAGACGTTGGATAATCCTGCCTTGGAGGAAATGCCGGTCGTGCCGACCGACCGCATGCAGATCACCGATACGGAAGCGAGTCAGCCCATCCTCGATCTGATTGAGAAAGGGTCGCGCAATCGTCCCGAACTGCTCGAAACCGACGTCGATCTCGCCAACCGACAGATCAGCCGACAGGCGGCGCGGAATGCCCTCTTGCCGTCGCTTTCGCTGGTGGGGTTCTACGGAGGCACAGGCCTTGCCGGGCTGCTGAATCCGGTATTCGCCGGGACGAATTCTTCGAATGTTCCGACTGACCTGGTCGGTGCGTGGCAGAGCGCCTTCAACAATTCCTCCCCAGATTATTTCATCGGGCTGAACCTGAACATTCCATTTCGCAATCGCGTTGCCAAGGCCGATCAATATCGCTCCGAGCTGGAGTATCGACAGGCAGGCTTGCGCAAGGAGCAGCTGAAGAAGCAGATTCGTATAGAGGTGCGG
>Ga0207646_10004782_pt1 | contig 14536 bp, 13 predicted proteins | sample KBSK5502metaG_FD_184343 | JGI IMG/M metagenome (GOLD analysis project Ga0207646, IMG submission 184343) | Corn, switchgrass and miscanthus rhizosphere microbial communities from Kellogg Biological Station, Michigan, USA - KBS K5-50-2 metaG... | ecosystem: Host-associated > Plants > Roots >... | reverse complement strand
ACGTTCATTGGCGCGCTCGTAGCAGGCAGCCCGCGGCCAGACGTCTACGCGCCAGAGCACGTACGGCTCTTCAGCACGATGGCACGCTCGGCCGCCATCGTGATTGAAAATACGCGGCTCTCGCACGAGACACATGTGGCGCTGCTCAGAACTCGCGAGAAGCAAGCGCAGCTTTCGTTGCTCAACAACGCCGTCCTCTCACTCAACGCGTCGCTCGATCTCGACGCGACGTTGCAGGTGCTCGTCAAGCAGGCGCACGTGCTGGCCAACGTGGAATGCTGCCTCGCCTTCCTGTTGGACACGGCGGGCGAGGGTGAGCTTGAGGCGCGCGCGACCAACGTGCGACAGCCCAACCCCCAGATGCCGCTCGGTGAGGTGCGGCTGCCCTTCGACTGGCACCGCCTCGACGCCGTACTCCGCACGCAGCCTTTCGCGCACTTCGACCACCTCGATGCCGAGTGGGACGACGATACCGTGACTGGGCGCTTCTTGCGCGCGTGGCAGATCCGCTCCGCGCTGCTGCTGCCGATCGAGCGGATCGAGCGGATCGAGCGCGCCGGCATGCAAGCGCCCGCGACGCCGTACGACGACCGGCCACTCGGCGTCTTGATGGTCTATTCGCCTGGGCTGCGTCACCATTTTTCGTCCGAAGACATCGGGCTGTTGCATGGGCTGGTCAGCCAGGCGGCAATCGCCGTCACCAACGCGCGGCTCTTCCAGGCGCAGCAGGACCTCAATCGCACGCTGCAGATCGCCATCGAGCGGCAACAGGAGCTCGACCGCCTGAAGGACGAATTCATCCTGACGGTCTCGCACGAGTTCCGCACGCCCGTCACCGCCATCGAAGGCTATGTCACGCTGATTGGCCGGCACGGCCACAAGTTGGAGCAATCCAAGCTCGACCAGTTCGCTTCCGAGATCCACCAGGCGACGGCTCAGCTCATGAGCATGATCACCATGCTGCACGACGCCAACAGTATCGAGACGCGTCCGTTGGAGCTGACGGTGCGGCCGGTGAATCTCTGCGCAGTGGCGGAACGGGCCATCGCCACGCAATCGCCCGAGGCGAGGGCACGCATGGAACTTGAGATCCCCGACGACCTGCTGGTGCTGGCAGATGCCGACCGGCTGACACATGTCTTCACAAATCTCCTGAGCAATGCGGTAAAGTACTCACCACCAGGTGCGCCATGCCACGTTTCGGCGCGCCTGGTGACACGTGAGGCGCTGGCAGCGCAGAACCGGCCCCACGCAAAGGCCGAGGATGCACCGGAGCGCTGGGTGGTCGCCGGCGTGCTAGACGGGGGCGCAGGCATTGCCCCGGAAGACCAGGACAAGCTCTTCCACAAATTCGTCCGCCTCTCGCGCTCGCTCACAACCTCGGTGCGCGGTACGGGGCTGGGGCTGTGGATTTGCCGCCAGTACGTCGAGGCGATGGGCGGCGATATCTGGGTCGAGAGCGAGTTTGGGAAGGGAGCGCACTTTCAATTTAGCCTGCCAATTGCGACGGCGCCGTGACGCCGGCGGACGGCGGACGGCGGACGGCGGACGGCGGACGGCGGACGGGGCGCGTCGCCACGAGGCGGACCAGTTCTTGCTGGTCGGCGCCGGGGAAGCGACTTACCGAAGCTGAGATGCAGCGTCCGCACACCTGCCAGGTAACGGATGATTGAAGCATGAGCGGCGCCGATTCAGGCGGCGTGTTTTACGGAAAGGAAGCGGCATGGCACAAACGCCGACCGTACTTATCGTTGATGATGATCCAGGTATCCGTAAAATGCTTGTCGAGGTGCTCTCGCTCGAAGGCTATGCAACCGAGACAGCGGTGAATGGCCGCGACGCGTTGGACAAGCTCGCCAGCAGCGGTCCGCGCATCGTCCTCCTGGACCTCTTAATGCCAGAGGTGGACGGGCGCGGCGTTGTAGAGGAGCTGGACGCCCACCCAGTTGAGCGCGAAAAGCACCGCATCATACTCGTATCCGCCTGGACGAATCTGGAGACTGCCCGCGATATCAAAGCCGATGGGACGTTGTCGAAGCCGTTCACGGTGACGCAGCTGCTGAACGTGCTGGAAGGCGCCACCGCGTCGGCCTGAGCGGCACGAACGCGCACGGCACAGCGCACACTGTGAGGGGCAGCGCGGCGCGCGGGCTGCCGCATTTGCCTCACTCGGCGGGCAAGGGCGCCTCGCCGTCGGCGCCAACCGCGGCGGAGGGCTCCAGTGGGGGCGGCGAAGCCGGTGGTGGCACAGCGGGTGGCGTGGCGATGGTCGCGCGCGGCGCGGGGTATGCCGGCTTGACCACACTCTGCATGAGCTGGCGCGCCACGACCGACCGGGCGCCCAGGCCCCCCATGCCCGCCCCCAGCAGCACGCAAAACACGCCGAAGATCAGCCGTTGGATCAAGAATGTTTTCACGTCCAGGCGGTTGGTCGCAGCCTGTTGCGTTGCCGGCACAAGAAACTGAATCAGCGTCGTTACGAACCAGTAGCAGATGGCAACGACGCCGCCGGCGAGCACCGCACTACTGCGATCCGGCGGCGCCGTGCCCTCTCCGCCTTCCAGCGTGAACGCCCGCTGGCGATCTCGCTCGGTGCGCTGGCCCGCAAGGTAACTGATGGCGAACATGACGCCAAGGGCGACGAGCGAGAGCACCCCTTGTATCAGCAGCGCGATCACGAGGAGATCGGCGGTGGTGTTGGCGGGAATGGGGCCGAATACGGCGCTGAGCAACTGGGCCATAGCCCCGATCGCCGCGGCGATCGCGCCCAGGCCAAATCCCCAACGCAGGCTCATGTCTCGCATGGTTCTCTGGCCTGTCTCCTCGGATCACCGCCGTCTAGCGGTCGGCGTCTACGATCATCGGATTGCGGATAATGGGCGCCTTGTTGGTGCGTTGAGTCACCGGCTGGGGCGGCCGCGCGCTGCCGATGCGCTGCGCGCCGGCCGGCTCTTCGCCGCCATCCAGCACCACCAGGCCCTGGCGCAGACCGTCCAGATCGTGCAAGAAGCAGGCCACCGCGCTCGCCGCCGAGCCTTTCGTGTGTGAATTGTCGAAACGGCGCAGCGTGGTATCGCCGTTCTCTTCCTGCTCCACGGCGAACGAGTCGCGATAGATCTCTTCCCAGCCATTCCAGCGGCCGCGCAGCGGCTTCCAACCGAGCTGGCTATCGCTCACTGCGCGCCACTTCTCCTCGGTGAAGGCCATCCAGTCGGAGATCAGTTTCGCGTACTGGCCCAGCATCTCGCTCATCTCGGCGGAGTGCCCGTCCAGACGCAGGCTCGGCTGTGGCTGGCGGCCATTATTGTGCGCGTAGCCGTTGTCGCCATAATCGTCGTATTGGGGGTCGCCGTAGTCCTGATCATAGCCATAGGCCGGACCGCTCAACCCACCAGAGTAGGCGCCGGCATAACCGCCCATCATCGCTGCCATGCCAAGCTGGCCTTCATGCAGCGAGCCGTCGTCCGTGGCGAACATGTCGGGCCGCAGACCGCCGATGATGATCTCTTCTGTGCCAAGCGCATCGAGCAGCCGCCAGGCAAGGCGGGGGTTGCGCATCACCCAGCCGCCCTTGCGCAAGAGATAGACGAACGAGAAGGCAAAATTAACCAGCAGCCAGATGACGCCCTTGACGGCAATCCAGTTGCCCACTCCCCACAGCAGAATCACAGGAATGGGGTCGCTGGAGCTGCCCTTTTCGATGAACGTCAGGATCGCCGCCACGAGCAGACTGGGATCACGGATCGGGTTCAACAGCCCGAACAGTCGCGAGCCGATGCCCCGTTTTGCCGCACGCTCAGCCTTCGCCATGGTAGCCCTCCGCTCTCGCCGCAGGTGCGGCGCTCGACCGGTCTGGTCCGCGCTGGACTCGCGCAGCGTGCTCTACGCGTGCGCTGTCTGGCGCCCCCTCGCTGGATAGCTGCGCAGCCGCATCAGATGCGGGGCGCACGACTTTTCCAGGACCCGATTGTAGCACGGGACCCCCATGGCCGCAACACGCCCGCTTGATGCGCCTCAATGCGCTGCCAGCCCCGATTTCAAGCGGCATGAGACTGGTTTTGGGCGCGCGGAATGCTAGGAAGAAAGTACCCTCGCCACGTACCGGCCCACATGGAGCCCGCGTGGTGGGAGCGTCGTTGCTGCCGAGCGCGTGGGGACGCGCGGCAGGCTACGCCGTATGAGGCATGGCGTAGAATGGAGCCGTGCTGGCCGCGATGCGCCGAGCGACACATGCCCGCCGTCTCCTATCCCTGGCAGCCTGCGCGTGGGGTGTCCATCGAGAAAGGAACCAGCAATGCTGCCGCTCAATGTGAGTGAGTATGAGGGTCTGGCGGAAAGCCGGCTGGACCACAAGGCGTGGGATTACATGCGTGGCGGCAGCGATGACGAGGTCACCCTGCGCGCCAATCGCGAGGCCTTCGTGCGCATTCAGCTGCGCCCGCGCGTGCTGGTGGACGTCAGCCACTGCGATCTCTCCACTACCGTACTCGGCACCCCGGTCGGCATGCCGATCCTCATCGCCCCAATGGGCTATCAGTGCCTCGCCACACCTGAGGGCGAGTGCGCGACGGCCCGCGCGGCGGGCGCGGCAAAGTCGCTGATGGTCGCCAGCACGATGGCGACGCGCACGCTCGAGGAGACCGCGGGCGTCGCGACCGGTCCGCTCTGGTTCCAGCTCTACGTCTATAAGGATCGCTCGATCTCGGAGCAGCTGGTGCGCCGTGCCGAGGCGGCGGGCTATCGTGCGCTCGTGCTGACGGTGGACCTACCGCGCATAGGGCGGCGCGAGCGCGACATCCGGAACGGCTTCGGCCTGCCCCCGCATCTGCACGCCGCCAATTTCGTCACGCACGGCAGCCACGAGATGCCCGAGACCGAACCCGGTACGTCCGGGCTGGCGGCGCACACCGCGGCCCACTTCGACGAGTCCCTCACGTGGGAGGCCGTGGCCTGGCTCAAGAGCATCACCCCGCTGCCGGTGCTGCTCAAGGGCATCCTCACCGCCGAAGACGCCGCCCTGGCCGTGCAGCACGGCGCCGACGGCCTCATCGTCTCCAACCACGGCGGCCGCCAGCTCGACACGGTGCCTGCCAGCATCGAGGCGCTGCCAGCGGTGACCGCGGCGGTGGCGGGGCGCGTGGAGGTCTATGTGGATGGCGGCATCCGGCGGGGGACGGATGTGCTCAAGGCGCTGGCGCTGGGGGCGCGGGCGGTGCTGGTCGGTCGGCCGGTGCTCTGGGGGCTGGCGGTGGCGGGGGAGGCGGGGGCGCGTGACGTGCTGGAGCTGCTGCGCGCGGAGCTGGAGCTGGCGTTGGCGCTGGCGGGTCGCCCCACCCTCGCCAGTATTGACCGCTCGCTGGTGAAACTGCCCTGAGCCGGGCGCAACAGACAGGAGCACATGATGACCGAGCCTGTGGAGAACTTCGCCACGCGCGCCGCGCATGCCGGGCGCGCGCCGCTGCCGGAGTCGCTCTCGCGGCCACTGACGCCACCGATCTACCAGAGCACCGTCTACGCCTTCGCGCGGCTGGATGATCTGGATACCTTGACCCCCGAGGCGCAGAGCTACACGTACTATCGCTACGGCACGCCGACCCACGCCGCGCTGGAGGCGGCAATCTGCGCGCTGGAAGGGGCAGAGGCGGCAGTCGCCGCGGCATCTGGCCTGGCGGTCATTAGCGCGGCGGTGCTGGCGCTGGCCGCGGCGGGCGACACGATCGTGCTCGACCGGCACGCGTATGGCGGCACCTACACGCTGGCGACGGCCGAGCTGGCGCGGCTGGGCATCGAGCCGCTGCTGGTGGACGCGACGGATGCGGCGGCGGTGGAGCAGGCGCTCACGCGCGCCCCGCGCCCCAAGGCGCTGCTGATCGAGGCGCTCACCAATCCGACCTTGCGCGTCGCCGATGTCCCGGCGCTCTGCGCGCTCGGCCGGCGCCACGGCGTCCCCGTGTTGGTGGATGCCACCTTTGCCTCGCCGGCCCTGCTGCGTCCGCTGGCGTATGGCGCTAGCCTCGTCTGGCACTCCGTCGCCAAATACCTTGGCGGGCACAGCGCGGCGATGGGCGGCCTGGCGGCGGGGGAGGCGGCGCTGGTGGGCGCGATGCACGAGAAGATCGTGCGCTTCGGTGGCTGCCAGGGGGCGATGGACGCCTGGCTCACGCTTCTGGGGTTGCCCACGCTGCCGCTGCGCATGGCAGCCCACTCGCGCACCGGGCAGGCGGTCGCCGAGTTCCTGGCGGCGCATCCCGCCATCGAGCACGTGTACTATCCCGGCCTGGCGAGCCATCCCCAACACGCGCTGGCCCGCGCGCTCTATCCCGCCGGCTGCGGCGGCATGCTGGCGTTCGACCTGCGTGGCGGTGAGGATGCGGTGCGCCAGCTGGTCGCGCGGCTGCGGCTGGTGGCCTTCGCGCCGAGCCTGGCCGACGTCACTACCACCATCACGTACCCCTACGTCACCAGCCACCATGGCCTGCCAGAGGACGTATTGCGTACGCTAGGAGTCGGCACGGGGTTGGTACGCCTCTCCGCCGGCATCGAAGACCCCGCCGACGTCATCGCCGACCTCGCCCAGGCGCTGGCGCCGCTGGACTAGCGCGCGGCCGGTTTCCCGGTCTTCAATGTCCATCAGCCGTTGCCGATGTGTGCCCCTTGTGACGGCTCCACATCAGCCGAGGAAGAACGCTTTCAACGCAGCCGCGAGCACGTCGTCAGCCGGGCGATGGTCTTGCCCTTCGAGGATGCGACGTTGCGCGTTGGGAAGCACGTTGGCGAGCTCATCGGCCCCGTGACGCATGAATGCATGGGGTCCCGTGCGACCCAGGAACACCGTGCCGTCCATCACGAGTGTCGGGACCGTGGTCGATTTCCATTTTCTGAGCGATGACGGGTCGCCTCGCTCGGTGTCTTCCATAATAGTGGCGTCATACACAAACGTGTGCGCCAATGCCTCCAACTGCGGCCACATGGGCGATAGCCGCATCTGGGCAATCATCTCGGCAGGAGTTCCTACGAACGTCATAAACGACTCGGCCGCTTCGCCCCGGCGACCCGAGGAAACCAGCTCGTTGAGGTGCGACGCGAAATCCTCCGGTGCAGGAGGACGGCTGTCGTCGATGATAAATGGGGGCTCGTACACGGCCAGCTTCGTTATCTTGGTGGGGAGCAGGCGTGCGGCCTCGAGGGCCAGAACCGCGCCGGACGAATGCCCAAAGATGAACGCGGAACCACCTGCCTCGTCGATCAGGGCATCGATATCTTCGACTTCGCGCTCGACCGCGTAGGGAGCCGTGTCCCCGCTATCACCTCGGCCGCGCCGGTCGTAGGCAAACACGGTGAAATCTGACGCGAGGGCCGCGGCTAGCGATGCCTCGTCCACTCGCCTAGCGGACGCACCGGCCACCAGGATGACTGCTGGCCCCTGGCCCGATTGATCGAATGCGATCGGCGTGCCGTCTTTGGAGATGACTTTCTTCACGGTGTGTTCTCCCCTGTGGACTACATGCTATTTCCTGTTCGCACCTGGAGATCGGCCGCGCGCAGCCGTTCGGCATTGTAGGCGTCGAAGGCGCCACCGAGAGCAGGGGCAAGTGCCATGATATCGTTTCCCGGCCCCGTGTAATAGCCATCCAGTGACATGACATTGCAGACGATCAGTTTGCGCATGTGAGCGCCTCCTCATGCTTGGGTGGTCGCCGCATCTCCTCTTCTACGGCCAACCGGCGCGAGCAGCGGGCGCCGCCACGGTGAGCACCTGGCCCGTGCGAGCGCCGCCCGCCATGGCGGCCGCGTTCGAGAAATCCGCCGCCATCAGGAACAGCGTGCGCCCGTCTGCGCCTCCGAGCGTGCATGCGAAGCAGCCGCGGTCCAGGTCGACCGTCTGCAGCACCTCACCACCCTCGCGCACGCGCACGCAGCGCTTGGCGGGCACGTCGCCGTACCAGACGGCGCCCTCGGCGTCGAGGCAGATGCCGTCTGGGTGGCCGTCTGGAAGCTCAGCCCACACCCTCCGGTTCGACAGGCTGCCATCTTGAGCGATGTCGAAGGCCGTCAGTCTCGCGCCATAGGACTCGGCGACGATCAAGGTCGCGTTGTCGGGCGTCACGGCCATGCCGTTCGGGAAGGCGAGCCCATCGGCGACCTGCCGCGCCACGCCGTCGGGGGTAGCCATAGCCACAATTCCGGGCGCAAACTCACCTCCAGGGAAGTCGAAGCCGATGCCGTTGACGTAGGCGTTGCCTCGACCGTCAACGACCAGGTCGTTCCATGGGTGGCGCGAGAGGCCGGTGAGATCGGCATGGGTGACCAGCGACCCATCGGGCTCCCGGCGCAGGAGCAACCCCTCGCGCCCCGAGACGACGAGCAGCCGCCCATCGGGCAGCCAGTCGATGCAAAATGGCAAGGTGGTCGGCACGCGGACCATGACCTCGCTGGTGCCTGCTAGATCGGCGGCAACAACCTCCTGCATGCCCCAGTTGGCGAACCACAGACGGTCGTCATGCCAACGCGGCGACTCGCCGAATGCGAGGCCGGTCAGCAGGTTGCGCGGCGTAGGCTCTGACGTGCTCATCGTTGCCTCCTCGGAAGAAGATGGTAGATAGTGCTGCGTCCGTGCCGGCAAGCCGCTGTGGCACCATCACCGGCTCAGACCCATTGGGCCTTGATGGGCTCCTGTAGGTTGTGGTGAGGTAAGGTCTCTAGCTCACGTTCTCGCTGACCTCGCTTGTACCGGAAGAACGACTCCTCTTGTGCGCTCATACGAACCATGGTCGGAATTCTTGCATCCAGCGAGGCCGATCCCGCGGCAACCCGCACATGCGGAGCGACGTAGACGATACATACGTACATGACGCAGTAGCATTCGCTCATGCCAGCGTTCGCGAGACGACGATCCAGCGGCGCCAATCCAGGAAGGGGAGCTGCGCATGACACCGGCGCAGAGCGACGACATCAACCGCGAGCTTCAGGCCACGCTCCAGGCGCGCCGCGAGCTCGGCACGACCGCCTACGACGAGCACTTCATCGAGGCGCTGGTAGAGAAGCTGCGCGCCGAGGCGCGCGCCGCACAACCGCAGCACCGTGACGTGGGGCCGCCCTCCGACCAGCGGCTCGCCCTGGCCATCTGCTCGCTGATTTTTGGCATCCCACTGATTGCCATTGTGCACGCCGACCTCATCGGGTTGATCCTGGTGTGCGTAACGCTCCTCGGCATTAACGCTGCCTTCAATGCGCGCCGCTGAGCCCGTTTGCGCTGGTCGCGCTCGCCGGCGTGTGTTCTACTTTGCGGTGGACGAGCACGTCACGTCGCAGCCGCAGAGCAACGCAGAGCGTTTCACTGCTGACGACTGTAGCAGGCAGGACATCGCATGGAGATACTCGTGCTCGGCGCCGGCGTCTCGGGCCTGACGACCGGCCTGCGGCTGCTCGAGGACGGCCACCGCGTGCGCGTGTGGGCCAAGGCGCTGCCGCCCGCGACCACCTCGAATGTCGCCGCCGCCGTCTGGTACCCGTACAAAGCGTACCCCGAGGACAAGGTGGCTGCCTGGGGCGCCGCCGCCTATCAGGCCTTCGAGCGGCTGGCAAGTGTGGCGGGCAGCGGCGTGCTGCTCTCGGAGGTGCTGGAGCTGCTGCCGCCCGCGATGCCCGATCCCTGGTGGGTCGCGGCGGTGTCCGGCTTTCGCCGTGCCACGCCGGACCAGCTGCCGCCCGGCTATGCGGACGGCTGGCTGTTCGACGCGCCCGTCATCGAGATGTCGCGCTACCTCGACTATCTGCTGCGCACGCTGCGCGAGCGCGGCGGCTCCATCGAAGAGCGCGGCGCTGCCAGCCTCGGCGCGGCGCTCGACGCCTGCCCCATCGTGGTGAACTGCACGGGACTGGGCGCCCGCGAGCTCTGCGGCGACCACGACCTGCACCCCTCGCGCGGGCAGGTCGCGCGCATCCGCCACAATGGCTTCCGGCGCGTCGTGCTGGACGATCTCGGCCCGAACAGCGTCGCCTACATCGTGCCGCGTGTAGACGACATCGTGCTGGGCGGCACCGACATCGAGGGCGAGGAAAGCACCGCGATCGACCCCGCCACCACGCGCGACATCCTGCGGCGCTGCGCCCGGCTCGATCCCGCCTTTGCCGGCGTCACCGAGGACGATATAGTGAGCGAGGCCTGCGGGCTGCGGCCGGTCCGCTCGATGGTGCGGCTGGAGGCCGAGCGCGTCGCGCCGGGGCACCTCGTTATCCACAACTATGGGCACGGCGGCGCGGGCGTCACGCTCTCCTGGGGCTGCGCCGCGGAGGTGGCGGCGCTGGTGGCGCAGTAAATCGCGGTCCGCACGTGCAGGCCAGGGGAATATGGCCGATTTCACGGCAGCGAGCAGAGATTTCACCACAGAGCACACAGAGCACACAGAGCACACAGAGTACGCAGAGAGCAGATCAGAGAGGAAGAGGTAGTTGAATCATCCTCTCCTCTGGTCTCCGTGTGCTCTGTGTGCTCTGTGTGCTCTGTGGTGAGTTTCTGGAATCCTTGAGCGGTTGGTCGCGCATCCCTCCCCGCTTTCGCTGGCGGGAGGCACCCCTCTCCGCGCCGGAGAGAGGCCAGGGGTGAGGTTCTCCCATGCCACCCACATGCGCCAGTCGCTTGAGTGCCAACCGTGCGCGCGGTATACTAGGAGATACGGCTGCCAGTTCCTGCCAATGGCGGCGCCGCGCCAAGCTCGCGCCCATCTGACACCCCTACCACCCGCCGAGGAGGCCACGCCTGTGAAGTTGACGTGTAAGCAGCAAGACCTGGCCAAAGGGCTGTCGACGGTCAGCCATGCCGTCTCTACCCGCTCGACGCTGCCGATTCTCTCGCACATCTTGGTGGCCACGGAGGGCGACGCCATCCGCCTCTCCGCCACCAACCTCGAGATCGGCATCACGTGCCGCGTGCCCGCCGCCATCCAGGAGGAAGGCACGACGACCGTGCCGGCGCGCCTCTTCACCGACTTCATCAACAATCTGCCGCCCGCCGGCGTCGAGCTGGCGCTGCAATCCGGCACGCAGAGCCTCAAGGTCAGCGGACAGCGCAGCCAGGCGACGATTCGCGGCATGGACCCCGGCGAGTTCCCAACCATCCCGGGCGTGGAGGGCAGCGAGCCGGCCGTCACGCTGGACTGTGCGGAGCTGCGCTCGATGATCGGCATGACGGTCTTCGCCGCCGCCACCGACGACGCGCGCCCCGTCTTCACCGGCGTGCTCGCGCGCGTGCGCGACAACACGCTCACCTTCGCCGCGGCGGATAGCTTCCGCCTCGCCGTCATGCGGGCGCCGCTGGCGGGGGGAGAGGCGGCGGCCGGCGACGTGCTGATTCCGGCGCGGACGCTGACCGAGCTGGCGCGCATCCTGCCGCCGGAGGGCAGCGTACAGATGATCGTCACGCCCAACCGCAATCAGGTGCTCTTCCGTTCCGGCGACCTCAACCTCGTCTCCAACCTCATTGCCGGGCAGTTCCCCAACTTCGAGGCCATCCTGCCGAAATCGCATGCCACGCGCGTCACCCTGCCGCTCGAAGACTTCAGACAGGCGACGAAGACCGCCTCGCTCTTCGCGCGCGACAGCGCCAACATCGTGCGCGTGAAGGTGGATGCGGGCGAGAGCGGCGGCCTGACGCCTGGCTCGCTTACGCTGGAGGCGACGGCCGAAGACTATGGCGACTCTACAAGCAAGCTGGAGGCGGCGGTGGACGGCCCTGGCCTGGAGATCATCTTCAACGTCAAGTATTTGACGGACGTGCTGGCTGTGCTGGAGGGCGGCGACGTTGCGCTCGAACTGAATTCGTCGCAGCAGCCGGGCGTCGTGAAGGCCAGCGGCGAGCTGCGCGACCGCTACACCTACGTCATCATGCCGATGCACAACACGCGGTAATCGGAGCGTCGCTCGCGTCAGATAAAGCCCCGCCTTGCCATTGCGGCAAGGCGGGGCTTCCGTGTGGAGAGGTGCATTGTGCTGCTGCATCCTGGTGCGCCCTTGGCATGCGGTGCAGCGGCGTCGGCGGAGGCGATTCTGCCGGGCAGAACGGCCAACGCGACCAGGGCCAGGCAAGCGGCGACGACGAGGCCCGTAACCAGGTACGGCGCGATGGGTATGGACGGCATCGAGGGTCACTTGTCTCGTGGGACGTGTTGGTTGCGTTGTTGGCCAGGCGACCGCTCGGGCTCAGAGTGTCGTGATGAGGCCCCCGTCGATGACGAAGTCGGCACCAGTAACATTGCCTGCCCGGTCGCTCGCCAGCAGGACGACCAGATCGGCGACCTCCTCGGGACGGGTAAATCGACCGGTCACCATGGCATCGGCGGCCTGTTTGGCCACCGCATCGGGGTCGCCACCGCCGGCGTGGGCAACGGTCTGGGCCACGCCCTCCGCGCCGAGCCATAGCGCCGTGGAGACGGGTCCGGGGCTGACCGAATTGACGCGGATGCCATGCGGGCCAACTTCCTTCGACAGCGCCTTGGAGAAGTTGGCGAGTGCCGCTTTGGAGGCGCTGTAATCGATCACCAACGGATCGGGGAGGAAGGAATTGACCGAGCAGATGGTCACAATGTTGCCCGCGCCGCGTGCGAGCAGGTGGGGCAGCGCCGCGCGGGTCGTGCGCACGGCGGCAAGGAAGTTGATGTTCAGCGCAGCTGTCCAGTCCTCGTCGGTGACCGACACGAACCCACCGAGCCGTGGGTGAGCGGCGCCGACGTTGTTGACGAGGATGTCGATCGTGCCGTGCGCGTCGAGCGCGCGCTGCACCAGCGCCGCCGGGCCTCGCGGCGTGGCCAGGTCAATCGCCGCGGCGGTGACGCGCTCCAGCTTGTCGAGGCCCTCGGTTGTGCGCGCGCCAGCGACGACATTGGCGCCCTCCGCGACGAGCGCGCGGGTGACGGCCAGGCCGATACCCTTGCTCGCCCCGGTCACGACAGCAACTTTATCGATGAGCTTGAGATCCATATCTCCTCCTTGCGACGTGGGTTGATTGAGTCGTCACCCTATTCTGGAGATTGCCTGGCCGCGTCGCGCCCAACGCGCCCGCGTCCTGGCAGTCCAGCGCCGTCGCAGCGGCGTATCGTTGGTGGTCGTGTAATCGGTAAGCGTGTTATGGAGAGCAGCAGGAGAGGTAGCAGCCGTGCCCTTGCCGAGCGGGCAGTCATGGCGGCGCGTGCCTCATCTCCCACCGCATCGCGCGGCTACTGGTGTTTCGGAGCGTACTGCGCGATGAACGCTAGCGCAACCTCGGCCACTTCGCGCCAGCCATGGTCGATGGTGAGCGAGTGCCCGCGGTCGGGAATTTCCTTGATCTCGGTGACGCCGGGATTCTTCTCCTGTTGCTTGTAGGAGGCGTGGGTGATTGCCCACGGCACCGTGTTGTCGTGCTCGCCCGAGATCAGCAGCAGCGGTCCACGCTCTGGGTTCTTCGTTTCGACCTGCGCCTCCGTCCAGGGGTTGAGGTTGGCGGTGGCGGACTGGAAGAGTGGAGCGCCAGGGGCGGGCACCGCGTAGGTGTCGAACAGCTCGTGGGCTTCGCTCTCGTCCACGGCGTTGGCGAAGGCGAAGCGGAACTGCTCGAAGGTCAGCGGGACGGCGCGGGTGTAGTTGAGGGGGTTGCCCAGGACCGCCGACGCCGACTTCAGCGCCGAGAGCGGCAACGGCAGCACGCCGCGGAACGGGGCGGGATCAATGGCGACCGTTACGACAGACACGCCCTCCCCAGCCAGCCGCTGCGCGATGAGGCCGCCGAAAGAATGGCCGATGACGGCGGGCTTCGTCTTGAGCTGGCGGATGGCGTCGACGTAGTGGTCGGTGACCTGCTTGATGTGCTTGTGGGCGAAGGCCTCCGGATCCTGCTTGGCCTCCTCGACGGTCTCCGGGTCATCGGGCCAGCCCGGCGCGAGCGTCGTATAGCCCTTCTCTTCAAAGAGCGTGCGCCAGTTGTCCCAGCTGCTGGAGAGGAGCCATAGGCCGTGCACGAAGACGACCGGCTGCAAGCCTGAGGCGTTGGCGCGGTCGATTTGTCCCTGTTCGTGGGTCGTCAGCGGTGTCATGCGATTCTCCTTTGTGCGAGCGGTCATGTCGTGGTTTTCCGTCGTTGCGAAGGCTCACCAGATGATGGACTGGCCTTAGCTTTTGTCGCGCGCTGAATTTCCTCCTCCCCGGCGCACAGCCTACCCTAAAAGCCAGCGGACTACGCGACGAAGGCTAACACATCGCCGGCGGAGCGATCGAGCCACTGCGCGTCGTCGGCGATCAGCAAGAGCGAGGCACGGGCCGCCGCGCCGGCGAGCAGATCGAGCGCGGCCAGCGCGATGAGGAAGAGGTCCGGCGCGGGGGCACTCGTCATGCCGAAGGCCGTCAGGAGCGCATCACGCTGCGGATCCGGCAGCTCGCCAACCTCGCCCAGGAGTGGTCGCAGGAGCTGATGCAGCCCGGCGAAGGCAGATGGGACTCGGCTTGCACTCCCGTGGTGGTGAGGACGAGCATGCCATGCGACCGCGCGCGCACGCTTGCCGACGCC
>Ga0207646_10004781_pt1 | contig 14539 bp, 16 predicted proteins | sample KBSK5502metaG_FD_184343 | JGI IMG/M metagenome (GOLD analysis project Ga0207646, IMG submission 184343) | Corn, switchgrass and miscanthus rhizosphere microbial communities from Kellogg Biological Station, Michigan, USA - KBS K5-50-2 metaG... | ecosystem: Host-associated > Plants > Roots >... | reverse complement strand
ATCATGCCCAGGCCTGCTTAATCGCACCCTGTCAGCACCTAACCTTCTGCCGAAAGGTGTGAGGGGACAAGAGCCGAGCAGGAATTACATGATTCTGTCGATGTATTCCTGCTCGCATTAAGGTATACCTCTTGTCAGTAGAGGCGTATGCTCTTGCTCCATCTTGTACGAACCGCTTTGAATACTCCTGATCAGTTCTGGACGAAAGAAGGGAAGCACCGATGCACCAGCCATTTTCTCTGCCTGCTGGCAATCGCGTCAATAACCGCCGGCAAGCTTATGCGTTGCTCCTGCTCGGGGTCGTCTTCCTTTTCATTGCCTGGCTGGGCATTCTGAATCCTTATGCATTAGGTGTGTTGCTTTTTGGTCTTGGCATGCTGGGAGTTGCTCCGCTCAACCCCAGGCGCTTTCTCTCGGCAGGTTGGTTGACGACCTCGCTAGGAGTGGCAACCTTCCTCATGTTTCGAAACTATCTTCCGGACAGCCAGATCCTGACCGCTCATCTTCTTGCCATTGGACTGGGGCTGCTCGGCATTGCATGGATGGCTCAGCGCGGCTATAGAAGCGCGGGAGAACTGACACCAGGACTCTTCGTTGTAGGTGTGGGCGTCACCGAATTTTTGCAAGCAGCACATCTCATTCCTTCTACCCTGGTTCCTTTCGCGCTTTCCCTCTGGCTGCCTGGGTCAGGCCTCTTTGTGCTTGGACTGGTTGCTCTGGTGACGAGTGGAAGCATATCCATCAACGCAAAGCGCCACCAGGCGGACCACACGGAAACACGTGTTCACTCTGGAAAGGCACCCCTGGATCCTGCGAAGGATTGCACCAGGCGCTGACGTTACTTACTCCACGTGAACGGACGGTCATCACCCTGCCCTACGGCATCGGCGATGATGGCCTTGCTCTTGCCCTCGCTCTGGTTGCACATCCCCGGCTTTGTCAAGCATGTTGTGGCTTCGTATCTTCTGGCTCCTGTTGTTGGATCCGCCTCGCTACCTGCAGCCATATCATCTGCCATTGTTGCCGGATGTAGTCAGTTTTCGTTTCTTTACACACGCTGCAGAGTACTTGGTCCGCATCTCTATAGTCTTCCAGGAAATCGCCCACGATTCTCCTGATATCCTTACGTGGGGTACAACTCCTGATCGCGGCTTCATACAGGAGGTCGGCGAGTTCATCGATCAGCGATGCGCTGATCGGTTGGCTTGCAAACTTGTTTACCCGACTCATGATGATGGTTGCTTTCTTCTAAATACCGAAACTCTCTTCTTGCACTTCTTTCTCACTTTACAAAAGCGTACAGATAGAGCTGGAGAAGGCGACGCCTGGTGCGCTGTGGGAGTTGGTATGCATCCAGCTTGCCCAGCAGGTCTTCTATTTCCGGGGAGACGTGTAAGTCATGCAGATGGTCATCGCGCAGGACGATCTCGAGCAACAAGTTGAGCGAGATGAGATAGCTCTCATAGGCGGCATCGGGATCGCCTTGCTCCTCATAGATGTCGCCTTCCACTTTGAGCAGCTTCGCCATCAGGAGCGCCTTCTCCAGGTCCAAGACTCCAAGGACCGTCAGCATGGCTAACAACATCTCTTCGGAGATGGCATGAATGAAACCAGCATCAGTTCCTACTGCTTGTCTGCATGCCTCGTCTATCAGGGAGAGGGCTCCTTGATAATCCCGAATTTCCTGGTGATGGATGATCTCGGCTAACGCCCGATTGACATCTTCAGCAATTCTCAGGATGTAATCTTTCTGTAGCATGTGCTCTTTCCTCAATCATTTAGAAGAAGATGACGAAAGTACCGGTGGTAATTGTACTGGCTAAAAGGGTTCGGTATATATTGTGCTTTCACCACTAGATTCGGCGGAGGTTACAGCCCTTCACATACTTCCGCTCAGTGGCCACTCCTTTGTATCTCACCCCTGACGACTGGCCGCTTCCTGACCGCTACCATCGCTGGTATTCCACGCGCTCGCAACAGCTAGGTAATTCCGTCTAGCTTACTCCCAGAGCAACGAAGTGCAGGAATTACACCATTTTGTCGATGTACTGCTACTGCCAGCGAGATATATCTCTTGTAGGAGATCATCAAGTAGGAACGGAACCTCCGAGAAATCCATGCTGTGAACCATATCCGGCGGTACCAACGCCAATTGTAGAGGCAAAGATACGTATGCATACATCTCTCGATGCGATGCGCTTAATCCACTGGGCCAGTGGCGCACCCATGTCTCGCGAATTACCAATCAGTGACCCGCATCCAGACCCGGGGTTACTTGGCCCCGACTCGTTAAGCTGGCGCTTACATGAGGAACAATGGTTAATCACAGCAGGCGCACGCGCATTTTTAATGCAAGCCGCCCATCCCAAAGTAGCCCAGGGAGCGCTTGACCATAGTGGGTTCGCCGAGGACCCCTTTGGACGCGTGTCTCGTACCATTCAGGGCATGGCGGTCTTGATCTTTGGTACCACCCACGAGGCCAACGCTATGGCTCGTCATATCAATCGCCTGCATGATGCCGTCCAGGGGACTCTTCCCGAGAGTATAGGACGCTATACGGCAGGGGAGACCTATAGTGCCATGGAGCCTCTAGCGCTCTTGTGGGTCCATATCGTGTTCGTCGATAGCCTGCTCACCGCCTACAAGACCTTTGTCGGCCCACTCTCTGAGGCAGCGTGCGAAGAGTACTGGCAGGAATCCTGCCGTTATGCGCGACTCCTCGGATTAACCGATACGACCCTCCCAGCCACCTATGCCGCTGTGCAGCAATACATGCGCGAAGCGCTTGGATCGGGAGAGATCGCCGTTGGACCCGCCGCCCACTTCATTGCCCAGAAAGTTCTCTATCCCCAGATGCCCTTACTGCGTAAACCACTCTGGATGATGGTGCGGTTGATCACTGTAGGACAACTTCCATCAGACATACGACAGGCATACGGGCTGCGCTGGACCACGAGACAGAAGGTAGGATTTCGTATTGCCTGTGGCGTTGGGCACCTGCTACGCCGTCTGTTTCCCAATGCACTCGGTAAATCACCTCTCGTGAACTTTGCCAGGCGCCGTGTCCAGGGAGAACTCTGTCGGTCCACGGAGCCTGTTGTGCCGTGACCCCGTTGCCGACAGGTGGAGTGGTTTCCTTCCTTTTTCAAGAAAGGATTTGCCAGGTAGCCAGCACAGGTACCAGGTCTTGATCCCATCTACGCCTGACCTCAGAGGCCGGGTATGACTTTATGAGACTTTGCCAAAAACTGCTAGATACGACTTTATGAGATACGCGAAAACATTGCAATGAACATTGAAAGGATTCAAAATAAATGATACAACCGCGCATATATCGAACGCGCGACTTGGGTGCGGAACCGCTTGACACGACTATTCATAGCTGCTGGGGTAATCGGTTCGATACTCTCTTTACTTGTGATCACCCTTGATGGCTTGCTGCGTCCGGGCTACTCGCCCCTCTATCAGATGATAAGCGATCTCGGCGTGGGGAAGAACGCCTGGCTTCTGAATAGCGATCTGGTTGCTTCTGGTCTTTTGATCATGCTTTTCGCCATCGGTTTCGCTCAAACGATGCGAAACTCGATCAGTGGGAGAAGGTTGGTAGTCAGTACCTCGCTCTTCTTACTCGCTGGAGTAGGGATAGCGAACGACGGCTTTTTCACAGAATACAATGTCGCCGACCCACACGCCGCACTTCACGATGCGCTGCATACGCTTGGTTTCTTCGTCGCGTTCATCTCGCTCGGCATCGCGTTCTTCCTGATCGGGCTACAACTGCGGAATGATCGCGCACGGCGTGGCTATGGTTGGTACTCGCTCATCACCGGCCTCGTCATGTTGTCGCTCATTCTCTTACCATACGCCTTGCCTGTGCATGGAATGCAGTTAGAAGGGCTCAATGAGAGAATGATATTGGTTGCAGCTATTGCCTGGCAGGTGGTGACAGGATACCGACTCTCCGCTCTCGAGAAACTGTGACAGAAAGAAAAGGAGAGCTGATTCCTTTGGAGCAGGTCAATGAACAACATCCTCACGGAGGTGATTGGCTGCGCGAGATTGTCTTTGGACTCAACGACGGCCTGGTCACCACGCTGGTGTTTATTATGGCGGTGAGCCAAATTGCTCCGGCGCGGTTACTGCTGGTCGTGCTGGGTGAAGTACTGGCCGGAGGCATTTCGATGGCGCTTGGGGGCTATCTTTCCGCACGGACTGCCAAGCAGATTCTTGAGCAGCGCATCGCGACAGAACGTTATGAGGTTGAGCACGAGCCAGAGGAGGAACGGGCAGAACTCGTCAGCATCTACCAGAACAAGGGGTTTACTGGCCCGCTCTTGCAGCATGTCGTCAATCACCTCACAGCTAACAAGGAACGCTGGCACCGGGCTATGGTACATGACGAGTTGGGGGTAGTCGAAGATACCCAGGTCAATCCGTGGTTGGAAGGGGTACAGGTCGGGCTCTCCTTTGTGCTTGGCGGCCTTATCCCGACGGTCCCGTTGCTGCTCTCCTTGCCGCAAGCCAGTTGGTGGGCATATGGACTCACGGCACTCACCGCTTTGGCACTTGGGGCGATCAAAGCCCGCTATGCCCGCCAGGGTCCTGTGCGGGCTGGCCTCGAATTTCTCGTGGTTGTCACTCTTGGGACCCTGGCCGGTGTGGGTCTTGGTTTGCTTTTACATTGAGGGTGAGTGCGGGTGCTTTCTAAGTACAATCAAGGAACAAACTTGGGATAAGATCTGCTGGCCAAGCACAAACAATGCCCAAAAAGTTGCTTGATTGTACTTAGTACTACAGCCGCACTTATGCAGCCAAGCGAGTTGCTCGCCGTTTGATATGTGATTGTTTGGCCCTGGCTTGGTGTCGCCTGCGCCAGCGAGACCAGTAGAAAACTCCTTCAGGCGTCGGAGGAGCTTGCCACACCAGCCGCCAGAGCAGTCGGCGCACCTCGGGAACGGTCAAAGGAAGGAGTTGGGCGACTTCTTGCTCCTGCAATTGGGCCCCCTTGTTTGCCCTGCCACTTTGATCACCGTCAAAAACGCCAGGGCAAACATCGCCAGCGTGATATGCCGATACCAGCCCTGCCAATGCCGCACTTCGTATTCACCCAACCCGACCTGCTGTTTGGCCAGCTCAAAGGCTTCTTCCACCTGCCACCGACTTCCCGCCGCCCGCACGACTTGTTCCAAGCTCACCGACTCCGGGGCGAAGACGAGGTAGTAGGCGATCTCGGTGGGATCAGACAGACTGCGCCGAGCCAGCAGCCACTGCTTCCAGCCAGACTCGGTCCACCGGAAGTCAAGCGACTGCCAGGCCCAATCAAAGAACCGTTGCCCTTGACTGCCTTCCCCTGCAGACAGGCGCTGCCACTGCTGGGCAGGCCAACTCGCTACGACCTCATCGGCGCGGCGGGTGAGTCCAATACGCTGGTTCTTTGGTACAGCTAACATGTAGGGCTGCAGGCGCTCCTCCAGCCAGCTGCGCAGTTTGTAGTCCCCGCCATAGACCGTATCACCCGTCACCCAAGCTGCTTTGACTCCGTGGGCAAAGGCGCGTGCGAGCATCTGCTTTGCCAGCGTCGGTTTGGGAATCGTGATGCGCCGCTCCTTGGGCACGCCCGCCTCCTGGCACCGCTCGGGATCTTTCTCCCAGTCGGCATGCAGATACAGTTCGCGATCCAGCAGCACCGCTCCAGAGCGATTCGCATAGGCCAAAAAGACCCCGATCTGACTATTGGCAATCTTGCCGGCTGTGCCCGTGTATTGGGCTGCGACACCCACCGACTTGGTGCCTTTCTTGAGAAAGCCGGTTTCATCGACCACTAGCACCGCTTCTGGGTCGGCCAGGTGCGTCAGGATGTATTGCTGCAGGTCGTCGCGCACTTGATCAGCATCCCACTTCGCCGTATTGAGCAAGCGTTGCATCCCATCCGGCGTCGCTTCTCCCGCCAGCTCGGCTAACTGCCAGCCGTTCTTGCGCTCGGTGATGCTTACTAACCCACGCAGATACGCCATGACCCGACGGCGCGGCTCTGCACGCTCAAAGTAGGGCGCTAAACGGTCTTGGACTTCTTCTAGACGATCTGCCCAACTGCGCAGATCTTCGATTGAGGGAAACACTTCCATCTCTTCCTCCTTGTACTACTTTCCCTCTTATTCTATCACATAAGTGCGGCTGTAGTATTAGACCTTATCCGAAAACCACTAACTTGGCAAAGATAAGTTGAGCGCAGGCCAAATGAAGAAAGGCGAGATAATTCTCGCTCTTCTTCTCCCACCGAACCAGGAGTCTGCGAGAGCGATTGAGCCAGGAATGGGTGCGTTCGACGACCCAACGACGGGCACGATAGCCAGGGATGAACTCTTGCTCTCGTTGCTCTTCCCCCCGACTGCGGACATGCGGCTGGTAGTGCCGTGCAAGCAGTTCCTGGTAGACGGGAGTGGAGTCATAGGCGGCATCCAAACAGAGATGCTGCGGCTGCTCCTGAGTGGGCTGTGGTCGGCTGATGACCAGACCGTCGCGAGTAGCACTGAGCAAACGGACATCATGGCGATTGGCTCCATCCACGACCAGTGCCAGAGGGATCCCCGCTCCATCGGTCAAGAGACTGCGTTTGGTTCCCTGTTTGCCGCGATCGGTCGGGTTGGCTCCGGTCGCGGCGCCGGCGAAAGGGGCTTTGGTCATCACTCCGTCCACCGCTTGCCACTCCCACTCGATCCCAGCCAGGTCATCGTACTGGCTTAAGCCTGCTTGCCACGAGGCTGTGAAGAAGCCCGCTCGTTCCCAGGCCTGAAAGCGATCATGCACCGTCGAACTCGCCCCCACTTCCCGCGGCAACGCGTTCCATTGGATGCCCGTGCGCAGCACGTACACGATGGACTCAAAGGCTTTGCGGTCATCCATTCTCCGTCGTCCCCCCTTGGCATGCGACGGCGCGGGTGGGATCAGCGGGCGGATCCGCTCCCACAATTCATCACTGACTTCCCACGGTTTGGTTCTTGCCATTCGTTCCTCTTGCACTTTTTCCTCTATCTTACAACTTTCTTCATGGTTTTCGGATAAGCTTTTAGTGCGGACTCAGACAAGGTGATAGGGGAGGTGATAGCAGAAGGGATGCATCCCCGATCTACGTGCGTCCGCATTAGTCGGCAGTGTTCGCCCCTTGTAGGACCTCGAACAGGAACCACGTGCGGCGTTCCGTCTCATCGAGGATCTCCTCCAACGCATTGCTCGTGGCAGAGTCACGGTGCTTGTCGCACACGGCAATCGCCTCCCGTAGCATCTTGACCATGTGTCTATTGTCCTCCATCAGCCGCTTTACCATCTCACCCGCGGGCACAAAGTCGGTATTGTCATCTTCGATAGTCTGCAATTGACCGATATGGCTGATGCTGCGGATGGTCGTGCCGCCGATGCGGCGGACGCGCTCGGCCATGACGTCGATGGAAGCAAAAATGGCATCGGCCTGCTCGTCGACGAGCAGGTGATAGTCGCGGAAATGCCAACCGGCGAGGTGCCAGTGGAAGTTCTTCGTCTTGACGTAGAGCGCGAACGCATCGGCGATGAGCGGGTTGACGGTCTCCGTCACAGCTTGCGCCTCCTGCGGCATCAGGTCAGTCACTGTCGCCAACTGCGCGGGTACGGGGAACGACTTGACGTGTGTTTTCGTTGCTTGTCTAGTTGTCATGGTTTCACTCCTCCTCTGGGGGATGCGCGTTAGAGACACTCTAGTTCGTTCCGACTGCGCACTTGTAACCCCTGTTTCTCAATTTTCTCACGCAGCCCTGAGGAGTCCTTCAATGAAGGCCTCTGGACGAGGAGGACAGCCAGGCGCATACACATCGACCGGCACAATCGTCTCCACGCCCTGCACGGTGTAGTAGCTATCATAAAATTCCCCACCCGAATTGGCAAACTGGCCCATGCTCATCACCCACTTCGGCGCTGCCATTTGCTGCCACAACGGGCGCAGACGCGGACCCATCTTAATCGACACGATCCCTGCCACAATCATCAGATCGGCCTGACGCGGACTGGAACGAAACACTTCCGAGCCAAAGCGCGACAGATCATACTGCGGGGCTGAAGCCGAGGCGATCATCTCAATCGCACAACAGGCCAGGCCGTAACCAAACGGCCAGATCGACCTGGAACGTGTCCAGTTTTGTGCCCAGTGCAACATGTCGGTCAGGCTCGTAAAGATGACAGGGTTTTCTTGGTCTCCTGGGGTATATGCATGAGGACCAAATGCCATTGCGATTGGCACGGGTTTGCGCCGTGTCCCAGGCACCGGCGCACCTCCCTCCCCTTTTTGCTCACTGTTCGCTATACTACACTCCTTCGTTGCTGACATCTTATGCGAGTGGAGCCTCACTACTCAGGTAGATCACCTCTTCACCAATAAGGAGCGTGCATCCCACGTGATCCTGATGGCTGTCTTCACGCTCTGGTCAGCAGGACACCCTTCGGGGTGTCATCACCTTTCTTGCCCTGGTCAATCCGATCTGCATTTACTTCAGATGTCTTCCCTTCCCCTGTGTCACTCGAGAGCACAAGGAAACCGTTTTTGGCAAACACCTCCGCCGCCAGCACTTTGTTTCCCAGCACGAAGCCCTGGTCGCGGCTGTCCGTGTGCACGTTGGTCATATGTCCTCCTTCATGGGACTATTCCGATCTCAATCCTTTTTTGGCAAAAACGGACCAGGGTCAACGCATCGAAAGCTGAAAAGCGGACGTTAAGCGAGAGGCGAAACTTCCTACGGGAACCCCAGTATTGTTTTGACACTACTAGATTCGGCGGAGGTTACATCATCTCCTTATATGATTTTTGCAAGCCCTCTCGGCCAATATTTTTGTTGAGCACTGCTGCTCGGCCTGAAAACCTGGCGTGCATCGTGGAGAGGAACTTCCAGGCGCCCCTGAACTGCGTACCAGGCGTGAAACTCATCATTTATCCATCTCGAGCCTGTCTAGCAGTTTCTGTGCAAACACGTAGGCATCTTCTGGATATCGTGCCGTACTCCCGTAGTACGGAGCGCGAGGAACCTGGAAGAGGCTGCGTTCACGTGCATGGTTACCTGACTATCGAAGTACGCGGAGCAAATTCCCTTAAGAGAGGGAGCCTGCATAGTTCTCAAGCATGCCAAGAAATAGCGAGCAACGCTCAACTAAACATGAACTATGCGCCTTCTTCATGAATCGATTGCAGCGTCGAGAGCGCTTCGGTGACGTGTTTCTCAGCAGTGAATTGCGAGAACAAGATGCGGTGGACTCTTCCCTGCCGGTCGATGATGTACGTCACGCGCCCCGGTAACCCGAATGCCGTCGGGACGCCGTAACGCTTTCTGATTATGCTATCCGCATCACTCAACAAGATGAAGGGGAGTTGGTGCGCTGTGGCGAACTGTCGGTGCGACTCTACCGAGTCCGAGCTGACGCCGATGACTTCCGCCCCAGCTTGTTTGAAGAGTCCGTAGCTGTCCCGAAAGGCACACGCTTCGGCAGTACAGACAGCAGTGTTATCTCTCGGGTAGAAGTACAGTACAATGTCTGTCTTACCGAGAAACTCCCCAAGGCTTACTGGTTTGCCCGATTGGTCAGGGAAGGTAAAATCCGGGGCCGAGTCGCCCACCTGCACCTTGCCTTGTACTGGTTGTACCTGCTCCTCATGCGTGCTCATTACGAAGTCTCCTTTTAGCGTACCCTTTAGAGAGGTAGAACCACACTCCATCGTGGTCAAGCTCAAACAAGCCATCCACATGACGCTCGATTGACCAAGTCTCCACCACTTTATGTGCTTCTACCCTGTATCTACATGAGTGAAAGCAATGCCAGCGCTGTGGCTGTTCTCACTCAGGTCCTCAGTGAGCTAGCCAGAGTAACCTCTCACTACTCACCTCAGCAACACTATACCTTGCGGGGCAGGAGGAGCACATCGACAGAATCGTGTAATTCCATGGCTCATTGCTCAGGAGACTCTCTAGACAGAATTACCAACTTCTTTCGTCTTGCCTGAGCGAAGCGCACTCCTTGCACTTCATCTGATCCGAAGAGGAGACACGCTAGCGTCGTTGATGAAGTGTTTTACAAAGAAGACGCGGCAGCGTCGGCAGTCCTGCCTGGGAAGCAAGCAAGACGGATAGGTGCTGATCTGTTTCGCTCGCGTGTCTTTGCCTGGAAAGCGTGAGGAAGCGGCCAGTCGTCAGCGGTGAGGTACAAAGGAGTAGACACTGAGCGGAAGCGTGCCAAGTGCTGTAACCTCCACCGAATCTAGTGATGAAAGAACAATACACTCTGGTGTTCTTCAAGAGAAGCTCCTGGTTTCAGACTGCATAATCGCTCAGACCAGCCCTCTGCGACGGGTTCTCGCTTTGACACTGGCGTCGAGCAGGTGATTCTGTCTCTGCTACCAGGAGCTTCAGTGATCATGCACATGATCCACGTGATCAGTGATCACACAGAAAGCAGATCAACCTATGGATACTCACGTCATACATCTGTACCAACGCAACTCCAATGATCAAAGCCCGTCTGGACCGCAACGCTCCAATCATGGAAGTAACGGCAGTAATGGCGGGAGCCCACCCAATAATAACAGGCGAATATTGAATCTTGTCCTCCTCATCGCTGGCATCGTCTTGATTTTCTGGATCTTGCCGCAACTCTTCTCTCCAGGTGCCAATGTCCATGGACCAAATGTCGGGGAGCTCCCGTACAGTGCGTTCTACCAGCAAATTCAAGCGGGCAATGTGAAGGATGCCACCTTCCAGGGACAGGACGTCACCGGTGACTTCAAGCACCCCGTCTCCTTGACCGACGCCACTGGGAACCCGGTGCTTGCGAGCCAGTATCACCTGACGCAGTTCCCCAACGGCGATCCCAACCTCATCCCCTTACTGAACCAGTATCACGTGCAGTTCCAGGTTAAGGCCGTCGCTAATCAGAATCTCTTGCTGACCATTGTCGTCAACTTCCTCCCCCTCATTGTCGTGTTTGGCGTGATCTTCTTCATCAGTCGCCGGGCCACACAAAGCCAGCAGAACATCTTCAGCTTTGGGAAGACCCGTGCCAAGGTAGTAGCAGGAGATCGACCGGACACCACCTTTGCCGATGTGGCCGGTGTGAATGAAGCGAAAAACGACCTGGTGGAGGTGGTGGAATTTCTGAAGACGCCGGGCAAATTCCAGCGCCTGGGCGGCAAAATCCCGCGTGGTGTGCTACTGGTAGGCCCTCCGGGAACCGGCAAGACGCTGCTGGCACGCGCTGTCGCCGGTGAGGCGAGCGTGCCCTTCTTCTCGATGAGCGGTTCAGAGTTCGTCGAAGTGCTGGTCGGTGTCGGCGCCAGCCGCGTGCGCGATCTCTTCGATCAAGCCAAGAAGGCGGCTCCCAGCATCATCTTCATTGACGAAATCGATGCCGTCGGACGACAGCGTGGCACCAGCATCAATAGCAACGACGAGCGTGAGCAAACGCTGAATCAGTTGCTGGTCGAGATGGACGGCTTTGATACCCGCCAGGCCGTCGTGGTCATCGCGGCCACCAACCGCCCCGATGGACTGGACAAAGCGCTCTTGCGCCCCGGTCGCTTCGATCGCCGTGTCACAGTTGAGCGCCCCGACTGGAATGGACGCCTGGCCATTCTCAAGATCCACACGCGCGGCGTTCCACTGGCGAAGGACGTGGACCTGATTACGATTGCGCGTGCCACACCTGGCATGGTGGGCGCTGACATCGCCAATCTCGTTAACGAAGCGGCTCTCCTGGCTGCGCGTCGCAATCTGATTGCAGTGACACAGAACTGTTTTGATGATGCTCTGGACAAGATTCTCATCGGTGCGGAGCGTCCTCTGATCTTGAGTGAAGCAGATTTGAATGTCGTTGCCTACCACGAAGGCGGTCATGCACTGACCGGCCTACTGCAGGAGGATGTCGATCCAGTCACCAAGGTGACGATCGTGCCGCGTGGCCAGGCGCTTGGTGTGACGCAGTATACGCCACTGGATGATCGTTACAACTACTCCAAAGAGTACCTGGAAGCGCGGCTGGTGACGGCTCTGGGTGGGCGTGCCGCTGAGCAGGTGGCTATTGGACACATCACGACCGGAGCCGAAAATGATCTGCAGCAGGTCACCGCCATTGCCCGCCAAATGGTCATCCGCTGGGGTATGAGCGAGCGGCTCGGCACCATCTCCTTTAGCGAGCGCGACGATCCCTTCGCGGGCACCGTTCTGGCAACTGGCTCGCGCGAGTATAGCGAACAGACGGCCATCATCATCGACGAGGAAGTCAATCGTATCGTGAAGTGGGCCTATGAGCGGGCGGTCAGCCTGTTGACTTCGCATCGTGAAACACTGGATAGCATCGCTCATTCTCTGCGCTTGCATGAGACGCTTGATGCTAGACAACTGCGTGCGATTTTGGAGGATACCCATGCGGTGCATACGGGACCCCTTTAGCCGGTACAACTACCACCGGTGCTTTTGTAAGCTCCCTCGAAGCGATTGAGGACAGAGCATAAGCCACAGAAAGATTACATTCTCAGAATTGCTGAAAATGTCGGCCGGGCCTTAGCCCAGATCATCTATCACCAAGACATGCGAGATGATCAAGGAGCCCTCTCCCTGAGAGACGAATTATTCAAACAGTCAGTAGGAATGGGTGCTGGGTTTATTCATGCCGTCTCCGAAGAGACATTGTTAGCCATGCTGACAGTCCTTGGTGTCTTGGACCTGGAGAAGGCGCTCCTGATAGCCAAGCTGCTCAAGGCGGAAGGCGACATCTATGAGGAGCAGGGTAATCCCGATGCCGCTTTTGCGGTATTATGAACAAGGATGAGAGTTGTCGGCAACAGTGACCATTTGCTCAGTATTCAGTAGTTCTTTCCAGCCGAAGAGTCCTGAGATGTAGGACGCACGATGGTCGAACGGGAGGATTAGGCCGCATAGCGATCGAATGAGATTTGGCGTGGATTGTCGGTGAAACTGATCACACCTGAAACTGCCGACCAATTGCGCACACGTGTAAGAGCCTGCTGTGCCTCTTGTACAAATTCTGGACTATCAGCACTGTAGCGCTGACTCGTGAAGATAACTTGAACGATTGTCGGGTTTAAATGCAGTTTCTGGGCCCACAGAGTAATCGCCTGCTCCGACTCGAAATCGGGACTGACGAAGTCGCCGGAATGCAGCACTTGCGTAGCCTGCGGAGCGAATGGTAAGGCAATTGCGCTAGCAACCATCCACAAACCCACGATCAACCAGCGAAAGCGGGTGACGATCTTGCCGAGGTGGAAGAACATGAGAGGCCCTTTCTTTAGGAGCGATCTTGGGCAGTAGTGATCTTGCCCCGAATTTGTAGAGGAGTAGAAGCTTTGAGTATACTACTCGCAAAGGAGGAAAAAGATCATGGCAAAGGTTCAAAAGACCTATACCATCGAGTTTAAGCGCGAAGCGGTGCGATTGGCGCAGACCAGTGGCAAGCCAATCGCGCAAGTGGCCCGCGAGCTGGGTATCTCCGACGCGTCGATTCATCAATGGCGCAAAGAACTGGCTGAGCACGGTCCCGAAGCCTTTCCTGGCAGCGGGCATCAGACGGCGAAGGCGCGAGGAAGTGCGCCGTCTCAAACGCGAGCTGGAAATCGTCAAGCAGGAGCGCGATATCTTAAAAAAAGCGCTGGGCATCTTTTCGCGCAGCCCGCAATGAGCTATCAGTTCATTGCAGAGCATCGGCACGAGTATGCAATTACGACGATGTGCCGAGTGCTGGAGGTGTCGGTGAGCGGGTACTATGCTTGGTGCAAGCGCCCGCCCAGTGAGCACAGCCGAGAAGATGCCCACCTGGCTGAACACGTCAAGACCGCTTTCCAGGCCAATCGAGGCGTGTATGGCAGTCCACGAGTGCATGCGGAACTGCAAGCACAAGGGATCAACTGTGCGCGCAAGCGCGTCGCTCGTCTGATGCGCGAACAGGGGCTGGCAGCGCGTCAACCGCGTCATCGCACGATCACCACGCACAGCGATCCAAGCGCCCAGGTGGCTCCTAATCTGCTTCAACGCGACTTTCATGCCGATGAGCCTGATACCAAATGGGTGGCCGATACCACGTACATCTGGACGGCGGAAGGCTGGCTCTACTTGGCGGTGGTGCTTGACTTGTTTTCACGCATGGTGGTAGGATGGTCGATGGCAGCCATGCAAGATGCGAATCTGGTCGTCCGGGCGAGGCCGTTGGCCATTACTCGTCGCCGTCCACAGGCTGGATTACTGCATCACAGTGATCGTGGCAGTACCTCTACCAGTCAGAGTTATCAAGCCCTCTTAGAGCAAGAAGGCATGCTCGTCAGCATGAGCCGCACTGCCGACTGCTACGATAATGCGGCGATGGAAAGTGTGCGCCGATGAGCATTCTCCCCCTTCGTTGGAGGAGTCCAACATCACCGGAGCAAGAGTGATTAAAGCACTTCCTCACCTGGAGACGAAAGTCAAAAGGGACAGCAGCATGGAGTGAAAGCGCAATGCGGGAGGCACCCTCTCCCAAGACG
>Ga0207646_10004780_pt1 | contig 14543 bp, 11 predicted proteins | sample KBSK5502metaG_FD_184343 | JGI IMG/M metagenome (GOLD analysis project Ga0207646, IMG submission 184343) | Corn, switchgrass and miscanthus rhizosphere microbial communities from Kellogg Biological Station, Michigan, USA - KBS K5-50-2 metaG... | ecosystem: Host-associated > Plants > Roots >... | reverse complement strand
TGACGTGAATGTGCGCGGTTACTCCACTGGCCCAAGTCAGGTTCGCGAAGACCACGTCCTCAATACCAGGTTGGATATAACTAACGCCGTGCGCCGAGACTGAAACCGGCAGTTCATCGTTCATCCCATAAAGCAAAATGCTGACGTCGTGCGGGGCCAGATTCCACCACGCATTAACATCCGTTCGCACTTGGCCCAGGTTCAGGCGCTGACTGTAGATGTAATAAATTTGTCCCAGCGCTTCTTCATCCACCAGCTTCTTCGCATAACGCACCGCCGCGTTGTAAAGAAACGTATGACCGGCCATCAGTGTTTTCGAATTGCGCGCCGCCAGGTCGATTAATTGATCCGCGTCCTTCGTAGTTGTGGCTAAAGGTTTCTCAACGAAGACATGCTTGCCGGCTTTCAATGCTTGCCGCGCCAAATCCGCATGTGATGCAGCGGGCGTCGCAATGATCACGGCATCGATTTCGGCATCCTGAAGCACACGATCGAAATCGGCGATCGCGCTTGATTTAGGAAAGTTCGCCTCGACATAAGCGCGGCGCTCGGGGCTAGTCTCGGCAACAAACTTCACCCAGCAATCCTTCTGGGCCGAAAAGTTTCTCAATAAATTAGGTCCCCAATAGCCGCAACCAATTTGGGCCAGGGTAACTCGCTTAGAGGTCATAGATGAATGTTATCTCGCGGGTGATCTGATAATAGCAAAATTGGTTGCGTCGGTTTCAATTAAGCCGGCTTCGACTTCGAAACCCTGGCACGCCTCTCTGAGGAAAACGTTCCAGCTCTCCGGACTCCAGAAGTTTATATGGCCTTCGAACGTATCGGTTCGACCGTTCGGCACCGTCACCAAAGCGGTTCCGGCCGGAGCAAGCATCTCAACAATATTCCGGAGTGCTTTTTCCGGATATAAAAGATGTTCCAGGACTTCCACACAGAACACCACGTCAAACTTCAAATTTGAAGGTTCGTAAACATCAAAATAACTCAATTGAGTGTGCGGCAAGCGCGAGCGAGCAATAGCCAACGCGGCCTCAGAATATTCAAAACCGGTGAGCGATGCCGGCTGGTAGTTATCCTGGATGAACTTCAGCAAGTGACCTGCGCCGCACCCTACATCAGCAACATGTTTATTGTCATAGTCGGTTTGATGATCGTGCAGAAAGGTCACCAGGCGTTGATAGAACTGAAGGTCCAGATATGACTCGGCTGTTTCCTGGTCCGCGTAAAAGGCATTGAGCCCTTCCTTTGAGTTGTGCTCCAGAGGTGACGAGATGACCAGCTTCGGCGGTTGGCAATGGCCGTTTTGGCTTTGATCCAAACGGTAAACTCCCAATCCGAAGATCGAAAACACTTTCTTGATCAGATTCTTCATTCGGGTTCGCCTGCTATCCGGGTCAGGCTTGATTTGCTGTCCAATGCTGCTCAAAGAAAACGCCGCCGTGCGATCCGGGCGGCATTCTGCCGGTGCCATAGAAATCGCCGGCTTCAACCACAATGTTCACCGCTTCCTGAATCCAATCCTGGACCACATCGTTCTGCCGGACGATGAGATTCAGCGTGTAGGATCCCGGCGCGAGCGGCAGTTTCTTTAGCCGGCAGGAAAAGACGCCTCGCTCAGGAAGTTCATCGAAACTTTCGGCGGTTAGCTGATTGCTGAGCAACGCCACGAACCCACCCGCCGGCGAAGAAATGCCGATCGCCACAGTCACATTCCTGGGTTGCAGGTTCTCTTTGCATTCGTAATAGATGCGCAGATCCACTTCCTGTCCGGAGGCCAAATACTCCTGTTCGTTACCTTCCCTGTCAAACACCGCGAAATGAACAATTCGAATGCGGCCTTCTCCCTGCCGATCAGTTCTTTGCGCCAGCTCAGTTTTGGTGATTTCATTTACGCGGCTGAGATACTTTTCTACGGCCGTTCGCACATCGCCGACGGGAAAATCGATCGAACCCTGACTGAGCACCATCGCCTTGGTGCACAATGCGCTGATCGCCGCCATGTTGTGACTGACAAACAGGACCGTGCGTCCTTCGGTGGCCACTTCGCGCATGCGCCCGAGACACCTTTGCTGGAAAGCGGCATCGCCCACGGCCAGAACCTCGTCGACGATCAGGATTTCCGGCTCGAGGTGCGCAGCTACCGCGAAGGCCAAACGCAGGTACATGCCGCTACTGAATCGTTTGACCGGCGTGTCTACAAATTTCTCGACTTCGGCAAAGGCGACAATTTCGTCGAATCGCCGTAGGATTTCCTTGCGGCTCATTCCGAGAATCGAACCGTTGAGGAAAACGTTCTCGCGTCCGGTTAACTCGGGATGGAAACCGGTGCCGACTTCAAGCAGACTGCCCACGCGGCCAAACAGCGTCACTCGGCCAGTCGTGGGTTCAGTCACCCGCGACAGAACCTTGAGCAGCGTCGACTTGCCGGCGCCGTTGCGACCAATGATGCCCACAATTTCGCCGGGCTGAATCTCGAAACTTACATCGCGCAAAGCCCAAATCGTCTGCCGTGATGAACTGCTATTCTCCCGTCCGGGATCGCGCCGCGAACGAAGCGCGTTTGTGATCGTCTCGCGAACGGTCGCATAGGCTGCACCTTGGGTGCCCAGACTATATTGTTTACCCAGATTCTCGGCGGTGATGATTGGTCGCATCAAAAGCACGTTGCGGCTAGGAAAAAGGTCCGCGAACAATAACCTTCTTTTCGGTTCCGTCGCCTCTTTGCCAATGGAATTAACGCTGCGGCCAGCCTTATCGCTGAAGCGCAAAATCAGAAAGCGCAGACTGTTGGCATGAGTTAGATTCGCTTGATTGCCTGCTCAAATCAACGAAAAGTCTAACAGTAGCGGGTAGCGCCCGCAAACCCGAGACTCGGATCGAGTAGCGGCGTAGTCGCGTGCACGGGTTCGTCCAGGAACGGCCACGGGTGCCCTCACGGAATCAACGGCCTTGGGCCCCACGCACCTTGGCCCTGCATTGAGACGGCTTTGCCAGGACTCGTCTTTTGCGTTAGATTTGCAGCCTTGTTGACTTCCCCAAGCCCATCCGGCGACGCCGAGGCCATTCTGAGATCGCCCTCGCGTCACAAATCTGACATCACCGTAATGATCTCGCTCGTGCTGGCGGCCGTGCTGTTCTCGCCGTTTCTCTATCACAGTTTTACTCAGCGACTGGCGTTTCCTTCAGACTCAGATCAGGATCAATATCTTAAGGAGGCGAAAATAACTGGAGATCAATTTCGCTTCGCCAAAGTCAGGCAACTTTACAGCTCGTGGCTAGCCGGAATCTATGTAATCGGCGGCAAGGATCTTCGCCGTGCTTTTTATTCCGAGAAGACCACCTCAGTCCTCTTGTTGGGTATGCTGGTAGCCTTTCTGGGCTTGAAGTTATTCGATGCGCGGACGGCGCTGTTGCTCTTCATCTGGGTCTTGAATTGCAAGTACCTGATGACCGAGCCTAATGGCAGTCATGCCCTGGCCGCCTCGATGTGGGTAGCGAGCGTTCTCTGTTTTTATTTGCCGATCCGGGCGGCGGTGTTACCGGCAAGTTTGTTGATTCTGGTTCTTTCGCTCAAGACCCGAGAGGAAACGATCGTGCCGCTGCTATTCATCGTCTCTTGTCTGGTGATTCGCGCTGCGTATCACTGGAAGCGGGGCACGAAGCTCGATCGTCCAGCCCCGGCGTCGACGAAGTATTGGATCGGGGGCGTCATCATAGTGGCGGCAATGTGGGGATTGTTCGCGGCACGCCCGAACAACTTAACGTCGCCCTATTTCTCGATTCTGATCAGAACCGAATTCGCCACCACCTATGTCCACAGAACCGGGCTGAGGGATCAGCTGCCGGGGAGGAAGGCCTGGGTTTTGGAAGCCTGGGACGTCACCTACAACGAAAAGCTTCCGGGCGTAAAGAATGACTGGGACTTGATCAGGTTATATCCGCGGGAGGAACTAGCGAACATCGTCTACAACATCAGGATTACGCCCCGCGTTGCTGGCGCAATGTTCCTGGCTTTCGACTATCCGAAGTTGATGCTCGCAGCATTTTTCCTTTATTTCATTTCGTTCATTATTTGGCGCGGGAGTAACGGGATTTTTCAGCGCTGGCGACCAATTCCCGCAGAAATCAGCAGCCTTTTGATCATCTGGGGAATCGGATCATTTTTAGTTTTGGCGGTGGTCGTTCCGCTCTACATTTCCAGCCGGCATTATGTCCAGTTAATCCCCCTTGAGATTATCGTTACCACGTTCATCATAAGAGTTGTGATGAGCAAGATCTTGTCGCTGATCCGGCCATCGAGTCGCCAGCTCAGCGCGCTTCCATGACTGTCGCGCATCGTCACCCCACGCGTTTTTGGTTCTTTTCCTCGGTTTACTCGCCGACCTAATCATCAGCCGCAGCAGGCTGTGAAGCGCCGACCAACGGGTACGTTGCATCGCGTTCGGCAATCACCGTCACGGGTAAGGGCCATTCGATGCCGAATAATGGATCACTCCAGCGCACCCCAGCTGCTGATTCAGGGTGATAGTACTCGGACATCTGATAAAAAATCTCCGCACCGTCGGTGAGGGTCTGGTAGCCGTGCGCGCAACCTTCGGGAATGTACAGGATGCGGTGATTCTCAGCGGAAAGCTCTGCTGCTAACCATTGGTACCGAGTTGGCGAGTCGCGTCGCAAATCGAGAGCGACGTCGAAGATCGCACCTTTCGTGCAACGCACAAGTTTGGCCTCTTGATGCGGCGGGATTTGAAAGTGCATTCCCCGGACGGTGCCGCTACGTTTGTTGTAGGAAATATTGCATTGGACCAGACGAGGGTTCAGCCCATGGTTTTCAAATTCCATCGGAACCCAGGAACATGCAAAGAACCCACGTTCATCCTCGATTAGTTCTGGTTCTACGACAAAAACATCCTTAAGTTTGGTTTCGCGAAAACGCATAGTTAACGGTCTGAAGTTTGATTGACGTCCCGAGTTTGCGCAAATTCCACCAACAGATAACAGCTTCGGACTCTTTGCACAGAAACGCGGGCTAAACTATATCGGCAAAGTGCCTTTCCATCCGCCGAAATGAAAAGGTCGAATAGATGAGTATCAAAATGGTTATCGCTGCCGATACCGTCAGAGATTTCCATTCAAAGTTTTGGTTCCCCAAAAGCGCGGCGCGAAAATTCTGAATTATGCCAGTGAGTGGATTCAGCATCAGAACCCATTGCCACTTCGCCGGTAACATACTCAATGGGTAGATGATTGGCGACCCAAACATCCAGAGTTGGATCAGGAACGGAATCGCATAACGAATATCGCGGTACTTCACATTCAGCGCCGAGAGCCACATCCCCACTCCCAGGGCCAACATTGTTGCCAGGATAACTAAAAAGGGAATCATGGCGATGGCCCACGTGACGCGGACCTGGTAATAAACCATGAGCGCGATCTGAACGAGGAAGGACAACAGCAGATCGACCAGGCTTGCGCCGACGGCCGCCGCGGGAATAATCATCCTGGGAAAATAAATCTTCGTAATCAGATTTGCGCTGCCGACCAGGCTATTGCCGCTGTTGGTTACAGAGTTGGCAAAGAATATCCAAATCAGCAGCCCACTATAAGCGAAGATTGGATAAGGAATCCCCTCTGACTTAATGCCCGCCAGCCCGCCGAACAGCAACGTGAAAATCAACATCGTCAGCAAGGGCTGGAGAATTGCCCACGCGGTGCCCAGAAGGGTTTGCTTATACCGAACTTTAACATCCCGCCAGGTGAGAAAGTACAACAGCTCCCGATACTGCCAGAGATCACGAAGTCGCAGTGAAACCCACGACTTCGGCGGTTCTATCGTAACCGGTACAGTTTCAGATGAAGCAGTCACACGCTTGGAATCCGGAGTAGTGTCTGATCTAGCTGTGGCGGAGAAAGTTTTGGATGTCACTGCTCGAACGCTTGATGCTGCGAAGACTATTCAGACTTCAAAACTGGATTTTGCCAGGATTTCCTCAGTGGCCCTGAGTCTAACAGTCAGTGATTAGAACTTTCAATGTTGTCTTGTACTTCGGTTGTAGAAATCAGCGATACCGTCGACGACGATGGCGATCATTTCGTCACTCAACTCCGGATAGATCGGAAGGGCCAGCGTCTCTGCAGCTGCGGTTTCGCTTATAGGAAAGTCTCCCCATTTGTGATTAAGGTCGGCGAAGCACTCCTGCATATGCATGGGAACAGGATAATAAATCTCAGTGCCGATCTGTCGCTCGTTTAAATGTGTCATCAAATCATCTCGTTGCCCGCTGCGAATCACGAACTGATTATAGACATGGCGGCCGCCGGAATTCTCGTGCGGCAGCACCACACCTGATAGTCCTGACAAAGAACTGCCGGACGCACCCACACCCGTTATTGCAGAGGGTTTAAGGCTGAGTTCTGCTTCCTCGAATAGTCGGCGATAGGTGGCGGCGTTGCCCTGCCGTGCCTCGGTCCACTGATCCAGATATTTCAGTTTCACGCGCAGAATCGCGGCTTGAATCGCATCCAGGCGGAAGTTCCCGCCGACCACTTTGTTGTAGTATTTGGGATTGTAGCCGTGATTGCGCAACAGTCTGATTCTCATCGCCAGCTCGGCGTTATTCGTCGTAATCATCCCGCCGTCACCAAAGCCGCCGAGGTTCTTCGAGGGATAGAAACTGAAGCAACCCATGTCGCCGATCGAGCCGGCACGGCGTCCGCGCGATTCTGCGCCAATCGCCTGCGCGGCATCTTCGATCACCACGAGTTTGTGTCGGCGGGCAATCTCCATGATCGGATCCATGTCCGCTACCTGGCCGTAGAGATGAATCGGAATGATGGCCCGCGTGCGATCGGTAATGGCTGCCGCGACCTGCTTCGCGTCGATGTTGTAGGTGAGTAGATCGATGTCAACAAAAACCGGTTTGGCATTCAATCGCGCCACTGCGCCAGCCGTCGCAAAGAAAGTGTAGGTCGAAGTAATAACCTCATCGCCCGGCTTCAAGCCGATGGCCATCAAAGCCACCAGCAAAGCGTCGGAACCTGAGGACATGCCGACGCCAAACTCGCATTGCGAGTAGTTCGCGATCTCTTTTTCCAGAGCTTCAACTTCCGGTCCCAGGATGAAGTACTGCTCGCCCGCGACCCGATCGATCGCTTCCCGAATCTCTTCGCGTAAGCTCGCGTATTGAGCTTTGAGATCGAGCAACGGCACCGGCCGCGTTTGAGATTCCATTTCGAGCAATTCAAACTTCACTTTCTTAGGTATGTCTAATCCCGCTACGGCCCCGCTATTTCTGCGCCTTGTCCTCGTCTCGCGGCTTCGAGATCGCTTTGCACCATCTCTTCAATCAAATCCTGAAGGAATACGCGGGCTGCCAGCCGAGCACGCTGCGGGCCTTGGTCGCATCGCCGACCAATACATCGACCTCGGATGGGCGATAGAAACGCTCGTCGTTAATGACAAAATCCTGGTAGTCGAGTTCCAGGATCGAAAAGGCCCTTTCACAGAACTCTCTCACTGAATGGGTTTCGCCGGAGGCGATTACGTAGTCATCTGCTTTGGGGTTTTGCAGCATCAGGTGCATCGCGCGCGTGTAATCCGCGGCGTGGCCCCAATCACGGCGCGCATCGAGATTCCCGAGCGGCAACTCACTTGCCAGCCCAAGTTTTATTCGCGCTGCGGTGCTGGTGATTTTCCGCGTGACAAACTCGTAACCGCGGCGCGGCCCTTCATGATTGAAGAGGATGCCGTTGACGCAAAACATTCCGTAAGCTTCGCGGTAGTTTCGGGTCAGGTCAAATCCGGCAACTTTGCTGATGCCGTAAGGACTACGCGGATGAAATGGCGTCTTCTCGGTCTGAGGCATCTCTGACACTTTGCCAAACATTTCGGAGGTGCCGGCAAAGTAGAAACGGCAGGACGGTCGCAATTCTTGCAGCGCCGCCAACAGATAGTGAGTGCCGTTGATGTTGATGTTCATCGTCGAGAATCCGTCGGCAAAACTCTCAGCGACGAAACTTTGCGCCGCAAGGTGATAACATTCATCGAATTCGTTCTTGCCGATGATGCTAAACACGCTGGCAAAGCTTTCCATGCTAGCGGCATGAAGGTGCAGGCGATCCAGCAGGTGAGAGATCCGCGCGAAGCGACGCATCGGATCTTCGAGCGCCACCCGGCGCACCATGCCGTGCACCTCATAGCCGAGGTCCAGAAGCTGTTCCGCCAGGTAACTTCCGTCCTGGCCCGTGATGCCGGTGATAAGTGCTTTCTTCATTCGTTAAATGATTGGCCTAAGGGTTTTGGTATTTCGGAGTCGAGGTATGCTATACGATGCTGGCTTGCTTTAACAATCTGAGCAGTAAGACATTCTTATGCAGAAGTTGTTCATCACCGGAGGCGCGGGGTTCATTGGTTCGGCATTTGTGCGGCTGGCGCTTGAGCGCTGGCCCTCGTGTGAAGTCGTTAACTTTGACGCGCTGACTTACGCCGGGAACCTGGACAACCTTCAGGACGTCGATAGCGGCCGCCGCCATCACTTTGTGAAAGGCGACATCGCCGATAAGCAGGCGGTGCTTGAGGCGCTCGCGACCGGCGTCGATGCGATCGTGAATTTCGCCGCCGAGTCGCACGTGGACCGAAGCATCTTCTCGGCTGATGAATTCATTCGCACGAACGTGTTGGGGACGCAGGTGCTTTTGGATTGTGCGCGCGAGCGCCGGGTTCAGCGTTTCCTGCAAGTTTCAACCGACGAAGTTATGGGCAGTTTGCCTGAAAACGAGCATGCTTTTTTTACTGAAGATTCACCATTTCGCCCCAACAGCCCCTATGCTGCTTCGAAAGCTGCGGCTGAACATTTGGTGCGCGCCGCTCATCACACGTTTGGTTTGGACACAATAATCACGCGTTGCGGAAACAATTACGGGCCGCGCCAGTTCCCGGAAAAGTTTCTTCCGCTGATGATGGCCAACGCAATGAACGATGAGTCGATTCCGGTTTATGGCGACGGCCTCAACGTGCGCGACTGGGTCTTTGTCGACGATCATTGTCGCGCCCTTTTGTTGGCCCTGGAAAGAGGGAAGTCGGGCGCGATTTATAACATTGGCGCACGTAACGAGAGACGAAATCTCGACGTGGCAAAGTCGGTACTCGATCATTTAAGCAAACCACACTCGTTAATCAAGTTTGTCAAAGATCGGCCCGGGCATGATCGCCGCTATGCAATCGATCCAACTTTTGCTGAGTCTGAACTTGGCTGGCTCCCTGAAGAAACCTGGGAAAGTGGTTTGCGCAAGACTATCGAGTGGTATCAGACAAATCCATCCTGGGTCGAGCGCGCTCGCAGCGGCGCCTATCGCGAGTTTTACGCACAGCAATATGGGGGCGAGGTGGGCGCACATTGAAAGTGATCGTCACGGGCTCGTCGGGTTTGGTCGGACGCGCAGTGGTTTCGCACGTCGCGGCTGAAGGTGAAAGCGTGGTCGGCCTCGACCATGCAACACTGGACATCACCAACGGGCCCGCAATCGAAAATACTTTCGCATCTGAGCGTCCTGAGGTCGTCATCAACTGTGCGGCATGGACCGATGTCGACGGATGCGAGTCTGATCGTGAGCATGCGACGGCTGCGAACGCGAAAGGACCTGAACTGCTGGCGATGGGGTGTCGCAAGATCGGCGCGCTTTTCATCACCATCTCGACTGACTATGTTTTCGACGGAACCAAACAGGGGTTTTATACGCAAAGCGACGAGCCTAACCCGCTCAGTGTGTACGGTGTTTCGAAACTCGAAGGCGAACGCCGCGCGCAGGCTGCCTGGGCCCGCACGATAATTGTTCGCAGCGGTTACATATTTGGCGCCGGCGGCACAAACTTTCTGAGCACTGTAATCTCGCGGGCGAGTCGCGGAGAACGCCTAACGGCAATCACCGATGCGCTGGGGACGCCCACCTATGCCGCCGATCTCGCGGCCCGCATCTATGATTTGGCACGCCTTGACCGTCCCGACATTTATCACGTAGTTAACGCAGGTGATGGGGCAAGTTTTGCTGACTTTGCCTCCTGTGCTCTGGAAAAAGCGGGATATGATGACGATCTCCTGCAGCCGGCTACTCTGGAATCGCTGGGCCGGCCCGCGCCGCGCCCAAGGAATTCCAGGCTCCGCTGTCTGCTTTCCGAAGGGCTGGGCCTGGAGCCTTTGCCGTTCTGGCAGGACTCGCTATCACAATTTATCGCTGCGGATTAATTGGCCCGGGCCGGCCCCTTCGCCGGCGATTAGCTTGCCTGTTGGCGCTGGTCTGATATCATGTTCAATCCCCTGGACGGCTAATCGAGCGACAAGGTTTCAAGAGGTAGGAATTTCGAAGATATGACCCATGACGAACGTTTAGTTCCGGCCCGAGATGGACGCGACCTGGATCGCTCTCTAGCTGAATTAACTCAGCCTAAACCCTATGGCAGGTACGGACAGACGGCTGCCGACCTGAATCTGAGGGAATACCTCCATGTAGTTTTGAAGCGCAAGTGGCTGATCATGAGCCTCGTCCTGGTCATCACTTCCCTGGCTACTATTCAAGCTTATCGCGAGCCCTCTATCTTCGAAGGGGCCACGACCATCAAGATCGAACAAAAGGCGCAGAGCATCCTTCAATCCGGAAGTGGCGGCGGGATTGTAATCGGTCAGAACGATCCGAACTTTTGGGGCACGCAACTGAAGTTGCTGCAGAATCCCTCACTTGCTCGCCAGGTAGTTTTAACGCTCGATCTGCAACACAATCCGACATTCTTTGGTCCTCAGGGACAAAGCAGCATCTTTGCGTCACTGAAGCGAATCTTCTCGCGCGAGAAGATCGTTCAGTCTCCAACTCAATCCGGTTCCGGAGTTGCGCCGATTGATGAGGAAACGCTCAAAGAAAGACAGCTGACGCTGGAAGAACAGGCAGCACTTGAGCCGTATGAAGACACCATTGCGATGAACCTGGTTGTCGATCCCGTGCCGGAAACTAATCTCGTCATCATTCGATATCGACATACCGATCCGCTGTTGGCGCAAAAGATTGCCGACACGCTCGCGGACGTGTTCATTGCCAACAATGTAGAGCGGCAGGAAAGCGGGGCCAGCAAAGCAAGTCAGGATCTCGCTCAGGAAATCGCGAAGTATCAGGAGCAGGTTAAGAAAAAGCAGGCTGACATATTCAACTATGCCAAGACCTACGAATTGCCTTTAACCGATGCTCCGGCAAGTAACCTGCGACAACAGCGAGTGGCGACTTACAGTTCACAACTGCTCGAGGCCGAGAATAACAAGCGAAGTCTGCAGGCAGCCTACGAATCAGCTAAGAATTCGCCGGATCCGTTTGCGAATCCTGAGGTCCAGAAGGATGACCGCATCATTCACTTGCGCCAGAAGATCAGCGACCTGAAAGACAAGGAGTCAGGCTTGCTGCAAAAGTACACCCCTGAATGGCCTGAGGTTCAGCAGGTGCAGGCGCAGATTCGGAACCTCGAAGCTGAGTTGAAAAAGGCACCGAGCGAAGTGCTCGCCGCCATGAAAGCTAAGGCCGATGCAGCCTCGACACAGTTGGCGGGCCTGCAATCAGCTTATGCCAAAGAGAGCGGCCTAACGGCCCAGCAAACCAAGAACGTGATCGAACTGGCGTCGATGCGGGCCGATTTCGCCAGCGATCAGCAGTATCTGAATACCCTCTATCAGAAACGCCGGGAACTCAACGTAGCCGGCACGAGCGGCTCCAACGTTTCCGTATCAAACTACAGCCGCCTGCCACACGCACCTGTTGGGCCCTACCGCACGCGGACCATTTTGATCGCGCTGGTGCTTTCACTGGTCGCCGGAATCGGACTGGCTTTCCTGCTCGACTTTTTGGATGACACAATCAAATCGGTTGACGACATTAGTCGTTACATCAACCTGCCCTCGCTGGCGCTGATACCGGCCATCCGGTCGGATAAGCCGCGCTTGCGCGGCGGTCAGGCAGCAGCCGTGGCCTCCGATACGACCGCGTTGGCGATGGTGAAAGATGTGCGTTCGCCAATCGCTGAGTCTTATCGACACCTGCGCACGTCGCTGTTGCTGTCGTCTGCCGGCACGCCGCCGCGAACGATCCTGGTCACCTCCAGTCAACCTTCAGAGGGTAAGACCACAACCGCGATAAACACCGCATTCATTCTGGCGCAAACCGGAGTGCAAGTGCTGATCATCGATTGCGATTTGCGTAGACCGCGACTGCACGCGCATTTCAACATGCCCAATGCACGCGGCTTGACCAACGCTCTTTCCGGCGAGGCGAACGAGATTGACAACCTGATTCAAAACTGCGAGCAGGCGCCCAATTTGAAGGTTCTGACTTCAGGTCCAATGCCGCCGAACCCGGCAGAGTTACTCGGCTCGGAAGAGATGCGAAAACTCTTAAAGACTCTGAGCGAAAAGTTCACACACGTGATCGTGGATTCGCCGCCGGCCATCTCGTTTACGGATGCTTCGATTCTTTCTACTTTCGTCGATGGCGTGATCCTGGTGGTGCACGGCGGCAGAAGTTCGCGCGCCGTCGTCAGGCGCGCCAAGCAACAATTGCTCGACATCGGCGCGAACATTTTTGGAGTCGTGCTCAATAACGTGATTCAGTCGAAGAGCAATTACTACTACTCGGGATACTACGCGGGCTATTACGACTATTACGGCTCGGATGAAGCAGCGCCCACCGAGGAAAGCTCGCGAGCGGCGTCAAATTAGCTTCTTCTTTTGATGCCAATTTTGTTGCTCCTCAAATCACGGTAATGCCGGGACAATTTTGTGTAATTGCGCCTGACGTAAAGCTCGGCCGCGACGTCGTCATCCACCACTTCGTAAATCTTTACGGCTGCGAAATCGGCGACGAAAGCCGGATCGGCTCCTTCGTCGAGATTCAAAAGCGGGCCCGCATCGGTCGCAGGTGCAAAATCTCCAGCCACACTTTCATCTGCGAGGGCGTCGAGATCGAAGATGAGGTCTTTGTCGGCCATGGAGTCGTCTTCATCAACGATAAAGTTCCGCGCGCTACCACCGGCGAAGGTCGCCTGCAAACCGCTGACGATTGGAATGCAATCCCGACCGTCGTAAAGAGCGGCGCCAGCATAGGAAGCGGCGCGACCATCCTCTGCGGACTGACGATTGGTGAAAATGCAGTAGTTGGCGCGGGCGCGGTTGTAACAAAGGACGTCGCCGCCGGAGCCACGGTCGCTGGGAATCCGGCACGGCCACTCAAGAATGGATTCTTTGCCGATTGAGCGCGGGCCTGACTAACCCTCCCTCTGCGTACTTCACGCACGCGTTGCTTGATCGAGGGGCTGCCAACATACGCAGCCTGCCCCGGTTTTATTGTTCAATAAGGAATTTCTTGACTGACCGTCTCAACACTTGCTTAAATGAATTTGCTGCGCCAATTGCGTAGCCCTTGCTGCCTTCCAATTCCTTCAAGTTCTTTCTCGCCAAAATCTCCAAATCGTCGAGGTACCTGCGATGGAAAATCAGAATGCTGTTCAGTCATCTATCGGTGAAGTGGTCGACGTTGCGACCCCTTCCTCGGGAAAACTACGCGCTCTGGGTTTGCTCTGGACTTTAATCGCGCTTTCAACCTTCGTCTTGATCAATTACCTGATTATCCAGACGCTTGGTGGCGACAATCCGATTCTGAGCACAAAACATCCGGCCAGCTTAGTGGGTTCGTTGCTGGTTCCCCTGGTTTGCTGGTACGCGCTGGGCGCGGCTGTCCAACGATTTCATGCCGCTTCGGTCGAGGACAGATATTTCCGTTCAGGACCTGGCGGCGTATCCGTCTGCCTGCCTGACGACCAGGGAAATGCTTTTCTTTTTACGTTTCGGACGATTAAGTTTGATTTGCCATGGGAGCAAATCAAGACGTGGTATCCCTACGTGCAAACTATGAACGGAATACCTACGGAACGCGCGATGATCTTCGAAACAATCGCAGGCAAAAAGTTTAAGATCAAAACTTATCACTTTACGGAGCCACAGAAACAAATCACGGCAAACATTACTCGCGCTAGATCGATGTCGATGCCGGCTTCCGCGAAAGCAGTCGCAGTGAACCCGGCCGAAGATGAAATTAGTGCGCCAAATTTGCCGCCGGGTACAGGCGACCTGTCAATCCAAATCAAAAAGAAGAAGGAGCCCGTTAAGGAAATTGATCTGCAATCAATTCATATTTCCCAGCGGGGCACGTCCATCGAAAAAATTGCCGACGGACTGGAAGCGAAACTCGCTTTGCTCTTCTCGGGCAACTTAGGGTTCAAGGTCACCAGAAAACGCTATCGGCCTTTCAAGGAGTGGAAGGATGTCTTCGGTATCCGCTTATTCGTGAGGCGTGGCCTGCTCTCTGGCTATGAACTCCAGATCGAGCCCAATGATTCTGAGTCTCGCAAGGTGACGATTTCCATGTGCCCTTCGAATTTGGCTGGCGAGATCCGCAAATACATCTCGATAGCTGCAGGGGCGGTGTTCGTTCTGATTTCGTTGAGTGGGTCGGAG
>Ga0207646_10004778_pt1 | contig 14551 bp, 15 predicted proteins | sample KBSK5502metaG_FD_184343 | JGI IMG/M metagenome (GOLD analysis project Ga0207646, IMG submission 184343) | Corn, switchgrass and miscanthus rhizosphere microbial communities from Kellogg Biological Station, Michigan, USA - KBS K5-50-2 metaG... | ecosystem: Host-associated > Plants > Roots >... | reverse complement strand
ATCCACCTCGGCAGCGAGTCGCGCCCCTTCTGCTAGAATCCGCTTTGATTGGTTGATCCTGTGCTGATCTGACCAGCTGAAAAAAAATGGCAGATGCAAATTGAGATGAATAGATAGCTCCTTGCATAACGACTTGACCTTCGGGGGAAATGATTCGGGTAAGGTGGAACTGAACCCGGCCTCAAAGACGATGATCGACGAGTCCGCAAGTGATTGAAGAAATCCATCCGTTGCAGTAGAAGATAAGCCGGACACTCCGAAAGTAGCCAACTAGCTTAACTTCCTATCGTTTTCGGCGGGGGACCGCGTCGAGAATTTCGTCTCCAAGAGCCGAGCCGCCTTCGAAGTGTCTTGCGAGGGCAATGATGATCTCCTTGAACGCTTCCTCGTTCATGTACGTTTTCATGTCGTTGATTAAGGAAGATGAGATTACAATGTCTTCCTCGTTCCGAGGAGTCCGGTGATCCAAGGTGACATATCGGGGATGTCCAGAGTCATTTTCGACGAGACTGACCCCGCTGTAAAAGCATCTGAATACCTGGCCGTCCCAACTGTTCTTCAGTGCTCTAATTCGCGCGTTCCTGCTGCCCGTATGCCGGGGGTCAACCCGTTTGGCGATTCGGTCGCAGCGTTGGCAGAGTCTGGCTAAAGGACCTCTGGCTGTATGGGCTTGACAGACTTCGCAAGGCTTTGAACCCTGCATAATGCGGCACTATTCATGCAACGTGCTAAACGTTTGGTATCTACACTCAGAAGTCGGTGTCAAGCTTCAGATCTTGACTTGCCCACGTTCTCTAGGATTTGGAGATATAGCTCATCCCTCTTCTTGATCGAGTAGCTCTTGTAGAACAGCTCCAGAATTCGATATCCTCTCCTCCTTAGCAGGGTTCGTAGTTCTTCGTCCTTGAACATCTGAGAAGTTCCAAGATGGACACGGCCGTCAACGAAGACGATTAGTGGTCTGGACTGCGTTGGGAAGTAGAAGTCCGCTATTGTTACCGGTATCTCCACTTGTGTCTGGTAGCTTATACCGTCTTGTTGTAGCCTGAATGCCAATTCCTGTTCCATGCGAGAAGGGTTGGCGTGCAGTCGTTCTCGCCAGTCGCTCCGCTGACCGGACATTCTTGACATTGAGCGATCTTTCGGCTATAACTCAGACACGGGAGCGAAGTTAAGCGTCCGCCAAGAACCAGTGTGCGTGAGGAGCTTTATGCAGGATCATGATCTTGTGTTGATGTTTGGGATCTCTTCGATAGTGCGGAATATCGTCAGATTTTTCTCCTTTGCCAATTCTAGCTCCTCATTTGCTCCAGTCGATTCACCGAGGAAGAGGAGAGCATCGCAACAATTGAGCCATACTTTGTCGTATTCGTAATAGAAGTCCGCTGGAAACGGTTCGTCGGTTTCCAGGTGGATAAAGTGCGTCAAATGGGGAACGAAGGGGATATGGCCTCGTTTGATAACAGCTATTCCGGCTTTGATCGCTTCCATGGTATTCTTGTGAGCAACCCTAGCGGCGTCGTGAATGTCGCTGTTTGATGGGGTATATGGTCCCGCGACATAGATCTTCAATCTATGGATGTTTTTAGTATCCGAGTTAGCGCCGCTCTTGGTCCTACCAAGGATTCGAGCGCGAATGCGAGCCCAGGTTTTGTAACGTACTCTGTACCCAATCAAGAAGATGAATGCAAGAGTCAGTAGTACGCCTTCTGACGTCGAATCAGAGAACGAAATCGACCCTAAGGCAATCAAGAGAAACAACATCGCAAAGAAGCCCGTGACGATGCTTCTCTTGGTCAGGTCCCGGCGCAAGCCGTACTCGTAGAGTCTAATTGTGGTCCAGGCAAGATAGAGGAAGAAGACGATGGCTATTATGATCGTCGTATTTCGGAATGAGCCAATGTTGATGAACGCTTCGTAATAGAAGAACAAAAGAAGAATGTCGATGACAAATCGTCCAGCGTTCTTTATCGGCAATTCTTTGACCGATTCGTGATAGCCAATCCAGCTTGTCACGACTAGGGTATACGCAAGTAATGCGTCGCCAAGTGTAATGAAGTTCTGTTGGATGTTACTGGCCCAGGAAGGTATTCCGGAGGAAGAAGTCTGGAAAATGAGGCTCTGTGCTATGACAACGCCGAACATTATATCGATGAGTCCAACGAACAGATTAGACCGTTCGCGTGGAAGCATCTTGCCTTCCATGTTCTGCCCCTCTATTACACCTTGCAAAACGACTTTCGAGTTAAGTTTTTGCGATCAGGAGCGGTCATCTATTTACAATCCAAACTGTGCCATGGGCTTGTCATAGTCATGCCAACGGATGCAGACTGTTCCGCAAACTTTACGTGCTGGGTCTAAGTCGAGCCTCGCGTTGTAGACACCATTCGAACCAAAACAGTACGATCTCTAGATTCTTGGTTCCCTCTCGGTTACCATTCACGGATACAGACCCGTTACCAAATCGTGAAACGTCAATTGCAATTGAGTCTCGTGACGAAAGTCTTGTGTTTGGGAAGTTCTCGGAGAGCGGAGGGTCGTAGTCTTCAGTCTATGTCCTTTGAGAGCAGATGATACGGTCCATGGGCAAATGGTATTAACGACTATAGTAATGGGAATATTCGAGTTTTGGTTCGACTTTCGGCAGAATTGGGGTGGGTACGGAGAATACAGATAGTTGTTTTGCTTCTTGCCTTGGCCGTGTCGGCTCTTGCCCTAGCCACATCCGTGACTATTTCCGCGTCCGGCGACACTCTGAGCGTCGTTGGTGCTCCTGAGCCCCTTCGGATTTCAGGAGATTCTGGCGACAGTATTTCTGCCTCAATCCTTGTTCACGTCTCAAATGCCACCCGACTACTTTCAATCAACAACGTATCTTCGACCGTGCTTCAAGATACGGCGGGACACCAGATCCCAGCTTCTTCAGTCACAATCACACCGTCAAGCTTTCCGATCCCGGTCGAAACTTTTGTTTCTCTCACCGTAACTGTCCACATTCCCGGGGGAACGACTCCGGGCAATTACTCAGGTCAAATCCTCATGTTAGTCAGCAACGGATCTGTAGCGACAGCTACTATACGCCTGATAGTGGAGCCACCGTGGTGGACCTACCTAGCGTCGCTAGCAGCCACCGGGGTAGGCGTCGCCCTCAGCTTCATCTATTCACCATACCTTGATCCAGAGAGCAAGAAAGACAAGAATGAAAGTAAGAAGGGGGAAGTGAAGTTAGAGCTCTCATGGACTGGGAAGGATTGGTGGAACGGATGGGATGGACTAAAGGGCCTCAAGGCTCGTAAGCATCTTACATTGGTCGGCGCATCAATCACTCTCTCGTTTGTGGCCTTCTCATATCTTCTCTTTACCCAGAGCGATTTCGGGGTTTCGATTCTACGGGTTCTAGCAACGGCTTTCCTTCAAGGCTTTTTGATCCATCGAGGATTAGACGGACTGGCGCCGAAGATTTTCAAATGATAGCTACCCCAAGTGAGATGAAGGACAGCCTCAATTTTGTTCTAGCGACTGTCTCGTCGGGGCCTACGATTCTCTTCTGAAAGTTCTCGCAGGTCAAGTAGCCACATTGCTTTGTAGGCTTGTCAACAGTCTTGGCACGTTGTTCCGGTTCCGACTGGTTCGAGGATTGTTTCGCCGCAGTTCTGGCAGACTAGTAGTCGGCCTACGAACTGGAAGTCTGACCGGTATCGGATTTCGCGGTATGTTGGTTGCTGGCAGACCCGGCAGAAGATCTGGGAATCGAGCGTTTGCATGGGGCCGGTTGGAAGTTTCGAGTAGATGAGTGGGAGAGTAGCGCTTCTGGTGTGAAACTATTGGGAAAGTGATCGGCCTTACGATTGTTGTCTTCGTCTGTTCAAGGCTTTGGCGAGGTCCCGAGATGCGTCAAGTGCCCAGTATCCACGCCTATTATCATGTACGGACACGTCTAGCTTGCCTGTCTCTGGATCATAGCTGACCTCTACCGTTCCCATTCCCGTCTTAAGACCAGTTATGTGCCAGTGCATCGAGGTGCCTTCAGTCTTGTATCTTCTTGCAAGACGACCCTGAGGGGTGACACGAGCGCCTCGAACCTCAGACCATTGTTGCAGGATCGACTCGAGAACTGTTCTGCTCATCTTCTGTGACATGAGGAGCTTAATCGTCTGCATGGAAGCAGTCTTCCGAATTGAACATGATAAGGCCAATCGAGATGAAGATAAATCCGGGTAGGCGAGTAGGCTAATTGGCGCGGTCAATTCGCAGCGCAAAGGCAAACCCATCCGACGCGGCTGATTAGTGATTATTGATTTCCAGATCTCTTCCTCGCGGTTTCTTCCTAAGATGTTCGGTTGCTCTTGGATTTCCTAGTATCTACCTGTATCTTCTTCTTGGCGAACTCTGGCGATTTCAGGTAGAGAATAATCGCGTTTGCATGCCCGTGACCTAGTCCGATTTCTGTCTTGAGCCATGCGAGCATCTCGCCGTGTTTGGCAACAGTCTTACCATCTCTTATGAAACCCTTCTTTTTCGCGAGTTCCAGAAAGTCTTCTGGAGTCTTGCCGGTTTGGAGTTTGATATTGTCGATGTACGCTTTATAGGTCATGATTTCACGCCTTTTTCCGAATATCATTCTTCGTTTTAAGGAGGATGTGTGATTTCTGGGTCATGATTGGAGTCTCGCGATCAGCAAAGCAGAGACGCTAGGACCCTGAGAGTCCCAAGGAAATCGCCTAGAAAACGACCTAGAGGTCTATGTCGATGATAAAATCGGCTGGACGATAGAGAGCCGCGAAAGGAGTTCTTGATACGACCCTTTTAAGATCCTACCAGCAATCGGACCTCTAGAAAAATGGGTATGCCTGTTACTCTCGCGTTGCAGATCTGGAAGATCCTATTTCCAGTTCTAGGCTAATGTGACCGGATCGCGTAGGATTTGGGCTTCCCGGCCTTCGCGCCCGGCTTGGGCATCCTTCGCAACGAGTTTCGTTTCTCTTGCGGGGCCGGTTTCGTCCTTGCCACCCGCATGTTTCGTGGTGGTTCTCGTAGGTCTAGTAGCCACATGTCTTGTATTCTTGTCAACAGTCTTGGCACGCTGTTCCGGTTCCGACTGGTTCGAGGATTGTTTCGCCGCAGTTCTGGCAGACTAGTAGTCGGCCTACGAACTGGAAGTCTGACCGGTATCGGACTTCGCGATAGGTGGGTTCACGGCAGGTCTTACAGAAGATAGGTCTTCTAGGCTTTGCATAGTCCCATGTGGATGTTTTCGAAGTAGAAACGTAAGAGAGGAAGAGAAATTCTACTGTGAAACTATTGCAACGGACGGGCTGCTCCTTCATTACCTCGAAGGCGAGGGCTGCCTAAGAAGGGCTAGTTGCCTGCCTTGATCCTTGGTTCGTTCCCATTATCAGAAACATTGCCGCAATACTCATCAAAGCTACTTCGGCAAGCGCAATCTCAAGGAATTGAATTGCCGCATCTCGTGCGCCTTGGGCGGCGAACTGGGCACACAAATCCCCAGTTAGAGTACATTGCAGCTGTCCTGCTTGATATTGAGCAACAGAAATCACCAGCAGGACGGTCCCAATGGTGATCAGAATCAGTGCGACTTTCAGGTTCAGAGGTTTCATTTCATATAGGACACAGCCCATGACCCCTTTAGTTTCTCGTAACCGAGTCCTCTACTAGAGGGCCGTACTCGTGCGAATGGTTCCGTTTCCACTCACGGTTACCAAGCCCGTTACCAATCGTGAAATATCAATTGCAGTCGAATGTGGAATGTTAGCTCAGGAACGCTTATTTTGAAGGGTGGCATGGGAAGTTGGTCTATGAATTCTGGGCTGGTTACTGCGGGCGCGTTCCTGCTCGTCTTGGGCATTGCAACCATCCTCGCAATTCCTGTCATGCTCATGCAGTATGGTATCAACCCTCTTGCTCCCGAAGTCGCACTTCTAATGATCATCGTTGCTTCAGTAGGTGGAGCAATACTGGCTTACGGAGTCTCGACGAATCCTTCAAAGCGGCCGTAGCTCTTTCTGGTACCATTCCAGACGAAAACGGTACCATCTTAGGGTTCCTGCTTCAATTGCTGGTACCATTCACGGTTACCAATCTCGTTACCAATGAAGAATTCTCAATTGCAGTTGAGTCTCGTGACGTAAACCTCTTGTTTGGGAAGATCTGAAGAAGAGCAGCTACGACGTTTCGTTCTATGTCCCTTGAGGGCAGATGGTACGGGGTGATCGACCTGATCTTGCCCAGGAATCGCCTACGGAAACGGCTAGGGGTCCATGCCGGTGTTAATGTCGGCGGGAGCTCCGAGATCGATGTAGGGAAGGTCTTAGATCCAGATGGTTTCGGGCAGATCCTTGAAGTGTGGATCTGCCGTAACGACTTTCGCGTCTCTCAGCCGAGCGGTTCCTAGAACAAGACCGTCGAACAGGCTTGGGGATTGTAGCTTCCTCTTTTTCGCTCGTTCGAAAAGGTCGAGGTAGGCTTTCGAGGAGTGGACAGCTAGGTCGGGGGTTATGTTGACGATTTGGCTGGCGCCCTGGACTGCTGAGAGTCTCTCCCTTACCAGTTTCTCGGCAGCGCCCTCGCGAAAATATTTCCTGGACAGCTCAGCTAAGACGGAGTCGGGAGTGAAGGATTCGTCTGCTGTTTCGATCAGTTCTCGAACTTTGCTTCCCATGGGGCTTCCGAGGAAGAGCTCTATCCAGGCGTAAGAGTCGACGACAATCCTCAACGGTCTTCTCCGCGGTCCTCCTCTCTGAAAGGCTTGACTCGTCCATGGTCGGCTCCGAAGACTCCGGCTAGAATCCTCCGGCGATGACTCTTGATGAGCGCCTTCACTGTCTCGTCTATGCTTCGTGCCTTCATCTCTTCCTTGAGACGTTCGAGATGGGAGAGTGTCTCCTGGGAGATCTTCACCGTCTTGTCTGGCGACGCCAAGGTATACCAGTATACTTCTACACTGCTCTACTATTAGGCTTTCGAGGCTCCGTCCGGTCCCGGGTCCAGGTCGGAGGAATCAGACGGCGACCTGGCTCGATTCGCTCTTCGTCCTAGTTTAGTCGTAGGCTCTTGTCGGCGTCGAATCCTCGTCTTCGTCCCCAGGCTTTAATGCCGTCAAGGATCTTTTTCGAGCCGAACCAGCAGAGGGTTGTAAAGACGCCTTTGAGCACCGGGTTCAGCTGAAGCAGTGTCGGCGGCATCGTGTGCAACTCTAGCACCGTGTGTCTCCAGCTTCGGTATATGACCCAGAATCGTGCTTCGTCGACTTGGTCGTCGATGTTGTAGAATCCGCTCTTCTTCAAGACCCCTAGCGGGACGAAGCTGAGCGGGGTTACGGTGAAGTGTGCCTTGACGCCCACATCCTTCTTGAGCCCATGCTCCATGCGATCTATTAGACGGACAGTCTCCACCGCATCCTCAGACGTCTCTCCCGGCAACCCGACTATGATCGTGTAGGCGGGGAACCAGTAGTATTCGTTGAAAATCCTCGTCCCGTTATAGATGACGTCCTGCCACTCGTCAGGGCTGAACGGCTTCACCTTCAACGGCATGTACTTCTTGATCAGCTCACTAGAACCCGTCTCCAAGCCCGACTGGATGCCAATGTGCCTCTTCGATCCTTTCAGAACGGTCTCGGAAATGTCCTTGATTAGATCAGGATCAGCCCATGCAGGCGCTGCGGTCCCATGAGTCGGATTAGCATATCCGATGCCCTTCTGGGACATTACAGTGTTGAACAGGTCAACAACAGCGTCGTGGTTGGGCATGAAGCCCCGTTTATCTTCCAGTTTGTAGAGGAAGATGTCCTCGCTGTGCACCCAGACGTTCGGATTCCCAATCTTCCGGTTGACCGCTATTTCCCGCTCGACCTTGTCGCGAGGATAGTACTTCGCTATCCTAAGGTTAGGCTCGCAGAACTGGCAGTTGCGGCCGCATCCTCTCATGACCTCGACCAGCCCGTGAGTCGAAGGACCTTGAATGTCCGGAATGTCCTCCAGCTTCGGCCCGCGAGGAACATGGATGAACTCAGGACTGTTGCCTGACTCGATGTCGTTGTAAATATCGCCAATAACATGGTCGCACTCGCCGATCACCACGTGGTCGACGCCTAGAGCCTTCGTGTCTCGGTCGCGGACTTCCATCTGCCAGCCGCCAGACCCTCCGAGGACGAGCTTGGCTTTCGGGTACTTCTTCCGGGTCCTGTTGATCTCGCCGACAAGCTCGAGGAACTTTCTCTTCGTATAGGCGGTGAGTTTTCCACCGTCGGTGAACATCATGCTCACTGGTCCCAGACCCATCGGATCCATGGTCGAGATTCCGATGATGCTGGTCTTGTCGTCTACGAACTTTGAGACGTGGTCAGGATGAGCAACAACGATCTCGTCTGCACCATATTTCTTGAGAAGCGCGGACTCTAGCTTCCGCAGCCCGTAAGGCGCCTTCTCCGCCACACCGTTAGAGTGTCGAACCGATGGGGCTAGGAAATCGAATACGAATCGTGGAACCTTCTCGGCGGGAGCGCAGCTAAAGAACGGGAGTAGTGGTATGCCCCAGTACTCGCTCATCTGGGTGGAGTCAGCTGTAAGGACAATCCTAGTCATTCAAGTTCGCTCTCCATCGTCAGGCAAGATTTTTCGAATTCTTGCTCCTAAAACAGGCTATTCTCGGGTCGTTGAATATTTTAAGCTAGTGTACGATTTTCCGCGAAATCATTCCAGATGACGCCGAATTCGGCGAATATTGCCGGAGACTCTCGGGTCCAGTCCGGTCTTTTGCACACCTGAGCTGATTGGAGAGTCCAAGGGACCTAATAATATTACTTTTAGTCTGAGAAAAGGTAGGAAAATGGTCTGTCCAACCGAACGGAACCATCAGAAAGAAAACGAGATGGAGGGTCTCGGGCTCCTCAAACGTGGGGGACCTCTTCTCAGGCGATTCTTCGCAGAACCTGAAGAATCCAGATCTGCCACTTGTCTCTCTCCTTTACTCTTCGGGGGTCGACTGACATAGGTAGAGTATAGGTTGGTCATCCTAGATTACTCCTAGAGTTAGAGGAAAGCTGGTGTAACTGTCGGACACCTCCGAGCGATGCGCATAAATCCGGCACCCCAGACCAGCACTGTCACAATGGAGACTTTGACAACTCCCCAAGCAGGTACAGCCGCCCCCAACTTTACTGCACAGACGACCTCAGGCAAGACAGTTCATTTGCGCGACTTTCAAGGCAAGAAACTCGTCCTCTACTTCTACCCGAAAGATGACACTCCAGGCTGCACAGTGGAAGCGTGCGGACTACGAGACGAGTACCAGAAGATCCGCGAACAAGGCGCCGAAGTCTTAGGGGTCAGCGTGGACAGCACCGCGTCCCACCAGAAGTTTACTGAGAAATTCCATCTGCCCTTCCCGCTCCTCGCGGACACGGAGAAGACTGTCAGCAAGGCCTACGGAGTCCTCAACGAAAAGTCGAACATGTCCCGCAGAGTCACGTTTCTCATCGACGAGCACGGCAAGATTCTCAAGACGTTCGATCCGGTAAAGCCGGCCGAGCATACGCAAGAGATCCTGGACGCGCTGAAAGGCAAGCTGTAACAACCCTCTTCTTTTTCAAAGAATTGGTTTCTCTCGCCTAGCCAAAGCTATCTAACATAGAACAACCGCATCCTAGACTAGTGACGCTTATGGTGAGGGTCGGGGTCCACGTCTCCATCGCGAAGTCATTTGATACGGCAGTCGACACGGCTGTAGCCGAGAAGTGTGACGTTTTCCAGGTCTTCACCCGGAACCCTAGAGGCTGGAAGTTCAATAACCTAGACCCCGAGGAAGTGAAGAGCTTCCGCGAGAAACTCGCTAAGACCGGTTTGAATCCAGTGGTTGATCATATGCCGTATCTCCCGAACCTTTCATGTCCGGAGGACGAACTCTACAAGAAATCTGTAGACAGCCTCGTCGCCGAAGTCGACCGATGTGTAGAATTGGGAATCCCGTACCTGGTCACGCATCTTGGCAGTCATCTGGGAAAAGGTAGAGAAATCGGCCTCAAGAGAATCAGCAACGCCCTCAACCAGGCGACACAGCACGCGAAGGGCGATTTTCAGATCTGCTTAGAGAACATGGCGGGCACGAGTAACAGTATGGGGTCAAAGTTCGAAGAGGTCCGCGAGATATTCGATGGTGTCAAACAGAAAGAACGCGTGGGCGTCTGTCTCGACACCTGCCTTCCGGCGGGTTCTCTGGTTTTCACCAATGATGTGCCAAGACCAGTAGAACTCGTCAAACCGAACGACTCTGTGGTAGGCTTGGATGGCGTAACAGACCGAGTTGTGAAAGTGTTCAGACGACCATACGAAGGAAGGATGGTTTCAATCAAGCCGGAGGGATTACCCTGGACGAGAATGACCGCGGAGCACCCGGTTCTCTGCCTGCGACCCAATGGCTGGAGATTCCTAGATTCTAAACCTTGGAGAATCGGACTCACTAGCGGCCCTGCATGGATACATGCTGGAGCAGTCAAGCCCGGATACTTCGTGGTTATGCCGAAACTTTCAGCAACTATTCAGGACAGAGTGGACCTTCGTCCTTACATCGGATCAGCAACGCGGCGCTTCCCATTTCCAACCATTCTACCTCTCACGGGAAGGCTCGCCGAACTTCTCGGGCTCTACCTTTCTGAAGGCTTCACTTTCATGGGGAAAAGCGAAAGAGGAGACAATGGAAAGGTGTTCTTTTCATTCGGACGGCATGAGAAATCTCTTATCGAGCGTGCGAGAGAACTCATAGACGAACTCTTTTCTCTGAAGACTTGGATTGACGAATCTTCAACTTCGACTAAGGTAGTCGTTGGATCAAACATCCTAGTCCGCTTTTTCAAAGAGAATTTTGGGCTTAATGCTGCAAACAAACGAATCCCGTCATTTGTCCTGCGGGCCTCGCCGGAGTGTGTCAAGTCATTCTTGCGCGGTTATTTATCTGGAGACGGATGCGTAGATAGGCGCGGATTAAGATACATAACCGTCTCAAGGACAGTTGCTTACCAGTTAGTCCACCTGTTAGCCAGAATTGATATTCGTGGAACGGTTTCAAAACATCATCCTACTAGCGGCTCGATAGAGGGCAGGAGAGTTGCGAGCCCTGGCTGGTACACTGTTCACCTTGCGAGCCACGAAGCGCGCAAGCTGGGATTTGCATATGAGTTTCCCGCCGCCGCACCGCGCCGGATCCTCCGAGACCAGATGCACTTCTACATGCCCGTAAGAGAAATTGCGGTCGAGCAATTTCGGGGCACCGTCTACAACTTAGAGACTGAAAACAGTACATTTGCTGCGCCTTTCATTGTCACACACAACTGTCACGCCTACGCCGCCGGCTACGATCTCCACGTGGAGAAGGCTGTCGACCGGACCCTATCAAAGTTCGACGAAACTGTCGGTTTCGAGAATCTCAAGGTTGTCCATCTGAACGACTCGGAAGATGGTCTCGGCTCGGGACATGATCGTCACCAGCACATCGGGCTAGGCTACATTGGGACATCAGGCTTCAAAGCGATCCTGCACCACAAAGCCATCAAAGACCAACCGCTCATTCTCGAAACCCCGATCGACGAGAGACGAGGAAACGCAGGCAACCTGGAAACAGTCAGGAAACTGGCAAAATAGTTGCAAGCCATGGTCAACACATATTCACATCGAGAACTGCATCAGATTATCAGAGACGCAGCCAACGCGATCCACGAAGCGAGACGCGAAGACCCGACTGCTCTACAAGAGATCAGCGACTCCACGGATGGTGATCCGTTCCGGGTCCTCATCGCAACCATCCTATCACACCGAACAAAAGACCCCGTCACTGCACTAGCATCATCACGCCTCTTCGCCAGATATCCAAAGCCAACGCAACTCGCCAAGGGGGACACCCGTACCATCGCTCGACTCATAAAGCCCGTAGGCTTCTACAACACGAAAGCCAAAACCATCAAGAGAGTAGCCCGGATAATCCTAGAGAAGTACAGAGGCAAAGTCCCAGACGATATGGAAGAGCTGCTGAAGCTTCCTTCTGTCGGCCGGAAAACCGCCAACTGCGTACTAGTCTACGGCTTCAAAAGACCAGCGATCCCCGTCGACACGCACGTGCACAGGATCTTCAACCGACTAGGCGTAGTCCGAACAAAGACTCCTGACGAGACAGAAGAAGAACTAACCCGGATAGTAGATCGAAAAGACTGGCTCCCATTGAACGAAGTCTTCGTCAAATATGGACAACTAATCTGCAAACCCATCGGACCAAAATGCCAAGTCTGCCCACTCAACGACAGATGCCAGTGGTACCGAGAAAACTACAAAGACAAGACCTGAAATTTTGGCTATTGCTGTGACGCCCAGCTAGCCCACGGCTTCCGCGGACTTTGCCGCTCGATACTTGGTGTAGATGAGAAGAAAGCCATAGCCAACACCCATGTAAATCAGGACATCAACTGCAAAGATGAACCAGTCGAACTGGGTAAGGTAGATGGGTGACTGACACGCTTGAGGATGAAGCGGACTGCAAACAAGTTCACGGTTCTCTTTCCAAGGAAAAGGCAAACCATAGAACGAATCAATTTCGCCGCCGAGACTGAAAAGCATCTCTGTCCAAATTAGCCCCGAGACCAAGGTAAGGACAATCGCGGAGGCAACAAGAACCAGCCAAAAATAGGGACCGGGCATTAACAAATCATCGGGCGCATTTCGGCTCGCAGTTTGATGCCCTTAACGTGCGGCTACTATAGCGGCCTTGATCTTCCTCCCTATTTCGTCTAGTTCTGCGCGGTGGGTCTCTTTGCGGTTTGGGAATCCGCTCATCATCTCATGGTTAAACCGGGGGATGATGTGAACATGCATATGGAACACTTCCTGAGAAGCAGCTCGACCGTTTGATTGCCCGACACTGATACCATCCGCGCCGGACGCTTTCTGGACTCCCTTCATCACTTTGTGAACCGAGGCAAATACCCGCGCCGCTTCGTCGCTCGGCATATCCAGCATGTTGGTGAAGTGCTTCTTGGGAATAACCAATGTGTGCCCAGGATTCAGCGGATGAATGTCCAAGAAGGCCAGCGTGTGAGGGTCCTCATACACAACCGTCGCATCAGCCTCCTTCCCAGCAATCTTACAAAAGATACAATCTTCCTTCATCTAGATCCTCATGTCATTTGTCTCTAGCAAATTCTTCTTCGGGGACCCGTTGAGCCTTGTTCACCACTCGTGCAAGGACGAACAGGAAGCTTGACAATCTGTTGACATAAGGAAGAACCTCGGGATTAATCGACTCTATCTTTGAAAGAGCGACGATTCTCCTCTCAGCCCTCCGGCACACGGCCCTAGCCACATGAAGCTCAGCCCCAGGAACGCTGCCCCCAGGAAGAATGAACCTGCGCAGCCGTGGCAGCCCAGAGTTCAGCTCATCAGTCATGCTCTCCAGCTTGTCTAGCTGTTCTTTCGTGACTCGAGGGACATTCGCGCTAACAAGTTCGCTTGCCAAGTCTCCCCCCAGAATCCAGAGATCCCTCTGGACGCTCTTCAAAATCTGGTCCAACTTTTTCAGTTTGATGTGTGCCCTGGCTACTCCAATCTGGGAGTTCAGCTCGTCAACGGCACCATATGCCTCCACTCTCGGGTCCGCCTTCTCAACCCGGGTCCCACCATAGAGACTGGTTTCACCCTTGTCGCCGGTTCCAGAGTACGCCTTCATTCCATCAACCCAAGCTACCAACCATTAGGTAAGGAAAGGGATTTCAAGCTGATTGACGAGGATAACGGAGGGCCGTCGTGTTTGAAAAGTTGTGTCTGGCCCCGGTAGACTAGTCTGACATGATCAAAGAGGCTCAACTGTTCCAGCCACTCGCCGACGCGAGAGTCCGATGCACAGCCTGCGCTCGATACTGCAACATCCCTGATGGCAAAGTAGGTCTATGCGGAGTCAGGCAGAACATCGGTGGCAAACTCCACCTCCTGGTCTACGGCAAAGTGATTACCGGACACATCGATCCCATTGAGAAGAAGCCAGTCACCCATTACATGCCCGGGTCGAAGATATTCTCCATAGCAACGACTGGTTGTAACTGGCTCTGCCATCCAGTCGGGTCAGAGATTCTGCTTTCGAATGGAGATAAGAAGCCGGTGGAAGAACTGTTGCCGGGAGATTCACTATGGTCGTACGATGTAAGCAACGGGATGAGCATTCATCCCAATATTGTTACACAGGTAGGTTCACGCCTTGCTAGAATCTGGGAGATAAAATACGGTAGCAGGGGCAACGGGCGTCTTACCCTCACTGCTGAACACCCAGTTATGACAGCTTCTGGATGGAAGAGGGTTATGGATCTTGCATCGGGTGAGAAACTCCTGAAGGTCTGGTATCAGAATACTCGCGACTGGAAACGCAAGCGGCCCGGGTCGATACAGCGCGCCCTGTTCAACTGCTCGAAATGCGGGGAGTCCGTTAGGGGCATTGACAATTGGAACCGTCATCGGGGAAAATGCTACACCGTGGGATTGGAGAAACCTGCAGATGTCAT
>Ga0207646_10004776_pt1 | contig 14554 bp, 16 predicted proteins | sample KBSK5502metaG_FD_184343 | JGI IMG/M metagenome (GOLD analysis project Ga0207646, IMG submission 184343) | Corn, switchgrass and miscanthus rhizosphere microbial communities from Kellogg Biological Station, Michigan, USA - KBS K5-50-2 metaG... | ecosystem: Host-associated > Plants > Roots >... | reverse complement strand
CCTCGCAGTCCTTCAGAGGAACGCTGACGATTCCGCAATTCGACCCGATTATCGCCTTCGGCTACATGGGTGATTACATTGCCAATGTCAGTCACGGCTCACACGACTACTTTGCCTGGGGCGATAACCGCGACCACGTGAGCGACTTCATGTTCCCGCACGGTCGTAACGACCCTGATGTGTTCTTCGCCAAGAAGTAGCTGACTGTGCGAGCATGGCGGCCCGCCCGCGCACGCGGCCGCCATGCTCCCGCACGTTCGCCGGGAACTGGAACGCGCGACCTACGGCATACGCGGCTAGCGGAAGCCGATCTACGCATGTGCGGGGCGAGCCTATAGTCATTGATATCGCCTAGGACGGCGGAGATGTCTCGGGACAAGGTGTGGGGCTCGATTATTCGATCTGGCCCACCGTGCGTGCCGGCTGGGACCATCGCTGAGTGATTATCTCGGTCGGTTACCTGCTCGCGTGCTGCCTCCTCAGCTCCCTGACAGTTCTGGCGCGGCGCGAGGCGTCCAAAGATGATCCCCCGCCGCCGGTGGGACGAGGTATTCGCGGCGACCCCGGCGACCTTGCTCGCCTGACACCGTCGGCTGGTCGCGCGCAAATGGGATTACTACAGCCGACGGCGCCCCGGACGGCCGCCCACGGCAGCCGCGATGCGGAAACTCGTCATCCGCATCGCGACCGACAATCCGACGTGGGGCACCGGCGCGTGCGAGGCGAGCTCGTCAGGCTCAGCCACCAGATCGCCGCCTCCACGGTCTGGCAGATCCTGCACGACGCCGGGATCGATCCTGCGCCCGGCCGCGGCGGCCCGACCTGGAAGCACTTCCTGACCACCCAGGCCCGCGGCATCCTCGCGGCCGATTTCGTGCACGTGGACACCGTTTTCCTGCGGCGCATATACGCGCTTATCGTCATCGAGCACGACACCCGCCAGGTCCGCCTGGCCGGCATCACCATGCATCCCGACGGCGCGTGGACCACGCAAGCAGCGCGGAACTTCCTGATGGACCTCGGCCAGCGCGCAGCTTCCGTCAGGTTCCTGATCGGGGATCGCGCAGGCCAGTTCACCGATTCGTTCGACGCCGTATTCACAGCAGCAGGCGTCAGAATTCTCGTCTGCCCGCCGCAGGCGCCCAGAGCAAATGTGCGAGAGGATGATCGGCACGCTGCGCCGCGAGCTCCTCGATCGGCTGCTGATCATCAACGAACACCATCTGCGCCAGATACTGACCGAGTACCTGCGCCACTACAACAACGCCCGGCCTTCTCCGTGCCCTTGATCAACGCGCGCCGGCTCAAGCACACAGCCGCCCGCCGGAGATCAACCTCGCCGAGCACCGGATCCACCGAAACAGGTCCTCGGCCGACAGAGCGGCCAAGACCACGCCAGAGCGTGCGCGACCTTGGGTCGTAGGGGACGTTGTTGTGCCAGCAGCTCCAGATGACGTAGAGCCAGGCCCGGGCGAATATCCGCACGCCGTGGGTGGGTTCCGAGGTTGGCGAGGGCCAGTTTCCGGGCAGCTCACGCGTTTGCACGGCTGCGGAGTGGTGACCGGAGCCGAGTTCGCCGGCAGAAGCAGCGGCTGCTCGGCGAGTTCGGGGAGGCTGTTATCAGGCCTGCTGACCGGCCTTGGCCGTCCGGCGGGTTCTGGTGAGCCAAAGGGCGATCGCGAGCAGCACCAGCCCGACGATGGTGACGGCCAGCGGCGCCGCGACCGAACCCGGCAGGTACCGGCTGGCGGTTGCCGGTATCACCCAGAAGATACCGGCCGCTCCGATTCCGATCAGCAGGACCCGGCGCAACGCGACACCGAGCCACAGCAGCGCCGCAACGGTCACCACGGCGAGCGCCTGCCCGGCCGCCTCGCCCATCGTCATGGAAGCGCCGATCAGCAGCCCGGCCCCTGAGGCGAACAGGCCCGCAGCGTGCGGCCGGAGGTACTCGCGGTGGACAGCGATCCCCCACAGGACAGACAGGATCCACAGCACGACTCCGAAGGCCCAGAACGGAACCCCCCGGTCGAGTCGTTCCAGGCCAGTCTCGGCCAGCGCTGCTATGCCGGCGAACAGCGCTATGTGCTGGAGCGCCGACCGACTCCGCCACCACAGCGGCACCGCGCACGCCGTCCATGCGCCAGCGGCGAGCAGCACGACGCTAGTGCCGTGCAGGTGCAGGAACCGGGTCGTGAGCACCGCCACGAAACTGGCGGTGGCCGCCGTCGACGCCAGCCACAGGACGCTGCGCAGCCGGGCGAATGCAGGCTCGGCAGCGGCCCGGAGCACGCTACCCGCCACCATCAGCGCGGCAGCCGTCACGGCCGCGAACGCCAGCTGCGCACCGGGCGGGATCCTTGTCCCTACCTGACGGACCGTGACGCCGGCCGCCACGATCGCGATAACCGCCCCGGCGTAGCCGAGCGCCTCGGCGGCCAGCGGTACCCTCCGGTGAAGTGACCCGGCCACCGCCGCCAGCGTGGCCGCTTCGATCCGGCCGGCCTGGTCCGGGTTGATCAGCCCCACTGGTGCCGGGCGCGCCGGATTCGCTTCCATCGTTTTGCCTGACTTGCTGGTATCCGATTCCGGCATGACTGCCGCCCTTCGAGTCCTGGGCGACTACCGGCCGAGCCACCTCTACTGCCATGCTTGCGCCCCGTTCAGCGCCATTCCAGGGGTCGACGTCTCAACCTTGCTGAGCTGATGTACTCAGAACCGCCCCACTGTCCTATCCGCGTCCCTATCCGCGTCATCTTCAGCCGTTGCCCGGCTGCCAGCGCTAGCCATGTGGTCCGGTGCCCGATGAGCCGGATCGGGCCCGGAAGAGGGCATCGATGAACGCGCCGCGACAAAAGACCCGGCGCCCGACAGCCGCGGCCGGTGCAACGCCTCCGGCATCGCCGTAATGACGGCACGAGCCGCACACGCCGCCGTCCCCGGCAAATGGCGATTCGCCCATGCTGATAACCCATCGGCGCCCAGCACGCCCATCCTGCGTCATCAGCAGGCAGCTGGCCGGCCCCCTCGCACGCGCAATCGGTGCCTGGCGCTGCGCACAGGGTCTTCGTGGCCTTCGCCGCCTGGCAGCCAGGAACCACCGATGTGGCCCCTTCGCGGAGTTCCCGGGCCGCCGCCTGCAACACCGATCGATCGGGCCCGGTTTCGGGCACGCGGTGATCCCTCGCTTGTAAGCAGGGCTCTCGCAAGCCGGTCATGCCGCCTGGCCTGCTGATCTCGCCGGCCGTCCGCGACCGTGGCTGACTGTGATGTACCGCGGCTAATGGCGCGGGCACAGTTCGCGGGCCAGGCCCGCCGGAATGTCCTGAATCCAGAGCAGTGGCCCGGGCTCGTCCAGTCCTACCGGGCAACCGCGCTGGTCTGGTCGGCGCTCGGAACGCCGCTCTCGCCGCCGACATCGTCGAGGCCGTGCGCCGCAACGGCGTGTTCCTCATGGAGGCGTTCGCCCATCGCATACGGGGCCTGGATGGGCAGCGTCATAGCGGACTCATTCTGGGCGCCGCATGACCTGGTCGTCGAGATCCAGGACTTCCTCGCCGACCACGGGCGTGACCTGTCTTCCACCGCGACCTACTCGGAGACGGCTGTCGCGTTCAGCGTGCGGAGCGCCTTCGACTACCTGGAGGATCACGGGCCGGCGCAGCGCTTCCCGTTCTGGGCCGTGTGTGACGGGCTGATCACGGACAAGCAGCCGTTCGACGTCGTGATGCTGCCAGAAGGCAAGCTGCGCCAGGACGTGATCACGCCGGAAGCCCTCAGCCAGTACCGGACCCTGTCCTGCCCGTATGCAGTCTCCTCACCTCGGCTCTGGCGGACGCGGTGACCGGGTTCCCGAACCGCGGCGGGCACGTGCTGGCGACCGGCGACCTGGGCCTGAACCTGCCCGACGACGTCCGAGGTGACTTGCTCGCCCACCCGCTGATGCTCCGGGCGACGCGGATACGGCCGGACGACCTCGCCGGAGGACCGCGGATCATCTGCGACAGCGACGCGGATATGGCGAAACCACATTCACAAGATCGGAGATAGGCAAGCGGCGATCCATATGATCCGATACGACTACGACGAGGACGGCGACGAGGTTCCGGTGATCCGGAAGATGACGCTGGACGTGCGGCTGGCCCGGCCGTTCCGGATGGCGAAAACCTTCAGCCCCGTCGGCGAAGTGGGCGTGCACATGGGCGTTCGCCGGGACATCAGGGAGATGCACGCTACCGAGCTGACCAACGTGCCGCTCTATAGCGTGATCATGTTGCACGGGTAATAGCAGCGTCTCGAGGAGGAATCCATGGCCCGTTTCAAGGTCGGCGTGCAATTCGAGCCGCAGCACTGCACGGTCGGCGAGCTGCGCGACGCGTGGCGGCGGGCCGAGGACCTCGGCGTCGACTCGGTCTGGACCTGGGACCACTTCTTCCCGCTGTCCGGCGACCCTGACGGCAGGCACTACGAAGGGTGGTCCCTGCTCGCCGCGATGGCGTGCGACACGATGCGTCCGAGGATCGGCGTCCTGGTGAGCTGCAACTCCTATCGCTCGCCCGACCTGGTCGCTGACATGGCCAGGACGATCGACCATATCAGCGGCGGCCGGGTGGTCCTCGGCTACGGCGCGGGCTGGTCTGAGCGCGACTACGCCGAATACGGCTTCGACTTCGGCAGCGTCCAGTCCAGGGCCGCCGCGCTAGGGCCCGGCGTTCGCCGGATCAAGGCAAGGCTCGCCAGGCTCAACCCGCCGCCGCTCGGGCCGTTGCCGCTGATGATCGGCGGCGAAGGGGAGCGAGTAACCCTGCGCGTCGCGGCGGAGCACGCGGACATGTGGACCGGGTTCGGGCCCGTGGCGACATTCGTGCACAAGTACCGCGTGCTTGACCAGTGGTGCGACAAGATCGGCCGTGACCCGTCCGCGATCGAGCGCAGCGTTCTCCTCGACGGGCCATCAGACCTCGACCACGTCGACGAGTTCGCGGCGGCGGGAGCGCTGGAGCTCATCGTTCCCGCCCAGGCCCCGTTCGATCTCGAAGCCGTCAAAACCGTCCTGCACATTGCCAGGAGGAGCAGCTGACATGGCCGATTACGAGCCGCTTGACCTGGCAGAGCTGTGCAACGCTGGATTGGACTCGCTCGGCGGCGGCCGGCGGCCGCCAATCGGTGACCAGATGTTCCACGGGCTGCCGTTCCGGATCGGTGACCCGGGCAGACCCGAGGCCGCGTGCTTCGTTCGCGTTATGCCTGGCGAATCTGTCACCATTCCCGTTGACCGCGTCGCGGGCCGCGTCATCGTGGCGCACTGGCGTGCGGGAGCCAGCGACGGCGAACACATAGCTCCGGGTCGCATGGTGGCTGAGTACAGGTTCAGCCTCGCCGGCGCTGACGCGACTGCCATGGCGGTTCCGGTCCGCGAGCGGCTCGAGATCGCGGCGCGGCCGGGCGAGGTCTGGGATGCCGCCGGGCCGTTCCTGGCCGCGTCAACTACCGAGTTCGGGCTGCCGAGCCGGTACGAGGGCCGGTGGGACGAACTCGGGTTGCGCCAGACCGAGGTCGTCACCAACACTCTCGCCGACTACTACTTGTGGGCCTGGGAGAACCCGCACCCACGCTCGGCTATTCACAAGATCGAGCTCGAGGCCGTAGGAGCGCCGGTCATGGTCGCAGCGATCACGATCGCCAACGCAGGGGAGCATCCCTTCCGGCGCGAGGCCGCCAGGACGCTGCGGTTCACGGCGCTGGGCCCGGACGGCCCGCAGCCGCTTCGCGAGCCGGCCGTCGAGGTGGACCGGGGCGTTGCTGCCTACGCGTTCCGCCTGCCGGATTCCGACGCCACCGCGAGCCTGTTGAACGACGCGATGAAGGGTTGGGGAGAGGCCGCTGATCCAGAGAGCGCGCACGCCTACGCGCGAGTCTCGGCGATCGGATCGGCGACGGTCGTGCTGAGGGACGGCGAGCGCGAGGTCGGCAGTTTCCGCTGGCAGGATCTTACGCACGACAAGCCTGTCGAGCAGGCCGGCCTGCGCGTGGAGGTCGCGGAGCAGGGCCGGAACTGGGTCCACGTGACGGTGCTGGATGAGGACACCCGCCGGCCGGTGCCGTGCCGCGTCGCGTTCCGTTCGGCGGCGGGAGTTCCGTATCAGCCGCACGGTCACCACTCGCATGTGAACTCGGACCTGGGAACCTGGCACATTGACGTCGGCGGAGACGTCCGGCTCGGCAGGCTTAGTTACGCCTATATCGACGGAACGTGTCAGGGCTGGCTGCCGACAGGTGACGTGATCGCCGATGTCGCGCGGGGCTTCGAGTACGAGCCGCTTCGAGAGCGGGTCCGGATAGCCGCCGGGCAGCGCGAGCTCTCGCTGCGGATCCGGCGATGGACGTCGATGAACGAGCGAGGCTGGTACTCAGGGGACTCGCACGTGCATTTCCTGTCAGCCCAGGGATCGCTGACCGAGCAGCAGGGCGAGGACCTGAACGTGGTGAACCTGCTGCAGAGCCAGTGGGGCAGCCTGTTCACCTCCACCGAGGAGTTCACCGGCTCGCCGTTGGCCACCTCCGACGGACGTCACGTCACCTGGGTCAGCCAGGAGAACCGTCAGCCGTTCTTCGGCCACCTCATTCTGTGGGGCCTGCAGCGCCCGGTCATGCCGTGGTGCACCGACGGGCCGATCGAGGGTGAGGTCGGCGGATGGCTGGAGACCACGATCAGCGACTGGGCCGACCGCTGCCACGAGCAGCAGGGCACCGTCGTCATCCCGCATTTCCCGCTGCCCAATGGCGAGCCAGCCGTGCTGATCGCCACCGGGCGCGCCGACGCCGTCGAGATGATCGTCCAGCGGCGCTCCTGCCATGAGGAGTACTACCGCTACCTCAACTGCGGCTACCGCCTGCCGCTGGTGGGCGGCACCGACAAGATGAGCGCCGACGTTCCCGTCGGCATATATCGGACCTACGCCAGGCTTGGCGACGAGCCATTCAGCTTCGACGCCTGGACTCGGGCGGTGCGCGCCGGCCGGACCTTCCTGAGCGGCGGCCCCATGATCGACCTTCGCGTCGATGGCTACGAGATCGGCGATTGCGTGCCTCTGGCAGGGCGCGGCACCGTGCACGTCTCGGCCCGCGCCGAGGGAATCTTCCCGATCGGGACGCTTGAGCTGGTCCAGAACGGCCAGGTCGTCGCCTCGACCGAGGACTCGAGGGGTGCCCGCCGGCTAGACCTCGAGGCTGACCTGCGGGTCGACGGCAACTGCTGGCTGGCGGCCCGCTGCGGCGGTCCGCACTACTTCGACTCGCCTGGCCACCATGACGGCTGGGAGCGCGGCGTTTTCGCCCACACCTCGCCGGTCTACATTGCGTGCGGGGATGGCGAATGGTCGCAGTTCGATGCAGACCACGCCCAGGCGATGCTGGCCATGATCGAAGGTGGCCTCCAGCGTGTCAGTCAGGTCGCGGTCAGATACCCGGAGGACCGCATCTCGCATCATCACGGCGAGCCAGACCATGGCGCCTTTCTGGAGCGGCCTTTCAGGGAGGCGCTCGAGCACTTGCGGGAACGCCTAGCCGTCCATGGGTACCCTGCGGGTCAGGACACGAGGCCATGAAGATCGGCATCTGCTCGGCGAACTCGGGACCGTATTCCACTCGCCGGATGCTGGACTCGCTCGCCGATCTGGCAGAGGAAACCGGTGTCGAATCGGTGTGGGTGTCCGAACATCCGGTGCTCGCCGACCCTCGGGAGCCGCCATCGCCGATGGATCCCGGTGACCCGATCCTGGACCCGGTGACGACGCTCGCGTTCCTAGCGTCAATGACGGGAGCCGCTACGCCGCCACAGTGCCGGCGCACATCACGTTCATCAGAGCGAACAGGAAGTTCTTCGAGCACGCGGAGACCGGCAACGACATCGCCGTCCAATACCTGGACGGCTCGATCAGCCAGCGGGTAGCGGGGCACCAGAAGTACCTTGCGCTGGCTCAGGCACTGGCGGAAGGCGGATACCAGTACGACGTCCTCTATGTCGGCGACGGCACCTTCAACCCCAGGCAACTGGATCATGACCGGCTCGCGCGCCACAAGGCCCTGCTGATTCCCGAGGCGAGCGATATGAGCGACGGGGAAATAGATGCTCTGGCCCGCTACATCCGGGACGTCGGCGGCCAGGTCGTCATCTACTCCGATGCCCCAGCCGCGGCCGCCGCGGCGGTAGGGCGCCTCGAAGATGAGGGACCGCTTCTGCGCTTCTGGACGGACTACTCCGACATCGACAGGCAGCGGATTCTCGCTACCGTTGGCGCGCTCAATTGCGCTCGCGTGACCTGCTCCGATCCGATGATCAACGCAATCATGCGTGCCAGCGGCGACGAGCAGATTCTGCACCTGGTCAACTACAACTACGACCCCGCAAATGGACGGCGTGCAGGGCGTTCGCGGGCTTAGCGTCCGCCTGCCGTGGCCGGCCGAACGTGCCGCAACCTGCACTCTGCTGCGTCCGGGACGCGAGGAACGGCTTGACTGTACGACCAAGGACGGCCAGCTGGTCGTGCAGGTCGCGGAACTAGACAACTACGGTTTGTTGCTCGCGCGGTAGACGAACTCCCCGACGACACTCGCACCGTCCGCCGGACCACCACCCAGCCGGTCCGCAGCATCAAAGCCCAGCAGCACCGCAAGGCTGTCCATGTTTCCTAGGCCAACTGGAAAGCATGTCCTGGGACTCATCCGTCAAGCATCAGGTGGGACTAGACACGTTGCGGATGGCGGTGCCCGGCAAATCGGGTCCGGCAACCGACCGGTAGCGATTTCGCCAAGGGGCCGAGACCGCTGGCAGGGTGTCTTTGCCGGAGGGCACAGTGTCCGGAACTGACTTATCGGGAGGCCTGGACGTGACGGATCGCAGCGGCTGCGGCCTGGCGGAGCTGACCATTCTGCAGGCTGTCGCGGCACTGTCGAGAGGTCGCGAGGAGGCCGCGTCGGCCAAGGTGCTGGACGATGTCGACCGGCGGATCGGCCTCGGCCCGAACTACGCGTACCCGATGGTGTGCGACATGACCAAGCCGTGGGTGATCCCGGTGCCGCTGCTCGCGATACCAGGGGACGCCGGTGACCGGGTCTTTCCCGAGCCCGCGGAGCCAGTCCACACCGAGTGCCGGCTGTACCGGGCCGGCAAGCTGGTCGTGGCAGCCGAAACCGGGACCATCGCGGCGGTGCCAGCCGGGCTGATCAACGGCACCTGGTGGCGCGGCGCGGCGCAGCCGCCGCTCGACCCGTTCGGTGTCATCACTGCTATACGCCATCTGATCGACGATCCTGGGCTGCCGGACAGCCAGCTCCTCCAGATCGTCGGCGGCCCGATCTCAACCACGCGCAGCGAGCTGACCGGCGACTTCGAGGCGTTGGCCGGGGGGCGGCGGACCACGATCCGGGAAGCAGTACGGATCACCCGCACGGATGCCCCAGTGCCGCCCGCTCCGGCCGAACTGCCCCATAAGGCTGGGCCGCTCAAGTTGACTGGCAGCCCGGGGCCGAGGCCCAGGCCGGTCCAGCGAGATTGGCGCACCGGGTTACTAGCTACCCGACTGGCCGACAGTGCGACCACGGGCCAGCCCAAGTTGACGCTGCCTAACGGCGATGCGATGGGCCATCATGGCCATGTGGTGATTCCTGTCCACGACGTCAACCCGGTGCGCCGGACGCCGTGGGTCACCTACGCCCTTGTCGCGATCAATGCCTTGATCCTGCTGCTCACCCCGGTCGCGCTCGGCACCGTGGCCTCGCAGCCCGGGCCCGCGGCGTTGTGCCGGCAGGCGGCGTTTTACGACCATTACGCCGCGATCCCGCGGGAGCTGACTACTGACAGGCAGCTGCCGCTGGTACCGACGGGCCAGCCCGCGGCTGGGCAGCCGGGCAGCTGCGTCGTGCATGCGCCGACGTACCGCAAGTCGCCGCCGCTGTCGGCGCTGTGGTCGATGTTCCTGCACGCGGGATGGCTGCACCTGCTCGGCAACATGTTGTTCCTCGTGGTGTTCGGCAACAACATCGAAGACCGCATGCGCAAGCTGCCGTACCTCGTCTTCTACCTAGCAAGCGGGTACGCCGCGGCGTACGGGTTCGCGCTGGCCCACCCGGAATCGACAACCCCGCTTATCGGGGCGTCGGGCGCCATCTCCGGAATCCTGGGTGCCTACCTGGTGCTTTACCCGCGGGCGCGGGTCTGGAGCCTGGTGCCGTTCCTGTTGTTCCTGCCGCTGCGGATACCGGCGTGGTTCGTCCTGGGCCTGTGGTTCCTGTTGCAGTGGGCGTACTCGGCGGGCATGGCCGCCCCGGGCGCCGGCTCGGTCGCCTACCTGGCGCACGTGTTCGGCTTCCTCGCCGGTGCCCTCGTCGGCCTGGCCATGCGAGCCGCCGGCGGCCCATCCGGCCCGGCCTCTCGCCGCCGGCAAGCTCGCCGGTAGCCCAGGCGGGATCGGCTCGCGCGCCGAGCGCCCGCAGAATTGACAGCGCATGCCGAAGGGCGTCACAGCGCGTGTGCGGCGAGCAGCGGCGCGGTGGCCGGCTGGCCCCGCGCCTCCCGCGCTGTCACCACGGCGACGAGGCGCGGCTAGCGCAAGGTGAACTGGCCGTCCAGGCCGCCGACCAAGCTGTCTGCGACGTAGACATCTATGGTGCCGAGCTCGCGCCGAGCAGCCTGACTGCTTGTTCCTCGCTGCCGGGGCCCACGCTGTGGCGGCCGCTCGCAGACCGGGTAAAGGTCACGCGTCGAGCCGCGTTTCGCGCATAGCGGGTTGTTCGAACTGTCCGCAGGAGAATCTGCTGCGGTGCCGCCAGGTGCTATGACGGCTATGAGTGTTCCCGCCCGGATGCCTGGGCGGGAACACCATGATCGCGGTCATGGCCGGCCGTTGCCGGGTACCGAGACAGGGAGGGTCAGGGTCCGTCCGGTTCGAGGCCCGTTGGCCAGTCGGTGGAGATTCTCGGTGCTGCCGTCGGCCTTGCGCCCCTCGACGGTCAGGATGAACAGAGTTCGGTGTCACACGAAGGTGGACAACTAGTGAGGGACTTTGAAATTATGTTGCCCCGCTGGGAGAACAGTCAGGTTGTGCTGCCCGTCGAGCACGGAACAGGCAACTGGATCGGTGCAGCCAGCGCTCTGACTCACGGTGACTACATCTATCTCGCCTATCGGGACAGGCACCCAATCGACAAGGGCCGGGGTAACCGCGCTTACGTGGCGCGCTCCTCAATTGACGATGGCCTCCATTGCGAGACATTGTGCGCTATCGACAAAGAAGACATGGATGCGGAATCACTGGAACGTCCGGCTTTGGACGTGAATCCTGATGGCGGCTGGTTCCTGTACCTTAGCTGTGCCACGTTCAATTCCAAGCACTGGAGGATCGAGCGGCTGAGCGCTCGCGACCCGGGTGATTTCAGCGCCCGCACCCGTCACGTCGTCTTTCCTTGCAGTGCCGACTTCGGTATCAAGGACCCGGTCATCATTCGCGGAAGCGATCTTCGTGTCTGGGCAACCCGGCATCCCCTGACCGAGGGAGCCGAGAATGCCGACAAGATGATTAGCGTCGTCGCAGACACCGGCGACCCAGTCATGGTGCCAGAGCCGGGTACCTGGTATTCCCGTGGCACGCGGATAACGGCAGTCCTCGGCGATTACGCATACTTTGATGGCCGCGCGTCAGCCGCCCAGAATTACGAAGAGTGCACCGGGATCGCCAAGTGGAACGGGTCACTGTACGTTCCGGTATCTGGCCCGGTTTCCAGCCCTCGCGGCGGAGGTGCGTTGCGCTACGTTTCCGTCGCCGCCTTGCCACGCGGCCGCCTGCGCCTCTACTACGAAAGCGCGACTGAGTACGGCAGCCATGAACTGCGCACTGAACTGCACACCCCGACCTGAACAGTCAAGGTCGTTGCTCACGGCCCGGGGACAGGCAAATGGTCTTGGGACCCGGGTATTTGTCCAGGTGCTCGGCGCAGGCGTGCGGGTCGTCTTTCCTTCATGGTGGCGCCGGTCGGGCCTCCCGTCCGGCGCGCTGCCCGATTGTGCCTATGCCTCGGCGGCATGCAGCCAGTGCCCACCGAGCCAGGCCCTGAACGCGGACCGATTGCGTTCTGTGGCTGCCGGCGTCATCTGGCCTGTCGCGTCGCCGGGCGGCATTTCGGGTGATGAGGGAGTGCCAGCGTGGTGACCGAAGGGCACTGGCGTGATCGGGGTCGCCTGGGTCCGCCCGCCGGACGCGCCGGGGCGTCACGTGCGGTTCCCGCGGGCAATGCCCTGCGCACGGCCTGGGCTGTGACGGGCAGGCGAGGTAGGGGAATGGGCACATTTGCCCCTCCGGGAGGGACGTTATGAGACAGACGTTTAGCCTGGGCCGGATCGGTGGCATCCGGGTCGGCGTGAACTGGAGCGTGCTGGCCATCGTGGCGCTGCTGGCCTACGGGCTGGCTGCTGGGCAGTTTCCCGCCGCCGCCCCTGGGCGGCCTGCCGCGGAGTATGTTGCCGCCGCCGTGGTGACCGCAGTGGCCTATATGGGGTCACTGCTCGCCCACGAGCTGGCACATTCGCTGGTGGCACGGCGTAACGGGCTGGGGGTCGAGGGCATCACACTGTGGCTGCTGGGGGGGGTGTCCCGGCTGCAGGGTGAGGTTGCGGACCCGGGCGCGGAGGTACGCGTCGCCGGGTCCGGGCCGCTGGTGAGCCTGGTCTTGGGCGGAGCGTTTGTGTTCTTGGCCTGGCTGGTGCATGCGCTGGGCGTGCGGGGCGTGGTGGTGGCCGCACTGGCCTGGCTCGGCTTCATCAACATCGTCCTGGCCGTGTTCAACGTGATCCCGGCAGCGCCTTTGGATGGTGGGCGATTGCTGCGGGCCATTTTGTGGCGGATCACCGGAGACCGGCTCAAGGCCGCCGTCTGGTCCGCCCGGTCCGGGCAAGTGTTCGGGTGGGCCCTAGTCGCGGTGGGAGCGTACCTGGTCCTTGCGCGGCGCGACTACAGCTGGCTGTGGTTCGTTCTGCTGGGGTGGTTCCTGATCGGTGCGGCCACGGCCGAAAGCCAGCAGGCGACGATTCAGTCCCGACTGCGCACGGTGCCCGTACGGCAGATCATGACCCCGGACCCGGTGACCGTGCCCGCCTCAGCCACGGTCGCCCAGTTCCTCGACGACTACCTGCCCCGGTACCGGCACTCCGCCTTCCCCGTGGTAGACGACGGCCAGACGGTGGGCCTGGTGAGCGTGCACCGGGTCAACCAGGTGCCCGCGGCCAAGCGCGGCCGCACCACGCTGGCCGATGCCGCCTGCCCGCTGGCTGAGGTTGCCCGCGCCACCCCGGACGAGCCGGCCGCCGACGTGCTGCCCCGTCTCAACGCCTGCTCCGACGGCCGGGCGCTGGTATCCACCGACGGCCACCTGGTGGGGATCGTGTCCCCGGCAGATATCAGCCGCATCCTGGAACGACTCAGCCGCATGTAGCCCGCCCGGCTTATCCCGGAGCTGAGCAGCCCCTGGCGGCGAGCGCGGCCAGCGAAACGGTCTTCAGAACCTGGACCGGCCAACCCCAGCGCACGAGTCAAACGGGCCAAACAGAATGACAAGTTCTGCGCGGGCGTCCATGCGTCGCCCCAAGGCAAAGTCGCCGCACCTATCGAGCCGACTGGGCGCGCTTCACACGACTGGTTCGCAGGCTACCAACCGTTACCGGCCCACCGTTTGGGCCGACAACCTGTGGGCTTCACCTACCAAGTGCGGTCGCTGTGATGGACGGCTCCTGGCGCCAGCAACCCAAGGCCGTAGAGCTGGATCCCTTGTGCTCTTCCTCGGCGGGTTCCTGGTGATCCTCGGTGCCCCCGGCGTGACACCGGGCCAGGAGGCGCCCGTATTGCTGTGTTATTCCGACATTGTCTGTGACGCGGCGCGCAGGGCTCATACTAGGTCGGCCGTGTCCACGACGATGACTGCGCCTTCGCCCAAGCTTGAATCCCGGAGATTATCCATACCACCGGATGCTGGGCGGAATTCGAGCACCCGCACACCGTCACCGAACGCCAACCCGCTGCCGGCGACCTCCGCCAAGCCTCTCGAGACGTCCGATCATCCCAGAAGCATGGCGGCATGCCGGCCGGTTAGACGGAACGCGTCACGGGAAGAAACCCGCGCTAGCAGCTTGGGAAGGCTTAGCCGTTGCCCGGCGACGACCTGTGACCTTCTCTGACCTGGAGCCTGCCATGACCGGTTGTCCGTCAGCGATGGCAGGCGACCGCAGTTGTTCGCCGCAGCGGGCATGGCGACCATCTCGGCTGATTGCAAGGCAGCCTCTCGGCTAGGCATATCAATGTCGGAAAATCCTGATTTCTGCGGGGGAGCGTTGCCGCATATCAAGATCGCCGGATCGGTTTCCGCTCGCTACCCGCGCAGGCCGGGGCAACGTCGAACTGCTGTCATGCTGGCCGGCGCCGCCGGGTTCTGCGCGCTTGCCTACCTGCTGGCCGGATGCAGCCGAGCGCATTACGGCATGACGAGATGCCCAGCACCAACCCATGTC
>Ga0207646_10004774_pt1 | contig 14558 bp, 22 predicted proteins | sample KBSK5502metaG_FD_184343 | JGI IMG/M metagenome (GOLD analysis project Ga0207646, IMG submission 184343) | Corn, switchgrass and miscanthus rhizosphere microbial communities from Kellogg Biological Station, Michigan, USA - KBS K5-50-2 metaG... | ecosystem: Host-associated > Plants > Roots >... | reverse complement strand
CAAGGCGTAGGTCGGACTGAAGGGGCTCCCCGGCAGAAGCAATGGATGCTGCCGTGAGAAGGAGGAAGCCGACTCCAAGGAAGGAAGAGCGGATGTCTAGATGGAACATCTGAGGCTCCTTTTGGAAGGCCAATCCTTCCCGATCCAACGTCCCTGTCCAAATCTTTTAAGTGGGGCACAACATTCAACCTGCCAAGATAAGCTGCAGCACACCGAGATAGATCATCGTCGCCAGGATAAGGAATGCCGCCATATACATCTTCTCTATCTTCTCCATAGGAGACTCCTCCAAAAGATGCGATGTCATGTCGTTTCCGGTTCTGATTTTATTTTTCATCATGCATGATAGGCTACGCGGCAAAACTCAAAGGCACAATCGAGTCAATACCGGAATTAGGCGGCGGTAAAGACCTGAAAGGAGGAAGGTCAGGAAACTGAGCGGCAGGCTTTCTACCGGGCCTGGATCAGCTCTGCGCGCTGGTTCAAATACGAGCTACGGAGCTCGCTGTATAGGGGCTCTTCCATGTTCTGGTCTATCTCCAGGCGCAGCCCCCGGTTATTGACATACGCCAGGGTATCTTTTGCCAAGGCTCCTATAAAGGGTATCGGAAAGACGAGCGTGACCGGGTTCATCACCATGTCGACAACGGTCCCCACAGCGTCGCGGACCGTGAGCGGGGGCATAAACGGCACGACCAGGTAGCGGCTTTGGGTCCACCCCCACACTTCCAAGGTCAGGCCAAAATCCGCATCGCTTTTCTCAATCCCAAACTGGTACTTGGCCACGTCGGTCATGCCCCCGCCCCCGAGCGTGAAATTGATGAGGAAGCGCGACAACTCCCGGCCGGCACCGCCGAATTTCCCTTCGAGGAGGCTATTGAGGAACCGTTTCGGCGTGGTGATGTTGTCGAGCAGGTTACGGATGATCCGCCGCTCGCCCTCACCTACTACCTCGCTGTAGCCTCCGGCCACGGGCTTCATAAGATACTGGTCGAAATAGTCATTGTTAAAAGTATGCATCTGGCTGTTGAACGGCTTCCACGGATCGTAGACTTCGGCGAGCTCCGTCTCGGGCGTGACGGTCTTCGTCTCTGTCACCACCGCGACGTCGAGGGGCACGGTGACGGCCACGGTGACGGTGCCACACCCCGTCCCAACGAAGATTTCAACCAGCACCATCGAACCGGAAAGGAGGCTTGCTCTGAAGCTGACACGCGCAATTGCACCACGCCAGCAGGCAGAGAATTGCGCACGGCAGAGCAGGCTGTGCCATCCGTATGCCTGCGGCCGATCGCTCATGTTCTCTTCCCCATGACTTTAGACTTCTTAGAATTATCGGTTCGCGAGCGGTGGTGGTACGATATAGCCCGCTTGCTCTAGGGTCCGCCTGGACACGGTCGAGCCTTCGGGGTGACCGGGGATGTCTTCGGTCAAGTTCCACAACTCTATCAAAACGTCACATTCTAGATAACCCAGGAAGGTCGCCGGAGCGAGAAGCGATTGCGCTATGAGCGCAGTGTCGTCCATTGGGCGGTTTCTCGGTTAAGGGACACTCCCTCGATGTCCGCCGGACAATAAGAATAAGATGACCAGGAGTTTGCCCCTGTCCGTTCTCATGCCGTCAGCTTGCTGGCTCTTCTTGTTCGAGATACTCTGCTCACCTTTGGGATTCGCGGTGGGGTCTGGGATAACCGCAAGAGTTGTGGGAGTCGGCGTGATTGCAGCAACCGACACAGTCTGCTTCCCAGTCGAGTCACTTGCCCAGGCCATCCCGCTGAGCCCACCAACAACCAACACACTCAACAGTCCGAGTGCTCCGATTGCCTGAAGAACCCTACGTCCTTTTTTCATCTGAAGCCGCCCCGGGTGCAGGGCTGGAGACCATCTGCGGTGGCTGTGGATGGGCGTGGGCCGCACACGGCGATGCGCGATGATCAACGGGTCTACGATGTCCCCGCAGGCGAGGCAGCGGGCTCCCCAGAACTCCTCGCAGCTCATACAATTACCATCGTAAAACTGCTCTCGGACCATCAATCCCGCACAGCGAGGGCACCGCTCGGGCCCAATCTTGTTCGCGCTTGATAGTGCCATCTTAATGCCTCCCCAACGTGTCTTGTGCAATCAGTCCCCTGTATGGTCAACGGTGCCACGCGACCCCCTTGTTCATGCTCATTCCGTCGGTCAAGTCCGAAATAAATGAAAGAGAAAAAATCCCATCAGCACGAAGTTTATGAGGAGCAATGTCACCGACGCAAAGAACGTGGTGAGCAACCAATTTCGTCCCGGAAAATAAAAATAGATAGTGGCGTGATGGTTGAAATCGTCGAAGTCCGTGAGAGACGGAGAGCCCTTCATGTATTTCGACGTGCGTAGCATGGCTTGCCTCCTTCTTCACGCAAATCGACTCTGACCCCAGTTTTCGTTATAAAGTAATCGCATCCCAGGCACCGTCGTCCTTCACTATTTCCTGCTGCCAGCGCGGGCCAAAGACTCGGAGGCACTCGGCTTGTAGTTGGCAGTGCTGGGTAGGGGTCAGCTGACCGTGGGGGAAACCAGAAAACCGCATGCGCCAGGCCAACCGGAGATTCGCCCGCTCAATCTGTTGATCGAGCATGTCAAGAGCCAGATCACCTATGAGAAGCGTGCCCATGTTAGATCTCCCTTCACTCTCATCCCGTCGGTCAGGTCCAAAGTAAATTAAAGAGAAACAGTCCCATCAGCGCGACGCTGACGATGAGCAAGGTCATCGACGTAAAAAACATAGGGAACAACCAACGTTGCCTCGGCCTCGGCAGGTTGAAGTCATCGACGGCCGTGTGGAATGGAGAGACCATGAGATATTGGAGATATTGCGGCGTCCGTAGCATGGTTAGCCTCCTTATCGATGATCAAAACTGCCTCGTTACATGATGTCATGTCGTTTCCGGTTCTGATTTTATTTATCCTCATGCGTGACAGGCTACGCGGCAAAACTCAAAGGCACAATCGAGTCAATACCGGAATTAGGCGGCGGTAAAGACCTGAGAGGAGGGCGGTTCGGTCGCGATGACCGGGGCGGAGTTCAGGGCTGAATCAGACCCTGACGGACTGCGTAGAGAACGAGGCTGGCGGTTTCGTGAATATCGAGCTTTTCCATGAGTCTGGTCCGGTGCGATTCAGCGGTCTTGACGCTGATGCCAAGGATCGTGGCCACTTCCTTCGTCGTTTTCCCTTCAGCAATCAACTGAAGGACTTGTCGCTCCCGGGAACTCAAGGGATCCGGCGGGAAGTCGGTTTTGGAGAGATAGGCCTGGACGACGGTGCCGGAGACACCAGGGCTCAAATAGATTTTCCCCTGGGAGACCTCCTTGATCGCCCGGACCAGGTCAGCCGTTGCCTTGGTTTTCAGGACATAGCCGCTGATGCCGGCCCTGAGCGCCGTCAAGACGTACTGGTCCTCCGCGTGCACGGTAAGCAGAACTGATTTCGTCTTGGGCGAAACACGCACAATCTCTTTCGCGGCATCGACCCCATTCAGCGACGGCATGGCCAAATCGAGAACGGCCACATCAGGCTGGTGGTCTTGGGCCAGTTTGACCGCTTCCCGGCCATCCGAAGCCTCCCCCACGACAGCGAACCCTTCCCGCTCAAGGAGAGCCCTCAGGCCGTCACGAACGATCTCATGATCATCGGCGAGAATAATTCGAAGGGACATCGCAGGCCTCCAGCGGCAACGTCACCAAGAGTTCCGTGCCACACCCTTGCTTGGACGTGATCGATAGCGACCCGCCCAACGTGTTCAGTCTTTCCCGTATCCCCAGCAGACCAAGGCCTCGATCCCCTTTCCGGGCCTGGACGGCTGCGGCGTCAAAGCCGATGCCGTCATCCCGAATGGAAGACTCGATGCTCTGGTTTGCCCGTCGAATCTGGATATGCACGTGCTTCGCTCGCGCATGCTTGAACACATTGGCGAGGGCCTCCTGCGTGATTCTGTATAGCGCAATTTCGATCGCGGGGGGCAGGCGTGACTCCTCTTCGCCCTCCACGGTGATGTGGAGACCCGACCGCGCCGAGACCCCTTGTGCCAAAAATTCGAGAGCAGGGATCAATCCTAGATCGTCCAGGACCGTCGGACGAAGCTCGTGGGACAGATGACGGATCTGCCCCTCGATCTGATCGAGGAGCCCTTTGATCTTCAGGAGGCGGTCGCGGGCCTGATCGAGCGGCAACGCGCAAGCCACTTCATCCACAGCGAGGTGGACTGAGGCAAGCAGCTGTCCCGCCTCGTCATGAAGAGCATGGGCGATCCGCCCGGCTTCCTCTTCAAGCCTTTCGTTCAGACCGCGCAGCGCCACATTGGCTTCTTGAAAGCCGCGGTGCGTCATCTCGAACGGCGACAGACACTCGACGAGGAAATCCTCCGCCGCCTTCGCTACCCGCTTGCATTCTTCGAGCGTGCGCTGACCTTCAAGGACAACCGTGAGCGCTTGGTGGTGAAGGCCCGCGACCCCCAACACACCCAGGCCCTCTGTCAGAGCCTTACGCCCCAGCTCATAGGCACGCTGCAAGGCTGCTTCGCCCCCATCATGAAGATAGTCACGCAGCGCGGAGACATATTGCTCCGTTAAGGCAGAGCCGGTGACTTTCATGAGGCAGATCCTCGGTAGCGAACGACCAGCACCAGCGCGTCATCCGTTTTTTTGTTGTGTTTGGCAAGGATCGCATCGGCGATCTTCTGCGGCGGGTCGCTCAGGTTCACCTCTTGTGGGAACCCATTGCGGATGCCGTCAGTCGCAAAGATCAGCGTGTCCCCCTTCATCAGAGGGATGATGGACGCGTACGGAGGGGGCAACTGGCTGCCGAGCACCCCGCCGCGGAGGAGCAGAGACTCCTGCGTGGGGATTGCTGTAGCATCCCCACGCAGTAACCAGCCTTCCACGTTACCCACGCCAACCCATGTCAACGTCCCGTCAGTCTCATTCAGCAACGCGAGGCTCATCACCACACCGCGGGTCCCCAACAGACGCTCATGGCAATGTTTCAGCATTGAGACGACGGATTGAGGAGGGCAGCTTTCCAGCGCGGCGGTGGCGATTCGGGCCGCCGTGGCGGCCTCTTCGCCATGTCCTAAGCCGTCCATGACCGCCACCAACATCCCTTCCGGGACGGGTTGCGCGACATACGCGTCACCCAATGCGGTTTGTCCTGGCATTGCCTGTGTGGCAACCCCATACTCAATCAATGCGCCTAGCGTAGCCATTTTTTCGCCGTGACGGTCGTACCCTGTCCGCTCTTGGAGATGATTTCGAAATCATCCACCAAGCGTTTGGCTCCCGGCAATCCCAGGCCGTAACTGCGAGAGGTAGAGTAGCCGTCTTGCATGGCCAGCATCGTGTTGGGAATGCCTGGTCCCTTGTCGCAGGCCATAATGACGATACCCAGTTTGCCGTTCTGAGAGGAGCAACTTAAAACAATTTCGCCCTTTTGGGCATAGAGGACGATGTTGCGCGCCAACTCCGAGATGACTGTCGCGATAATGGTCAAATCCGTGGACAAAAAGCCCAACTCGCATGCCAACGTGCGGCCCTGCTGGCGAGCGACCACGATATCCACGTCCGATTCAACCAGTACGCGGATGGTGGTCTCTTTGCTTGCTGACATAGAAGACATCGAACGTTAAGATAAAGGCTTTCCGCGGCCTCGGCTGAGAGTGCCGAGTTCATATTCTCTCACTTTCGTTTTCTGGTCCAAATAGAGGAGGCCTTCCTCTAAGTCGAGCGCCGTGGGGACCCCTTCCAGTGTCAAGCCTAACTGGACCATTGCAAACGCGACTTCGGGCTGGAAACCCACAATCACGGTTTCCGCCCCCCGCAACCTGATCATGTGCGCAATGTCGCGTAGGGTGCGGGAGGCAAAGGAGTCCATCACGTCCAGCACCGTCACATCCACGATGACTCCGCGTGACCGGAACTTGCCCACTTGCGTCACCAACGCGTCCCGCAAGCGCAACAAGTCGGCGTCGCTGAGCTCGGCTTGGAAGGTCGCAATCAGATAGTGGCCTTGTTTGAGGATAGGTACTTCCACGGCTCAGGTCCTTTATATTTGTTGGGGCGCCTGCTCGATCTGGGCGACCTTATAGCCTAACAACCGTTCGGCTTCCTCGATGCCGCCTTGCAGATCGCCGACCGTGTTCATCTTGCCCAGGTCCACGCCGATGGTCACCAGCGTATTGGCGATTTCAGGAGACAGACCCGTGACGATGACGGTCGCGCCCAGGAGCCGTGATGCCTCCACCGTCTGCACCAAGTGGTTGGCCACGTTGGAGTCCATCGCGGCCACGCCGGTGATGTCGATCACGACGACCTTGGCGCGATTGGTGCGGATTCCTCGGAGCAGCTGTTCTGTCAGCTGGCGGGCGCGCAGGGGGTCGATCACGCCGATGATCGGCAGGATGAGCAGCCGCTCCCGGACCTGCAGCACAGGCGTTGAGAGCTCGCGGATGGCCTCTTGCTGCTGCCGGATGACACGCTCGCGCTCTTGAACGAAGCCCACGGCCACCGTATTGGCAATCCGGTTGGCGGCAGGTTCGTACGCATCCAAGATGTTGTTGAGCTTCTTGAAGTCTGTCTGATACTTGGCGAACAGCGAGCGCGCGAGCACGTCGCGCAACAGCAATACGATGCCCACGACCTCGTCGGTTTCCACCCCCCGCGGAATGATGCGTTCGGACAGGTTTCTGGCGTAGGCTTGCAGCGCCTCGACGGCGCCGGTCTCCAGCACCTCCACATAGTTGTCATAGACAGACGTGGCTTCGGCGAAAATTTCCTCTCGGCTCATCGCCGTGAGCAACTTGGCTTCGGTGATGCGCCGCGCCCATTCTTCACGGAGTTGGGTACGATTCTGCCGTAGGTGCGCCACCAACTCCCGAAGCAACGTAGCGATAGACTCGGCGGGGGGAGGAGCGGTAACTGTTTTAGCGTTAACGGTATTCATTGTGCCCTCCTTTAGTAACTCTCACGATAACCGAGCAGTAACCATTATAGAAGTTGCTTACAATTTGTGTCATTTAAAATTTTTCTCGGGCTACTCTTCATGATGACCATCTTCCGCATTCCTACGACGCCGGGGGCTACGAGAGTAAACCGGTGCAAGCAAAGGCTTAATCAGGTAAATACCTGCATTCGAGGGGGGGAAAGACCTGAATCTAGGTTCAGAGGAAGAAGAAGGGCCTGGGCCGATTACGGCGAGACGGGCACAAGATCTTTCAGCACTGCGCTTGATACCAGTGATTTCACTGGTATCAAGCGCGTTTCAGATAGTGGGGGACCGTTCAATGCTGCCTTTCCCCATGATGCGGAAAGGCCGCACGCCTACTGCCTGATCAGCTTGACGCGTCGGTTTTGTGTCTGACCTGCCGGGGTTGTGTTGTCGGCCACAGGCGTGGTCTTCCCGTCGCCAGTCGTCTTGACCATCTCGACACGTCGGTTTTGTGCCCGACCCGCTGGGGTTGTGTTGTCGGCCACAGGCGTGGTCTTCCCGTAACCAGCCGTGGAGAGCCGATCCGCCGCGATCCCGTATTTCTCAACCACATACTGCTTCACCGCATCAGCGCGGCTCTTCGAGAGCTGCAGGTTATAGGCCTTGCCGCCAACATTGTCGGTGTGTCCCTGAATTGTGAGCTTCAAGGATGGATCGCTATTGAGAGCCTGCCCAAGGGCAGCGAGGTCTTTCTCAAACTCCGGTTTGATAGTGCTCTTGCCGGTGTCGAAGAAAATCCCATGGAGCGTCACGGACCTCAAAGCCGCCAGTTGCTGGGCCAGGTCCGCGTTGGCCGCTGTCAATGCCGCGACTTCCCCAGCGCGATCCGGGTTCTGCCCGGCCTTGGACTCCGCCAGTTGCCGGGCCAGGTCGGCGTTTTCTCTCTCCTTGTTGGCCAAGTTTCTGTTCGCATCCGCCAATTGGCCAGAGAGATCCGGGTACTGCGCGGCCTTCGCGGTTGTTTTATCGGGAATGACATCAAGGTTCTTCATTCCTACGAAGCAGCACACCGCGTCTTTCTGGGTTGCAAACTCCTTCGCCGCCTGGCTGTCCGGCGAGGCTGCGTATGCGCCTCCGCTTCCGGCGAGTATCGCCACCGAAACGATGCTTGTGAACGTTGCTCGAACCATTTTATCGCCCTCCTACATTTGTAAGTGTGACAGTCACATTTCACCGATTATCGAAGCCGCGAATCTCACACTTTTCAGCTAGAGGTGATACGACTTCCACCACGGTTCACACATCTTCTCCTGTCCCCTTCCAATTGAGCGGCATGGAGAAAAGAAACCTTTGTAAACCAGCCAACAGACGACACCGCTCAAGGCGAGCCCCTCTATGAGACCAACAGTGAGTTCCATGGCCTTCACCCTTTCTATGGACCTCCATGAGCTACGTCTCGTTCTTCAATAAGAACGGTTGTTACACTAGTTCTTAATCAGAACTTTTTGATCAGATTGTCTAACCACGTCGACGTTATCGATTTCCTTGGAGACCTCGGCCCTCTCCGCATCCGCGCGCTGGCCCGAGCGAGCCGGGTTCTGGACGGCCTTCGCGGCCGCAAGCTGACGGGCCAGGTCCTCGTTCTCCCTCTTCGCGTCCGCAAGCTGACGGTCTAGGTCCGCGTTCTCCCTCTTCGCGTCCGCCAACTCTTCTATCTGTTTCATAAAGCAGCACATCGCGACTTGCTGGGGTGCAAGCTCCTTCGCCGCCTGGCTGTCCGACTCGGCTGAGTAAGCGACCCCGCCACCGGCGAGGATCGCCGCCGATACTATGGCTGTAAACGTCGCTCTAACCATTTTCTGTCCTCCCGAATGAATGTTGTGACACTAAAATTTGCCTTGATCGCGGTCTTGAATACCGGTGGCGGTCGCCATTTGTATCCTTGGCGAGTTGATCAAGAATCAAGGAAACACGCTCGCAGCCTCCCAGGAGGACCGCGTCCCCCATATGGCGCAAACGCCTCCCCCCTGACCCTGATGGTCAGCGATGACGTGGTCCCAGATATTTCCGCAAGACAAGCAACGCCACCCTGGGAATTGCAACTGACCAGTATCGTCGCCCCAATCGTAGAAATTTTCGTAACTCATCAACCCTGAGCAGCGCTGACAATACACGGCGTCTTTCTCCAACAGATCACTATCAGCGTTTCTTGATCCGATTGGCTGCACATTCATTGTGCTCATGGCCATCCTCCTAATGCGCCGGTATTTTATAGAAGGGACGGTAAATCACTTCGCCAAGAGGGACAATCAGGTAAAAACCGTCATTCGGGGAGGGAAAAAACCTGGAGCGGCAGAACGGTCGTCGGAATAAGCAGTCTAGAGTTAAGTATATCCAGGCGCAACTCGGATATGGTAGCATCTATCTCACTCTGGTCGTGTATGTACACTTCTTCGAGTGAGACTATCGGCACCTCGTCAACGACCCATAAGCCAGTGTGGCAATCACGCAGGGCAGATAGTAGAATCCGCAGCCTGGAGGACAGGTAGCGTACACATCAGCATGTAAGTGATTGATGGTTAAGGCGTGGAGAGGTGGCCGAGTGGCCGAAGGCAACGGTTTGCTAAACCGTCACAGGGCCAAAAGCTCTGTCGCGGGTTCAAATCCCGCCCTCTCCGCCAAACCTCGCTTGCTCGACCCGGAGCTTCGATCAAATGCGACGGGATATCCAATACCCCAAGTGAACGCTTGACCCGATCTGAATAAAATCTTGTCCCGCATCGATCTCCATTCCCATACCACCGCCTCGGACGGCAGCCTGACACCAGAAGAGCTGGTGCGCCTGGCGAAGCGCCAGGGGGTTTCAGTCCTCGCCGTCACGGATCACGATACCGTCGCCGGCCTGCCTCGTGCGATCGCAGAGGGCGAACTGCTCGGTGTGGAAATCATTCCCGGCATCGAAATTAGTTGCTCGTACGGAGAAACCGAACTCCACATCCTCGGCTACTTCATCGACCCTGCAGATCCCCATTGGGAGCCCGCGTTGACCAGGTATTGGGCCAGCCGGGAAGATCGCAATCCCCTCATCGTGCAGCGATTGAACGAATTGGGCTGCGAGTTAGACTATGCGGAAGTGAAAGCGGCTGCAGGATCCGCTACCGTGGGCCGACCCCACATCGCCCAGGCCTTGCTCCGCAAGGGCTATGTGAAAAGCATTTCGGAGGCCTTCGACCGATACTTGGCGGACGGCGGGCCGGCCTATGTCCCGCGTCGTCTCCCGCCGCCGGCCGAGGCCATTGGCCTCATCAGGCAGACAGGCGGGATCCCCGTTCTGGCCCACCCGGTCTACACTTCACGGATCAAGGAACCCTTCGAACAGATCTGCGAAACACTGAAAGGCTTCGGATTGATGGGCGTCGAATCATTTTACAGCAGCCACAACCAGCAACAGACGGATCGCTACCGCAGCATCTCCCGGGAGCACAACCTCCTCGTGACCGGCGGGAGCGACTTCCACGGAGAGGCCAAACCGAACCTTCTTGTGGGAACGGGCTACGGGAATCTCAAAGTTCCGGAGGACTTGCTGGAACCGATGCGGGCGTTGGCAGGCAAAGACAATAAGTCCGGTTAGTTTTCCGACGTCTCGACGATGTGGTTCTCAAACCGGGTGCAGCCTTCCGCCAAGAGCCGGTTCGTCAGCACCTCACCCGGCCATTCGATCGGCAGATCCGCCGTGAACACCCACACATCTGGCGACGTCCACAACGGCCCCGTCTCCTCGCCCCCTGCCGGGTCAAGCAGGTCTGTCCATACAGGCATGTACACTCCGTTCCCGCACTGCGTATGAAGGTGCACCATCACCCGCCCTCGCGCCTCAGGCTCCAGTTCCCGCCACACCGCAATCGTCTCGTCCGCCAGCCGCTGCAACCCTCCAGAATTCTTGGCATCAAACAAGGCGTACGCCGCGTACACCGGCGCCTCCAGCAGATGCGGCGCCGCCGCCAGGTCCTCGCACTGCGCCCGCAAGCCCCTCAGCAAGCCTTCCTGCTCTTCCGCCCCCAGTTCCTGAGGCACGGGTGGCTCGTCCTCCTCCCGCACACCGAACACCAGGTACACCGTGTGCTCCACCGGCACGTGCAGCCGCGCGGCCAGCGGCCGGCTGCGCGTTCCGTCAAACAGCGACCCCACATGCGCATGCACTCCTTGCAGCGTCAGCCGCTCCAGCGTCGTGTCCGTCAGCAGCTTCGGCTCTACTACCACCTGGCTTCCCTCCGGCAACCGCAGATAGCGACGCAACAATCCTGCCGTTTCCACCGGGTCCACCGTCAGCCGCAACGGCTGCCCAAAATTCGCCTGCAGCGGCAACGCCAGCGTCAGCAGCGCTCCCGCTCCTTCGTCCCCCGTCGTGGTGGAAGCCGCCTCTGCCAGCAGGTCAAAGAGCCACTCCGCCATGTCTTCGTCCAGAGCCGCCAGCACCGTCAGGATTTCGTCCTCCCGTCCCTGCTCGACCAACTCCGCCAGGGTATCGAGAGCCGCGTCCACATCCCAGTGATCATGGCGCCGCGCGTTGATCAGGTGAATCAGATCCCGGGTCAGGGGATCCGGTCGATTCCAATTTTGCATGCCGAACTCTCCTAGATACCCATTATGCTAGAGGCTTCTCACCGGGAACACAATCCATTATGATACTTTTGGCGCACAAAAAACAGAGACAGAGAGGAGGGCCGTGATGGAGCACACATGTCCGCCGCTGCAAGGGCTACGCCATCTCGCTCTTCGTGTACGGGACATCCGGAAGGCACGAGAATTCTACCAGCGCATCTTTGGGATGAAGGTGATCTGGGAACCGGACCCGCAGAACTGTTACTTGAGTTCCGGCACCGATAACCTAGCGCTGCACGAAATCGCTCAGACGGATACCCTTGGCAAGACGCCAACTCTTGTTTCCCCTCTGGACCATTTCGGGTTTATCGCGAGCACTCCACAGGTGGTGGATGCTTGGGCGGCGTGGGCAGGACAAAATGGGGTGGCGATCATCAAGACGCCCAAACAACACCGCGACGGCAGCTATTCCTGCTACCTCGCCGACCCGGACGGCAACACCATCCAGATCCTCTATGAGCCGACAATCAGCCGCGTCCCCTGAAGCCAGCATGGACTTCACGGGGCCCGGCCGGTGGTCTTTCGATTATTCGATGGGACGGAAGAACGAGTCGTAGACGCCCCACGCCAGGATGATCCCGATCAGCGCGTACCAAATGTAGTAGATCGCTTGGTACGGATCTTCCTTCACCTCAGCCTTCGCGGCCTCTTCGGCCAAGACGACGGCGACCGTGCACAGAAAAACCAGAACCGTCTGGAAAAATACCCACATCCCTTTCACGGTAATCCCTCCTTGATAAAGCAAGCCTCAGAATTTCCGGATAGATGCGGATTATACAAAACTGTCTTCCCTCATGACAAGCACGAATTGTTTTAGCCCTTCTCCACCGTGGATCGCATCAGCGCATTGGCTTGGGGCGGGGAGAAGCCGAGAAATCCCTGATGCCGTTCGGTCAACTCCAAAACCGAAAAGGCCTCCCCGTTCACTCGTTCGGGAGTCGTAAATATCTGTCGCAGCGGTGCGCCTCTCGTTCCCACGATGTCGCCGGTAAAGACTACTCCTTGCGCCTTGAGCTGGTGGATGGCCCATTCGATGTCCTCCACGCGAACGGCCACGTGATGAAGGGCCCGGTCGCCGAACTTGGCCACCCACGCCGGGATGAGACTGGTCCGCCCCCGGGCATCCGCGTACGCCTGGTCCACAAACAGAGCGGGGAATCCCACCGCCCGGTATACCTTGGCGAACCAATCATCGTAATTCAAAGTCTCTGAATAGGCGTACCCTAGCCGGAGAAACTCCTCGGCCCGATGGTCAATCTCCAGGGTCCTGATCGTGATGTGGTCGACCACTGGCTTAAAGCCCACGCCTACTTCATCGAGGGCCGCCTGCAAGACCCGCGCAGCCAAGTTCCGCGACACGTAATCCTTCAAGAGGCCGTCAACGACAGCCTCCAGCTCGGCGCCCCGTTCCATGACATTTCCCATCACTCACTCCTTGTCAATCTGCGCTCGCTGCAGCCGCCCGCTGTAATCCACGTAGATCGTCTTCCACTCGCTGAACGTGTCGAGCGACGCCTGGCCCGCCTCGCGATGGCCATTGCCGGTGCGCCGCATGCCCCCAAACGGCAGATGCACTTCACTGCCGATCGTGCCGGCGTTGATATATACCAGGGCGGTCCGGATGTCCCGGATCGCCCTTTGCACGCGGTTGATGTCCCGCGTGTATACTGCGGTGGACAGCCCGTATTCGACATCATTGTTAATCGCGACAGCCTCATCGAGATCCTTCACCTCGATTATGCTCAGGACCGGCCCGAATATTTCCTCTCTGGCGATCCGCATCGTCGGCCTCACGTGATCGAAAAGTGTGGGGGCGAAGAAATGCCCCTTGGCGTACTCTCCACCGGAAAGCACCTTGCCCCCAGTCACGAGCCGTGCCCCTTCCTGCTGTCCCACCTGTATGTACTGTTGCACTTTTTCCAGTTGCGCGTGGTTGACGAGCGGCCCGATGTCGGTGCCGGGTTTCAGCCCGTTTCCCACGCAGAGCTTCCCCATCCGGTTGAGCAGCATCCGACTCAGTCTTTCCTTCACATCCTTGTGGACGATGAGCCGGCTGCAGGCCGTACAACGCTGGCCCGTCGTCCCAAAGGCGCTCCACGTAATCCCGTCCACGGTCAGCTCCAGATCGGCGTCCTCCAGAACCACGATGGCGTTCTTGCCGCCCATCTCCAACGCGACCCGCTTGTGATGTGATGCCGCCTCCACCGCCACCTTGCCCCCAGTGGCCGTGGAGCCCGTGAACGAAATGAGCGCGACGCTGGTATGGCGCACCAGCGCTTCTCCCAGTTCAGGGCCGCTCCCAAGGACCAGGTTCACCACGCCAGCCGGCACTCCACAATCCTCCAGGACTTTGACGAAGAGCGCGGCCGTGACCGGCGTCTCCGGCGAAGGCTTCAGCACCACGGTATTGCCCAGGATCAGCGCCGGAAAAGTCTTCCAGGACGGAATCGCGATCGGAAAATTCCAGGGGGTGATCAGGCCGACTACTCCCACCGGCTCCCGCACACACTGGGCCGATTTGTCCGGAAGCTCGGAGGGCACGACCTGGCCGAACTGACGTCGCCCTTCGGCCGCCATGTAATACGCCATGTCAATGGCCTCCTGGACATCCCCTTTGCCTTCGGCCAGCACCTTGCCCATCTCGCGGGTCACCGTGCGGGCCAATGTCTCCTTGTCCCGCAGCAACCGCTCGGCCACGCGAAACAGAATTTCGCCGCGCCTGGGCGCGGGCATGCGCCGCCACCCTTCAAAGGCCGCGGCCGCGGCCTTTACCGCGTTATCGATATCTTCCGGCCCCGAGTTTGCACACCGTCCCACCACTTCGCCTGTCGCCGGATCGCGGCTCTCGAAGGTTCGACCAGCATGAGCGCCGACCCATTTCCCTCCGATAAAGTTCTTGACCAATGTTTTCATGGCAGTACCTCTTCCAGGACCGCCAG
>Ga0207646_10004773_pt1 | contig 14561 bp, 16 predicted proteins | sample KBSK5502metaG_FD_184343 | JGI IMG/M metagenome (GOLD analysis project Ga0207646, IMG submission 184343) | Corn, switchgrass and miscanthus rhizosphere microbial communities from Kellogg Biological Station, Michigan, USA - KBS K5-50-2 metaG... | ecosystem: Host-associated > Plants > Roots >... | reverse complement strand
ATGGCCCGCTCAAAATAAATATTATTCTCCCATAGCGTATCATCGCCATCAATCAGCAAGTGTTGTTGCATATAATCGCTTTCAATGTCTATTTTCGTCTCTTCTTACACTCAGGAGGTATTGCTCAGCCTGCTCCGATTAATGTAGTAAAACATATGCTTGCATATGTTTCACCACAGCTTTCGTTGTTGCTGCTTCATTCCCAACTGCCTGAATGCCGGAGCATTTTTGGTCTTACGTTAAGTCCACAGCCGAGTTTACGTCGTCGTCTGAGCCAATACCGTCGACGGCTTGATCAAGCAGCCCGATCAAGCGCAGGGCTTCGGATAGCATGTTGAGAGCCGCGTTGTGATCCCGATCCTGCGGGAAATGGAAGTAGGCGCACGCCTCATTCTGACAGAGGAACACCCGATCAGAAAGCGCCATGTCCTTCCATCGCCAGCCACAACAATGGCAGAGTTGGCTTGAAGGAAAAAACCGCTCCATCTTGATCACCTGCCCACCACGCGTCTCGACTTTGCTTGTCAACAACGTCAACAATTTGCCCAAAGCGGCATCGGAGAACGAGCGTGACAAGCGCCTGTTTTTCAGCAACCCTTTGAGATTGAGGTCTTCGATCCCGACGATCCCATAGCAGTTGGCAAGTCTGGTCGTCAACTTGTGCAGGACATCATCTCGCAGACAGGTGATGCGATAATGGAGCCGTGCCACCTGACGGCGAGCTTGCTCGCGGTTCTTTGACCCCTGCACTCGACGATGTAATCGCTTGTTGGCCTGACGTAGCTTTTTGAGTGCTGTCTTGAGGAATGCTTGGTTCTCGCATCCCTCAGACGTACTCAAGGTCGCTAGTCTGTTCAAGCCGACATCGATGCCCACAGCAGATGGACCAGGGTCGGGTTTCTCATCGGGCATTTCCACCTGGATCGACACAAACCACCAATCTGCCGTCCTGGTCAAACGTGCTCCTGTCACCTTCCCTTGGAAACGCAAGTTCTCCGCCATGTTGACCCATCCGAGCTTCGGTATCCAGATGCGATGATCGCCAAGCTCGAATTGATCATTGGCAAGATAAAAGCTCGCTTTGCTTTTTTTCTTGCTTTTGAACTTGGGCCGACCTTTCCTTTTCCCGCTCTTGAGTCCTTCAAAGAACGCAGTAAACGCCTTTCCCAGATCCAGAAAGGGCTGGTCAGAGGCGTTTTTGGTCACCTCCCAAGTCCAGGGAAACTGGTCCCTTCTGATCTCATTGAACTGCTTTTTGAGCTTCAATGCGGTGGGTTTCTCGCCTGCTTCGTATTGCCGATTCCACTCGGCAAGCGCCCAATTCCAAACAAATCTCGCAGTTCCTGCGGCTTTGGCAAAATACACTTTTTGCACTTCTGTGGGGTTCAGGCGTATTTTGTGGGCTTTGATCATCGCCTCTACTCTTTTTCGAGCGCAGCCGCTCGAATGGCGTTTTTGTGCGAACGTAGGCCATGTAAACGAGCACTAAAAACCGTGACAATGGCAATCAAATCCCTCACCAGTTCTTCTTGTGGGGAGAAGGCTTCGCCATTCATGACCGTAATATCGGTTCCATGACGTTGGCAGAAATGCTCAAACCAGTCGTAGCCAAAGCGGACAAAGCGGTCCTGGTAGGCAATGATCAGGCGGCGAACCAGGCCCAGTTCTATTTGCTCAACGACCTCATTGAAGCCTTTTCGCTGGTAATTGAGTGCAGAACCAATATCTTCCACCCATTGATCTACTTTGATCTGATGTTGCAGACAGTAGGCGCGAAGTGCTTCTTTCTGCGTGGCAAGGTCTTTCTTTTGGGAGGGGGAGGACACACGAGCATACGCGATGGTTTTTCCGCGGTCAGAAGAAATCAGGCCACGATAGGCTAAATACTGTTCATGCGTGTAGTATCGTCGGTTCGTCGGCGTTCGGAAAGCTGGCAGAATGCCTTTACGGTCCCATTTCTGCAAGGTATTGACAGACTTTCCTATCAGCTTTCCAAATTGTTTTGGTGAATATGTAGGCTCCATGCACACATTCTATCACATCTTCATCCAATTTTCAATGCTGTTAAAGCCTCTTTAGAAGTCTGCACAATGCTCATCTTCACAGTCAAGCGCCGCAGCACCTCTGGATCCTCGATAGCAACAGCCTGCTTCTTCACAAGCGGTACAATCTCTGGAAAGCGTTCTTGAACGATATCCAGTAATGTTCGACGTTGCGCAAGAAGCTCTCCTTCTTTAAGACCTTTCTCCAGCCCTTCCGCCAGAACCTCTTGATATACGGGGCTGTCCCGCAGAAAATCGTCTAATATAGCAACTCTCCTTCTGAGCCATGGCAGGGCATTCTTCATTACCTTGGCCGCAAGCGCATAGCCAATCCACAACGACATGGAGAGTGTAACACACCGGAAACGCCCTGTCGAGAGCCATTACTTGCCTCGCCTGCACAAACTCAACCCAGAAACGTTCCTCCCCAATCGATGTCTTCTGCTCTCCTCGGATCTCGATCCCATGCATTTGTATTTCATCTTGAAACTGCGTACGAATCTGGGAAAGCAGTTCGTTTATTTTCTACGGGCTGGCTTCCAAAAATGTCTCGATGCGCTTTACAATGCGCTCGGGAGCATCTTCCTGTAAAAAGTGACTGGCATCCTCAAGCTCATACGTTATGGCACGCGGATACACCTGCTGCCAGCGATGCAAGACTGAAGCTGAGAGCACCGGGTCTTGCATCCCCCACACCAGCAGGATGGGTATGCCATTGAACTGAGCCAATCCCTGTTCGATACGCTTCATTTCTGTATAGGACACGTCGGTTTCTTGCACCGGAATATCTCGCGACCAGCAGAGCATAGCGAGGCGAGATTCCGGTGTAGGGAAAGGGGCGCGATACGCCTCCATGACGGTCTTAGTGAGCTTCTCACTATGGTGAGTCGTCCCCAGGAGAGCAGGTTCGAGATAGCCATTCTTCTGCAAGACAAACGCTTCCCCTCGTTCGGAACGAATGAGTGCCAGCAGGCGAGGAAAAGGACCACCAGGCCACGGGGCAAATGCCCAGGTATTCATCAGGACCAGCCGTTTGATCCGCTCCGGATGGCGCGTGGCAAAACCAAGTCCCACCGGTCCGCCCCAATCATGGAGAACGAGCGTAATTTCGTGTAAATCAAGGTGGAGCAGCAAGGCTTCGAGATTAACACGATGCTGCTCCAGCCGGTAACGTTCCCGGTCTTGCGGCACAGCCGACTTGCCCATGCCCATCTGATCGGGAACCACGCACCGGTAGTGCCGGGAGAGTGGTGGGATAAAGTTGCGATACAGGTAGCCCCATGTTGGATCGCCATGCACCATTACCACCGGCTCTCCGCTTCCTTCATCCACGTAGTGCATGTCGAATCCTGAGGAAGAGTTGTAGTGCGGTACAAACGGGAACGTTCCCTCAAAGGTCTCATCTCTTATAGTAAGCATAGAACATCTCCACTGTCACTAACTATTAGTGCTAGTTCACATCATCGATGGAAGAAACGAGGGAGCCATCGCGGAACCGTGCGCAGATAGGTTTCATAGCTCTCCCCAAATTGGTAGCGCAGAGAGGGTTCCTCGACGAAGACCACAAACAGATGAACCACCGCCCCTACCAGCAGAGCATATCCGACCAGCAGGAAAGAGCGAAAGAGGATGGCTTGCCCGATCACCATCGAAAGAACAGCAAGATACATCGGATTGCGAACCCATTGATAGGGTCCCTCTTTGACGAGGAATTTCGGCGCATCGATGGGCGCTGGCGTTCCTTTTCCAATGAAGGTGAACGCTCCCGCACACCAGAGATAGAGTCCCACTCCTAGCAGGAGAGGGAGAAAACCGACCAGCCAGACGGATGGAAACAGGAACATAAGTCCCCACGGCTGTTGAAGCAGGAGCCAGGGGATGACGAAGGCTACCGTTCCAGGAACCAGGATCGAGAAGATGAGCGTTTTCAGAGCAACCATGAATTCCCTCCTGTTTGTACCTTACACGGTACTGTCAGTGAACAAGCCATGATAGATGAGATTCGTGAGACTGGCAACCACGGCGTCGGGTTCTTCTAAGGGGATCTCCGCAAGCCGCAAAAGCAGCAGAGCGAGTTCCCAGGCCAGGGTCTCACTATCGACATCCTGCCGTGCCCCCGGCACAAGGAGCAGCACCTGAAAGAGGAGGGTCAGTTGTTGGGCTGTCCAGGCTTCGATCTGCTGATGCAGCGTCCGCATTTCCCGATCCTGCACCGCTGCCTCACGCCAGGCGCGGTAGGCTCCTGCATAGGCCCAATCCACCTGAAGCGCCTGGCGAACCAGGCGTGCGATGCCGTCACGAATATCGGGGAGCGCAGCGCTTTTGGCCTCCCACGTGAGCAGGGAAGCCTCTTGCAAGAGCCGATCCATCAGGACCAGCAAGATCTGGCGTTTCGACGCAAAGTGCTGATAGAATCCACCCACAGCGACACCTGCATGGTGAGCAATGTCCTCAATGGAGGTCTGCTCATAGCCCCGCTCAGCAAAGAGTGCCAGCGCCGACTGCAGCAGTGCCTCCCGTTTCCGCCGGCTTCGCTCTTGCTGTGGAGGAGGAGGAAGGTGTTGCCCAGCTAACAGATCAGGACGCTCGCCCGGCGCCTTTCCCTTCTCAGGCTCAGGCGTTGGCGGCAGCATGCACAAACTCCGTAATATGTTGGGCCAAGACCTCCGGTTGATCCACCTGAACAAAGGCACGCGAGTGGTCAAGACGCTCCAGGGTCGCATGAGGAAAAGCCTGTTGGAGACGAATGGCCAGGCGCGAAGAGAAGAAGGGATCATCCTTTCCCCACACCAGCAGCACGGGATGATGGAAGCCGGAGAAGTGACGAGCAGCCTCCAGGGTGTAACGGTTGGAAACTGCCCGCAAGAAGCGCGTCATATCGCTTCGGACTCCAGGAAGATGAAGCAGAGGATGGAAGGCAGCATCGAGTTCTGCCGAACCCAGGCGACGATGGGCAAGGGCTGCAACAAACAGGCGCTGAGCGGAACGAGCACGGAGTACCCACGCCAGGAAATTGGCGAACTGGATGCCAAAGACACGCGCCCCATAATGGAAAGGGCTGACCAAAGGCGGAAAAAATTGTTCAAAGGCATCGCAATTAGTAAGGACGAGACGGACGATCCGTTCTGGATGGTGGGCAATCACCAGTTGACAGATGGCTCCCCCTGTATCGTTGCCAATCAAGGTCACCTCGTGGAGATCGAGTGCCTCTAGAAAATCAGCCACGAGTTGAGCCACCCCAAGGGGGCTCAGGTCCGCATCTGGATGCAAAGGGGATAAATGAGCACCCAGAGGGAGATCGGGAGCAATGCAGCGAAAGTGCGAGACGAGACGAGGAATCACACGACTCCAGAGCAGACTATTCGCCAGTAAGCCATGGATGAAGACGAGTGTAGGTCCGGTCCCCTGGTCGCAATAGTGGACCGTTCCTTGAGGAAGCGAGACCTCCTGGAAAACACCAAGCGGAGCAACAGTAGCCATACATACCTCCGAGTGAGCAATGAAATTGAACTTGTATTCATATTCAATTTTATCAGAGAAAGAGCCAGTTGTCAAGGTGATTTCAGCCCTGTCTTTCTAGCGCACTTTTTCAACTAATTTATTTGGGGCCTTCGTCTTTATCGTTAAGGGGAAGGACTGTGTTACACTTCAAAAAAGCGTTTCAGAGTTGGTAAATTGACTCAAGGTTCAAAACGAAAGAGGGAGGCAGTTGAGCCATGTTTTTATTCTATGCCGTTCATTATCCGCAACCTGAAAAGGAAGAACTGTTAATCCAGGGTATGCAGCAATTTGGCGAGCTTATCAAAAAGCAGCCGGGAATCATTTTCGTCAATCCTTCTCCTTTTAGAGATACCGAAAAAGGAGCGCTCATAGGCCTCGCCATCTGGGAATCGCAGGAAGCTTTCGAGGCATCCTGGCCCGTTTTGGTGAAAGATGTGCCTTCTGATGAGTGGGAGGTCAAACCGCGCGAGGTACATATGCTCAATACTGTGGTCTAAGCAGACAACTTTTTCGAGGAGGAAACACATGTACTTTCTCGATCTTTTCAGGCCCGGTCCTGCCTGGCTGGCAGATGCGCCGCTGGAGGAACAGCACTGGCATGCGCAGGGACAGCCGATGCCTCCGGCCTGGAATGTACCGGACGGGGCCAGCTTTCCTGTGTGCGCACAGCCTGTGCCTGGCTCACCTCTTCGATCATGGCTTTGATGCATTGTGTACTTTTCTGCTGAGGTTGTACAATGAAGTGCCAGCCATAGAGGGATGCCTTTACTGACAGCTAGCAGGACGGTAATATTTTTCTCGCAGCCTGTCACTGCTTACGCTGTTAGCGATGTTGGAGCGGCTAGCAGTCTATTTTTCAGTGAAGAAAGGATTTCGTATGAGTAACAGCACCGTTCCGATCAAAGAGTTCCGCCTTGAACTCAGCGATCTGACCTACACAGGTCACGATCTGGTACGCCCCGAATCAGTACTTGCCCAACCCAATGGCACGTTGTGGACATCGGATGGTCGTGGTGGTGTGACACGTATCAATCCCGATGGTTCACAGCAATTTATCGCTGGTCTGGGCGGCAGTGAATCAAACGGTCTGGCTATGGCCGATGATGGCTCCATCATTGTTGCCAACCTCGGCATGGGCAAAGTTCAGAAGCTACACCCCGATGGGCATGTTGAAGACCTGTTGACAGAGGTGGATGGCGTGAGCATTACAACGCCGAACTTTGTCTTCCTCGATAGCCGCAACCGGCTCTGGATTTCTGTCATGACGCGAGAGCACCACTGGTGGCCTGCGGCGGTGGCTCCACGCCCCGATGGCTATATCGTCCTGATAGACGAAAAGGGGCCGCGTATCGTGGCAGATGGTCTCTATCTGACAAACGAGATTCGCCTCGATGCCCAGGAAGAGTATCTGTACGTAGTAGAAACCAACATGAATCATATGCTCCGTTTCCGCGTACAGCCCGATGGTAACCTGACCGGCAAAGAAATATTTGGGCCAAACAATCTGGGTACAGGAGCAGCTATCGATGGCTTCGCCTTCGATGCCGAGGGCAACATATGGGTCACGCTGGTACTACGCAACGGCCTGGGCCTTATCACTACCGACGGCGACTACCACGCCGTCATTGAAGACCCACGCGAGGATGTCCTCAAAGGCTTCGAGGAGAAAATTGCCAATGGCACGGCAGAACCAAACGATATGGCGATGGCAGTTGGCCCCAACCTGCAATTTATCACGAGTCTAGCTTTCGGTGGCCCCGACCTGCGCACGGCCTATCTCGGCTCACTGGCGATGAACACTCTTCCTACCTTCCAATCACCATTTGCCGGATTACCCCTGCGGCATTGGAAATAGTCACGTTCCTATGTTGCACATCGCAAGCGGGTGTTCACTTCCCTTGTCCGCTTGACAAATCAAGGCTGTTGCAAGAAAGGAATATTGCAACAGCCCCACTTGACAAACACCTCCTCTATCGCATATTAAAAGTGTGATAAACTACAAGATACTAATAAAATATTAGTAAAAACAGGAGACTGATTCACCGTTCATTCACCCATACGCTCAAAGGAGACTGCTATGACAGATTATGGTAGGCCGCTCGAGTTCGGCTCCTTCCTGATACCCAATGCCGCTGACTACCCCCGGCTGGTAGAACTCGCACGCCTCATTGACGACCTTGGCCTGGACCTTATCGGTATCCAGGACCACCCCTACCAGAGGCGGTTTCTCGACACCTGGACCCTCCTAACAGCAATCGCCATGCAGACCACGCGGGTGCGCGTGTTCCCCGACGTTGCCAATCTGCCACTGCGCCCGCCCGCCGTCCTGGCCAAAGCTGCTGCCTCGCTCGATCTCATGAGCGGTGGCCGCGTCGAGCTTGGCCTGGGCGCAGGTGGCTTCTGGGAGGCCATAGCAGCTATAGGTGGCCCCACGCGCCAGCCGCGTGAAGCTGTCGCCGCGCTCGAGGAAGCCATCGCCGTCATCAGGCTCATGTGGAGCGACCAGCGTGCAGCGTACTTCGATGGTCGTTTCTACGCCCTGCATGGTGTGCACCCGGGACCGGCACCCAAACACCCCATCGGTATCTGGATCGGGGGTACTGGTCCGAAGATGCTTGACCTCACAGGACGACTCGCCAACGGCTGGATCCCCTCTTACTCCTACGTTCCACCTGAGAAACTGCCAGCAATGCAGCAGCGTATCGATGAGGCTGCCATAAGCGTAGGCCGCGACCCCTCCACGATCCAGCGCCTGTACAACATTTCCGGGCATATCACTGGCGGATCATCATCGGGTGGCCTCGACGGTCCCGTCGACCGCTGGGTCGACGAGCTCACCAAACTCACCATCGAGTACGGCATGGACAGCTACATCTTCGCTACAGCGGACTCTCCCGAAAGCCAACTCCAGCGCTTTGCACTCGAGGTCATCCCGCAGGTACGCGAGAACGTTGCCCGCCATCGCCTCTCTTCCCAGAAGAGCACAACCTCGTGAAGCACGCAGTGAACCGGCAAACTTCGCGAGGTAATCGCCTGCCCGGCACCAGGAACGCAACCAAAAAGTGACAAGTGATTCTCCATCTGTTGGAGTTGGATGCGGCGTAATAGCGCTCGGGCCCTCTTCTTTGCTCAGCCAACTCTCCCAGCTGAAGAGTATGAGAAGCAGATGCGGGCCTTGCTCTCGCTGATCGCAGCGCGGTCGGGGCTACCTCTTTATGAGCTGCGGTAGCTCTTCTGTTTCATCTGATTCAGGTGACTCATCTCCACTGAGATACGTTGTTAGAATAACACCGAGAATACCTTTGATTAGCCTCTCACCACAGAGAGGGTGAAGCGCTAAGGCGTCCATTTGCACTGGTTGATTGAAGGAGTATCTCCCGCTATGAACTATGGTTTTATTCTCACAGGCGACCCTGCCGAAATCGTCGAGTTAGCCCAGGAAGCGGAGCATGCTGGCTGGGACGGCATCTTCCTCCCCGATGACTGGATGACCGCCTGGATCAAACTGACGGCGATTGCCATGCGTACACAACGGATCCACCTGGGAACAATGCTCACGCCGCTCCCGGAACAACTCCCCTGGTACGTAGCCGCGCAAACCGCCACCCTGGATCAGCTCTCCGGCGGACGTGTGATCCTCACTGCTGGCCTCGGCGTACTGGAACTGGATAAGTTCGGCATGCAGGAGAACAGGGCGCGCGCGCAGCGGCTCGACGAGGCTCTGGAGATCCTCGACGGCTGGTGGCGCGGCGCATCCATGCGCTCGTTTACCTACGAAGGTCTCCATTACCGCTTGCAGGAAATGCGCGCCAGTGTTGACTGGCGCACGCATGCGCCGCTGCAAAAGCCACGCATCCCCATCTGGGTCATTGGCGGTCCGAAGCAGAGCCAGCTCCGCCGTGCGGCCCGTTGGGACGGCGCAGTGATCGGCGGTAGCCTCGAAGAACTACGCGAGCGCAAAGCCGCGATCGAGGCCCTGCGCACCAGTCCCATGCCGCTTGACATCATCACCGAGGGTGAGACGTTCCCCAATGACTCCGTGCGCGCCTCCGCCATCGTCCGTCCCTACGTCGAGGCCGGAGCGACCTGGTGGCTGGAGAGTATGTGGGAGGGTGTCGCTCGCAACTATGATATGCGCACTCGCATCCGTTCAGGTCCGCCGCGCATATCGTAGGGAGGCTGGTCATCCCCTCCGTACATTCACTGTACCGAGATTCGTCCTCAACTCCAACCTGGCACGAGGAGCAGGTCCAACCGTCGTACTGCCAAACTGATTGTGGACGTTGCCCAAATCGGTAGCTGCTGCCAGGGTGAACGACGAGTTACCCGGTAACACAACATCGATCGTGCCCAGGTTTGTCCCAAAGCGATAGTATCCCTGGGGATCAAGCTCGCCCCCGAAGTAGATGGTGCCAGTATTGGTATGGAAGTTCACCTGCCCCTTCAACATCGCTTGCTGCACATGAATCGTGCCCATGTTGGTAGTCAGGCTCGCCTGTCCTTCCAGCATCGCTTGCCGCGCATTGATCGTGCCCGCGCTCGTCGTGAGCCTCGATTGTCCCTCCAGCGTCACTTGCTGTACATCGATCGTGCCCGCGTTCGTCCCTACCTTGACCTGGCCCCTGATCCCCTCAATCCTGATCGATCCCGCGCTCCCATCTACCTGGATATCGCACTGCTCCGGCACCGTAATATCGAGATTGACGTTCCTCAACCCGCCCAGGGGCGACCACTTGTAATTGCTGCTCGTCGTGACACGAATGATATCGCCATCCTGCGCAAAGTCTATTGCCCCTTCCTCCTGGCTTCCAAACCAGCCATTGACATACTTCGTCGCCTCCATCTCGACACTGTTGGTCACGCCGCTATGGATGCGAATAGCGCCCGCGGGATTGCGTATGACCAGCGCGGGCCGCCCCCCCAGCATGAAGATGCGCGGCGGCATGACAATCTTTCTGACAGAGACCTGGCTGATGGCAATCACCGCCGCGGCCACGCCCAGCACCAGCAGAATGAAGCCAAGGATGGCACTGAGAAAGGACCAGATCGTAGCGGCCAGTGCCCACACGACGATAGCGCCAACAATCCATTGCCAGGCTGGTATACGCCTATACTTTGGTGGGTGCACCTTCTCGCCCTCATCGTTCATCCACTTCATAGATGGTGCTGTCCCGCTATATCCCGCTTCGTAGGAAGCCTTGCCCGTGTCCGGGGCCTCTTCTCCCCATGTCTGCTGCGCCTGCGCTTGTTCACGCGCATCGGCGCTGTCTTGTCCGGGTGGCCTGTTCTCCTGGGGAGAGAACATCTGTTGACTACTCATATGCAACTCCTTCCCCTATCTCTTGACCGGGTAACCTCTACCCATACTTTATACGTCTTATAATTAAGAGCGTTGTAACTTCAGATAAGGTAATTATGCAAGATGAAAGCTGGCGGCTTACCTCCCAGTCAAGTTCCTACACAACGGCATTCTATAGGCCGTTTTTTGCTTACCGCTATCACATTCGTGATCGGCATGATCGTCGGAATAGGAGCAATACTGCTGTTTTTACTGGTAATTTCTGGCAACAGGTCTCCGCTTCCTGTTGCTTCCTCTACACCAGGCAATGTTATTGTGCACGCTGATTCAACCGTGATTGCATCCGTGTTACAAACCAGTCTGCGAGGTGCGCAAATACCGGGAGATATCAGCAATATCCAGGTTCAGTTTGCTCAGGGTGATCAGATGACTGTTACAGGAGATTACCGGTACAAAATCTTGAATGCAAATGTAACGCACCCCTTTACAATCGTCTTGCAACCTTTAGTAAATGAGTGCCATCTACAAGTCCATATCCTGAAAGCCGATTTCGGTAATACTCCCATAACCGGGCTTGCCGCCTTATTTGAAGACAAGATTAATCAACAATTGAAACCCAAATCAAATATCTTGCCCGGCAACACTGAATATTGTATTACTTATGTACGCACAGACCCTACCGGTCTCTTTGTCACTTTGAACGTGATATTCTCAACTCCTTCTTTAAGCCCTCCTGCCCCATCGAGCACAACTCAAGGGCTGGCAGCGCCAGGGTGAGTTTTGAGGGGAAGGGCCGCCGCATCCCCCTGGCGCCCCGCGCGGGGCGCCAGGGAGCGTGGGGGCCGAGCTACTCGTATCGCAGCACTTCCAGGGGACGCACGCGCACAGCTCCATAGGCCACCAGGGCCGCCGTGATCATCGCCAGGAGCGCGGCACCTGCGGTCAGCACGATGATCATCCACCCGCTGACGCTAAAACTGGCTTTGAAGAGGAGATTCCCCAGCGGGATCATCGCTAAGGTCACGAATAGCATAGCCAGCAACGCGCCTGCTCCACCGACGACGCCGTTCTCTACGAGCACCTCGCTCAGGACCGTGCCACTCGTATAGCCAACCGATTTGAGAATGCCCAGTTCGCGCCGTCGCTCCAGCATGGCCAGCGCCACCGCGTTGGCAATGATGATGATACCGGCCAGCAGCGACAACCCGGCAATCACTGTGAGCGCTAACAGCGTGTAGTTGAGGTACTGGTTAATGTAGTCACCGATGTTTGCCAGGTTGAACACAAACGCTTTGGGGGCAATTGTATCGGTTCTGCCCAGCGCGTGACCAACCTGGCCGGGATTCACTTTCATATAGAAGGCCGCTTCTTTTTTGTCGCAATATCGTAGCGCTTTGTTCCGAGGCCGACACAGTTTTGTTACATTTTTGTGAACCATAGGACTGGGGGAATGCTACTTCCCATGAGGCTTTGTTTCCGATCGTGCTTGACAGCCCTCACATTATGCTGTATCCTTAGCACACCAGATTAGAGACCCGTAACGTGCTGATCAGGATCAGTAGACGCTGGCATAGCCGAACAGCGAGCCGGGATAGTGCAAGCCGGCAGACAGATACCGCGTCGAACCCACCTGAGAGCGTCAGTGAATGAGAAGCTGACCGGAAGCCTCACCGTTAGCAAGAGGAGCGGTTGTAGAAGCATGACCGCATAAGTGGAACTGCGCTTCACAGCACAGTTCAATTGAGGTGGTATCACGGGTAACAAACTCGTCCTTAGCATAGGGGCGGGTTTTTTTATGCACACTTTCGTTTGTCGATTAGTTAACCCTTTGTACAAGTTTTTTATAGGAAAGTACTTAAGGAGGAATTATGGCTGATCAGGAAAAATACGTCGAAGAGATAACCGACCAGGAAGACAATTTTTCGCAATGGTATAACCAGGTAGTACGCAAAGCGGAACTAGCTGACTATGCACCTGTGCGCGGCTGCATGATCATCCGGCCTTACGGCTACGCCATCTGGGAAAATATCCAGCATCTCATGGATGACCGCTTCAAAGAAACCGGGGTAGTCAATGCCTACTTTCCCCTGCTCATTCCCCGCAGTTTTATCGCGAGAGAGGCAGAGCATATCGAAGGATTTGCTCCAGAGCTGGCCTGGGTGACACGCGGGGGCGGCGAGGAGCTTGAAGAGCCGCTTGCCGTTCGCCCGACCAGCGAGACCATTATTGGCCATAGCTATGCCAGGTGGGTACAGAGCTATCGCGACCTGCCAATCTTAATCAACCTGTGGAACAACGTAATGCGCTGGGAGAAGCGCACCATCCTTTTCCTGCGCACTACTGAATTCCTGTGGCAAGAGGGACATACCGCGCACCGCAACATCGAAGAGGCTGAAGAACGTACGCTTATGATGCTTGAAGTGTACCGCGCATTCGCCGAGGAAGATGCGGCTATGCCTGTCATCATGGGACGCAAGAGTGAGAATGAGAAATTCGCCGGAGCATTACGCACCTACGCCATCGAGGCATTGATGAAGGATGGCAAAGCGTTGCAAGCTGGTACAAGCCACAACCTTGGTAACAACTTTGCCAAGAGTTTCGATATACAGTACCTGGATGCCGATGGACAGCGCAAGTATTGCGCAACTACGAGCTGGGGTGCCAGCACACGCCTCATTGGCGGTATCATCATGGTCCATGGCGATGACGCGGGTTTAGTACTACCTCCTCGCCTTGCGCCTTACCAGGTAGTGGTTGTGCCGATCTGGCGCAAAGATACAGAAAAGACGGCCGTTATTGAAACGGTAGAGCGCGTACAGAAAATGCTTAAGGGCAAAGTGCGCGTCAAGGTCGACTTGAGCGAAAACACGCCGGGCTGGAAATTTAATGAATGGGAGCTGAGAGGCGTGCCGGTGCGTATGGAGATTGGCCCTCGTGATGTGCAGAACAACAGTGTGGTGCTGGTACGCCGCGACAATCGCGTCAAAGAGCCGGTACCCCTGGAAGCCTTAGAAACTCGCCTGCCTGCCTTGCTAGAGGAAGTGCAGAAGGCGCTCTTCCAGCGAGCAGCAGAGTTCAGAGCCAATAATACCTATTACACTGACAGTTACGAAGAGTTCAAAGAGATCATTACGGAGAAACGCGGGTTTGTGCGCGTGAAGTGGGCAGAAGACAGTGCGGCAGAACTGGCTATCAAGGAGGAGACCAAAGCTACCCTACGCGTGATTCCCTTTGATCAGCCGGAGGGAGGTGTCCAGGGAAAATGCTTCTACACGGGTAAGCCGGCCACCTGTGAAGCGATCTTTGCCCGCGCTTATTGAGCTGCACCTGCCTGGCACCCACAAGGGATGCCACTACATCGTACGCTCACTAGCGGCCAAATGTAGTGGCGCCTCTCGCGGGCGTCAGGGGCGGGGTATGGATGCCAGGATAATTCACAAAACCGGGGCAAGCTACCCGCGCCATTGCTTTATCAATTGCTGTGTGAGGTCGAGATACAGGTTCCCGTAAGTCACGCTTGGCTCGATCATCGCTCCCTCAAACCATTCGTTGAAGGTGGTGATGGTAATCCAATCGGGATTGCTGGCGATTGCTCCTGCCCAGCTTTCGTGGTAGGTCGCGCCGTTGTTGCGCGGGACGATGTACGTTCCGGTGCGTCCCGGCACTCGCGTATCATTATACCCAGGCAGTACGCCTGCCGCCCAGATTTTCTGTGTATG
>Ga0207646_10004770_pt1 | contig 14573 bp, 17 predicted proteins | sample KBSK5502metaG_FD_184343 | JGI IMG/M metagenome (GOLD analysis project Ga0207646, IMG submission 184343) | Corn, switchgrass and miscanthus rhizosphere microbial communities from Kellogg Biological Station, Michigan, USA - KBS K5-50-2 metaG... | ecosystem: Host-associated > Plants > Roots >... | reverse complement strand
CAGTGTGTCCGTGTCGACCGAAATATTCTCGACCTTCGGCGCGATCGCGACTTCCACCTCGACGCTGCCGGCGCGCATGACGCTGTCGGCGCCGAGCAAACCGAGACCGATCACCACGGCCAAGGTCAGGCTCGTCAGCTCCATGTCACTGCCTTGGCGCGTGTTTCAACGTGCTGCTGCATCGGCACTTTGCGTCCTCCGAGGAGCGCTCCGGCCTCAGCCCGAGCGCTCCTTGAGAAGAAGGAATATCATGTCCGGCATTAAAGAAACCTGATCCCGGAGAGCCCGCGGCGCGGATGCCTCGAAGGACGCGGGGGATTCATCCCAAACCGGAAACCCACATTCGGCGGCGCGGCAGACGGCGGCCTGCGGGATGCGCGGTCAATCCAAGGCCGCGGAGAATGCCGCGGTCCGAAGCCCGGCCGGTTTGCTGTCATAGCCGATCAGCTCGAAGCCAGACGGCAGCTCTGCGCTGTACGACAGCTTTTTGCGCCCGGGGGTCGGGCTGGGCGCACTCGCGGCCGTGTACCACCAATTGCCGACGGCGCCGCCCGCCACGGCCCCGATGAATGTCGCGAGCGGACCTGTCACGAAATAGTACCCGATCCAGCCGCCCGTGCAGGCGCCAAGCAGCGTCGGGAAGACCGCGCCGATCGAGGTCGATGACGAGCCTTGCGCGGCCGCATCGCGAGGCGCGACCGCTACGAGCGCGAGAGCGACGGCGAGCACCGCCAGCTTTTTCATCCCAGTCCCCTTTTGTCATGAAACGGGGCGCCGTTGCCGATCGGCGACCCCGGTCCCCTAATCCGAAGCGGCGGAGAAGGTCGCGGTTCGCAAATTCTGCCGGAGCCGCGAATCATAGCCGATCAACTGAACGGGTGGCGGCGATCCGGTAGAGAACGTTTTGGTCTTGCCGCCCTGCATCGCGGTGTCGCGGCTGGTGCCGGCCGAATACCACCAATCGCCGACAAAGCCGCCGAGGACGGCGCCGACCACCGTCGCGACAGAGCCGGTTACATAGTAGTAGCCGACAGCCCCGCCGGCGGCGGCGCCGAGAACCGTGGCGACGACCGCGCCGGCTGTCGATCCTTGCGCCGACGCATCCCGCGGCGCCGCCGCGATCAGCGCCAGGGCCACGGCTGCAACCGCCAGCTTTTTCATGCCCGCCCCCATTCCCGCTCCGAGCGACCGATTTACCACGGCAGATACCCGAGGATCAAATGAACGTGTCGTCAAAATGGGTTAGTGCGAGGCAACCGGCGTCCAGTCGCAGGCCGCGTTATGGGCTTCGGCGATCTGCGAGGCGCTCAGCTTGGCGCCGACCGATTCGCGCAGCTTCATCACCGTGTTGCGCGCCTCGCCCGGTGGCGCCGTAGCGTGGCGCGACGAGACCGGCGCGGTGTTTCACGCCAAGGTCGATCCGCGGGAACTCGAACAATTTCTGCAAGCACGCCGGCAGGCCTTGGAGGCCGTGAGGACGGAAACCCGCGAGCAGGCCTCGGCCGAGATACTGGCGGCGCTGCGGCCTGTCTTCGCCGACATGAAAGAGCGCGTGCCGAACTACGCCGATTGGTATTCCAGCTACGCGACGACCTACGAGCTGGTGGCGCAGGGACTGCTTGCGGCGCTGGATTACCTCGGACGCAGCCTCGACATTTTCTCCACCCAGCCGGACAGCCTATACGCCTTCATGGCGGCCCGGCTGGTCGACTATCTCCAGGAGCAATACGCCGAGCAGGTGGTTCGCCCGCCGCCAACCCAGGTCAGAGTGCAGGTGGCGTTCGACAAATCCTACGCCACGCTGCGGGCGCATTGGGAACGGCTCATTGCCGCGCAGCGCCAGGCTATGCGGCAATTTATCGAGCAGAAGGCCGGCTCGCCGGAGCGGCTTTCTCCGGTCCAGACAGGGAGCGCCACGCTTGATTGGGACGGGCAGCGCGATGACCGGGCGGTCATGCACGAGGATGTCAGCGTCGAGCAAAGCTTTCGGCACGGGCTACTGACGGTGCAGCTCAAATTGCCGCGCTTCGGCAGAGCACCGGCCGAGCTCGACACCAGCGGGACCAGCCGAGCCGATTCGGACAAGATCCGCAGCACGATCCTGAGCATGTTCGACAAGCTGGTCGGGACGGTGGTGTCGCAAATGGGAAACCTGGCCCTCGGCATCTTCGCCGGCGGCACCGCCGGCGGCTCGGTCGGGGCGGGATTCGGCATGCCGGCGATCCCGGGAGCCGCAGCCGGTGGTGGAATTGTCGCGGCGGTTCCGATCGGCGCGGTGATCGGTTTCACCACGACGGTGGTCGCAGAGATCATCAGCAACCGGGTTCAGGCGTCACTGACCCGGCAGGAATTCGAGGACACGCTACGGCAATCGGTCGACGCGACGGAGAATGCGATCGAAACCGCGATCATTGGCGTGCTGCACCAGCAGATCGAGGCTTGGTACACCGACATAAACCCGCCGTGACAGGCGCCCCCTATCGATCAGCATTCGAACCGGCAACCGCCTCACCAACTCGGAGAATGAATGATGCGCCGCGCACTCCGCGGTAGAAAGCGCAAAGCGGATCGGCTAGCATCAACCACCATGGCACGACGCGTTTCTCGGACGCCTCGTGCCCTCGGAAACATAAAGGGAGAACCGATGCGCCGATTGCTGTGCGTTGCCGTCATTGCCCTGTGCGCCGCCCTGCCGGCGGTCAGTCACGCTCAGCAACCCGCGCCGCCGCCGAGCTCGGGCGGACTGACCGGCGGTCAGATCGTCGCGCTGGCGATCGTGACGGCAGCGGTCGCGGCCGTCGCCTGGTATGCGTTGGCCGGCACGGCCGCCGTCACCGCTGCCGAGGGCGCCGCGGGGATGGTGGCGATGGAGGCCGGCGAGCTGGCCGCCGCGGGATCGGGCGGTGAGGCGGTGGCCGCCGGCGCGACCCGCGGCTCGGGGATGCGCATGATGGGCGGGAGCGCGGGGCGGGCAGCCCGCGCGGCCTATACCGCCGATGGCGCTGGCGCTGCCGTCGCCGAAGGCGCGAGCGGTCGCGGCGCCGCCATCGCGATGTCGGGCGGACGGAGTTCCGGGATGAGCATGGCCGGGCGCGGCGCGGCGGAGGCCGGGCGCGGAGCCGGCATGGCGCGTTCGGTCCGCTCGGTCGGCGCCGCCGTCGCGGAGTAGTCCACCAGGGCCGGGAGGTGTGATGATGCCGAGACTGACGCTCGCAGCGCTTGCATGCATCATCGGAATGGCGGCGTTTGATGCATGCGCCGCTCAGCAGCCGTTGCTGGCGCAAGTCAACCCGCCCGCTCTTCCCGCCACGATCGATCAAGGCAAGGTGCTGGCGATCGGGACCGGAGTGCTGCTCGGCGCCGCCGTCGGTTCGCTGGTCACGCTGCGCGGCGCGACCCTGATCGGCGCGATGGCCGGCGGCGTGCTCGGCGCCTGGTGGTACGGCGAGCACTCCGACATCGCGGCCCTCGAGCCCCGCAAGAGATAGCGCCGCAACGTTTTCCCATCGCCCGCATTGACATCGCGGCGCGTCTGGCCTGCACCGCAGGATGGCATTAGCGGCTGTCCTCACCTAGTGTCGGGATGGCGTTTACCCATCCACCCAAACCTGCCGCGACAAGGCCGGCAAGGGCCGCATGCAGGAAGACAACACGCAAAGCACGTTGCGCCCTCGCTTCGGCGTAATGAAGGCGGCGGGCCGGACATGGCTTTTGCCGTTCTGTGCCGGAGTGGTGGCGGGGCTCGTCGTGTTGCCGCTGATCGGGCTCGTTTGGCTGTCGCGCGGACCGGGGTTATCGGCCGATGTCCCCAGGGCTGTAACCGCCACCGAGCCGCCGCCGCAAACGGCGCCGGCCGGCGATTCGGCAGGCGCCGCTTACGTCATTTTCGCGTGGCGCGACGAGCGCGGCGGGCTGCGCCGAGCCGGGGTCGACCGGGCACATTACGACGAATTCGTCGCGGCGCAGCAGCGCCAGATCGAGGCAGACGCGCGCGCAATGTCGCTGGCCCGCGCCAGCCGGCTGCGTACCGGGTTGGCACCGATCTTCGAGGAGATCGACGAGCGAATTCCCGCTTACGCGGATTGGGCGTTCGATTGGTGGACCAGCTGGATCCTGCTGGCGAAGACCTTCCAGTGGACCTGGGAGGGGCTGATGACAGGCTCGCCCTTTGACATGCCGGACCGAGTCCAGGTCCGGCTGGTGCAGGAAATCGAGCAGCAATTCGCGGGGCGGGTCGTCGAGCCGAATGCACTCGAATCCAAAATCGCGGCGGCGCTGAGCGCCGCGCAGGCCGGCGTAGGAGAGGAATTCTCGGCGCGATGCGGCAAATATCAGCAGGCACTCGTCGAGTTCGTCGTGCGCGAGGCCCGACAGGTTGAACGCCAAGACCCGATCCAGGGATGGATCCCGGACCCGTCCTGGAATCCGCGCAGCGCCGGATTTGCGCCGCTGTGCGATGGTAGCGGCAAGATCGACCAGCCGCCGACACGGCCCGTGTTTGCGCAATCGCTCGAGCTGACCGGCGCGGACAGCCCGATCAACGATGTCATTCTGCGGCTGGCGCGGCCGTTCGCGACCAAGCTGATCAGCTTTATCGTCCTGCCGGTCATTGTAGCGGCATTGCTCGGCGGCTTTCTGCTGCCGCTGTTCGGGCTGCTGCCGAACGTGCTCGCCAATATCGTGACCGGCATCCTGACCGGCGCGGCGGGCGCCCTGATCATCGGCTTTGCGACCAGCACGTCGGTCGATTGGGTGTTGAGCCGGACCGACGCGGCCTTGAACCGGGCCGGTTTCGAGGTAAGCGTCCACAAGGCGCTGACCGCCGCCGAGGATTCGTTCGAAGCTCGCCTACTGGAAAACCAGCAGCGGGCGGCCGAGCAGCAACTGCAAACGATGGCAACCACCCTCACGGGCAAGATTGCCGTGCCGTAGCGGCGGCGGAACGCGCCTTGCTGCTCCGCCCTACGCGCGATGCTGGCGACGAGCGACCCGGTTAATTCGCCGCGAAGCAATAAAACAAACCGTCGCCGCCGGTGCTGCGCAGATCTGCCTGGCTGCAGCCGCCATCGGGCCCGCGCGAGGGGTGCGACGAATTCCATGACTTTGACGCGTCGTCGTCGCGCAGACCCTGGCGGTCGATATGACCGACGATCGCGGTGCCCTGCGCGCTGCTCGTCCAGTTCTTGCAGGTCTTGTCCTCGCCCGGCGGGGGAGCTTTGCCGTCAGGCATCGTGCCGGTCAGCGCATCATGCTTGTTGGGCGTGTCGCCGCGGCCGTTGACCACCTCGCCCTTTTCGGTCAAGGCCGTCTGCTTCGTCAGGTTGTTGGCGGCGTGCAGTTCATCGACATCCTTGGCGACGACGGTTCCCTTGGCGTTCAGCCACGGCCCTTTGCCGATGCGGTCGCGGGCGTTGACCGCCGGCTTGCCGTCCGCCGCCTGGGTACTGAGATAGGCATGCCAGGTGCGACTACCGGCGCCGGCCGCCTGCGCCAATTGCTGGCAATGCCGGTCGGCACCTTCGACGCCGCCAAGATCGGCGCCCTTGCCGACGCCGTTGCTGGTCACGAAGAAGCTCATGCCGGCTTGCTGCGCCTGCCCCGCGCTGCTGCTGGCCAACATCAGCAATGCCGTCGCCGCCCCTATCCAGCCAGGCCTCCTCATTCCATCCTCCCTCGATCGACGCACCTTGCGGCCTTTGGATCAAGGTAGCACGGAGCACGCAGCGGCGGAGCCTGTCAGACCACCTGGTTACGCAGTTGTGATTCGCCACGCCACAGGCGCTCGAGATTGTCGCGCAGGATCTCGATCACATTGTCCTCGTAGCGCCGCGTCTCGCCGGCTGTGTGCGGAGTGATCAGCACGTGGTCCATGCCCCAGAGCGGGGAGTTCGGCGGCAGCGGCTCTTCGACGGTCACATCGAGGGCGGCGCCGCCGATACGCCGCGCCGCCAGCGCTTCGATCAGTGCCGCCTCATCGACGACCCGGCCGCGCGCGACATTGACGAGATAGGCGGCAGATTTCATGCGAGCCAGCGCGTCGGCATCGATCAGCTTCTCGGTTTCCGGGGTGAGCGGACAGGTCAGCCCGACAAAATCGGCCTCGGGCAGCAGCGATTTGAGCGCGCCCATTGGATGCACCGCGTCCGCGGCACCCTGGCCGAGCGAGGGATCGCGCCGCAGGCCGATGACGCGCATGTCGAAGGCCTTGGCGAGGCGGACGAGCCGCCCGCCGATATCGCCGATGCCGACGACCAGCAGCGTCTTGCCGCCGAGCTCGTCCTCGCGCCGCGCCAGATCGCCGATCATCTGCCGCCAGACGCGCCGGGCCTGGTTGTCGCGCGCCTCGGGGAGACGGCGGCTCAGGGCGAGGATCAGCGCCATCGCGTGCTCGGCGACGGCGCGGGCGTTGACGCCGCGCGCGCTGGCGAGGCGGATGCCGCGCCGCGCCAGCTCATCGCGGGGGAACTGGTCGGTGCCGGCGCCGATCGCCTGAATGAAACGCAGCCGCGGCGCGCGGTCGAGCAGGCTGTTCTGCCACAGCCCGGAGATCACCAGCACGTCGGCCTCGCCGATCCGGTTCGCCAAAGCGTCGGCATCGCGCACCGCGAAGCTGTGAATGCACGTATCGAGGGTAACAAACTGCTCATGCAGCTGGTAGGCGACATGGGCAAAGCAGATCGCGAGCTTGTCGCTCCGGGGAATCATCGCGGGCTCCGTGTCGGCGATTTGTGCCGGCTGCGAGCATATCCGCTCGGCCGCCCGAGGTCGTGGGTCAGTTGCCGCCACCACCACCGCGACCTCTGCAGTAGTTCACGAGGCACTCGGGGTTGTCGCGTGTCGATACGCTGCGCAACTGGATAATTTCGTCGCCTGAACAATAGGAGGCATTAGCCACCACGAAGTCTCTGAACGATGGGTTATTGATGTAAACGTATCGGCTTGCTGCGATCAGACCCTGGAGCTCAGCACAATTGTAAGCGTGGGAATCAATGCCAACGGCAAGGGCCGAGGACCTAAAGGCCATTGCGCCAACGACAAGGACAAACCTCTTCATGGACGCTCCAAATCGCGTTGCCGTATTTTTGCCGTATGCTGCCGAGATCCGCGGCTCCTCGCTTACAAGACATTGAAAACTGGCGTCCCCAACCGGATTCGAACCGGTGTTGCCGCCGTGAAAGGGGGGTAAGTAGTCAATTTCAAGTTATTAGTGGACGGGCGTGGATGAGCTATCCCATCTAATTCATTGGAGTTACGATGTCGTCTTTCCCTTGGTATCCGCCCTTGTCCATGTACATCTGTTCCGTATATTTTTCCGTACGCGCACACTTAGTTGAAACGCCGCATGGCCCGCACCGTCCGCAATCCGAAGATTGATACCCGATCCGCTCGCACGAGGCTCGGTGCGCGGCGCGAGCCGTACTGGACTGTTCTTTCGGCAGGATGCGCAGTGGGCTACCGCAAGGGTGCCAAGGGTGGCACATGGATCGCCCGATTTCGCGGGAACGACGGGCGGCAGCGATATGCGCCGCTTGGGCCCGCCGACGATATACGTGACCCGGACGGGGTGAGCGTGTTCGGCTTCGCGCAAGCGCAAGAGCGGGCGCGGGCTTGGTTCCAACAGAAGGCGCGTGAGCAGGCCGGCGATTTTGCGCCGTCGAACGGCCCCTACACGGTCGCTGATGCGATCGCGGATTATCGTGCCGACTACCTCCGCCGTGGCGGCAAAGCCGTGGATCGGCTCGATTGGTCCGTCGCCGCTTGGATCAAAACCGAGTTGGGCGCGGTGGAGTTGGCCAAGCTGACAAGGAACCGGATCGTCGTGTGGCATCAGAAGATTGCCGAGACGCCGCCGCGGCTGCGGACGAAGGCTGGCGGTGCACAGAAGCATGGGCGACACGACAACACCCCCGACGCTGTCCGCCGGCGCCGCTCCACGGCTAACCGGCTCCTGACGATTCTGAAGGCTGCTCTCAATCATGCGCACCGGGAAGGTAGGTGCGCGAACGATGACGCATGGCGGGCCGTGCGCGTCTTCCGCGAAGTCGACGCCGCCCGGCTACGCTATTTGTCCGATGACGAGTGCCGCCGCCTGACGAACGCCTGCCCAATCGACTTCCGGGCCCTGGTTACAGGTGCCCTGTTGACCGGCTGCCGGTACGGCGAATTGTCCGCCATGACAGCCCAGGATTTGAACCCGGACGGCGGTAGTATTCGGGTGCGCGTCAGCAAGGGGGGCAAATCACGGCATGTCTGGCTGACGGAGGAGGGTCTGAAATTCTTCGCCACATTAGCCGCCGGAAAGCTAGGCAGCACGCACCTTTTCATCCGAGACAACGGCAAGTCCTGGAGCAAATCAGAGCAACAGCGCCCGCTCGGGGCAGCCTGTGAGGCAGCCCGCATTGACCCGCCCATCAATTTCCACGGGCTGAGGCACACCTATGCCTCTCGGCTGGTGATGGCCGCCGTACCGCTCAAAGTCGTGGCCGACCAGCTCGGTCATTCGGATAGCCGCATGGTTGAGAAGCATTACGGCCATCTCGCGCCGTCCTACGTCGCCGACACCGTACGCGCCGCCTTTGGCTCGCTTGGCATAGTGCCGCCGTCCAACCTGGCGGCGATCGCGCCGCTGCAGGGTAGCATCACCGCTGGTGTCTGATAAAAGGCCGAGGAGGCAACGAACCGGGAAAAGCTCCAGCGTCCAACGAGCCCGCCCCGATTTGGCTTCACCTTGCCCTTTATCCGAGGACGAGCTCGCGCACTGGGCCTCTCGACTGGGACCGCCCGTATCATCCCATCCAGAGGTACGAGCAGCGCGGGAGCGGCGCCTACGTCAAATCATTACCGACTGGTTTGGCCGGGCGAGTGATCTGTATAGGATTCGGAACTTGCCCCCCAATTGGCCAGACGCGCCAGTGCGGGTGGACAAGGTGCTACCGGAGATTGCTGACCGATTGGAAGCTGTCGGAAAAGATCTGGCTGCGATCCCAGGCGCCGTCACGACTGCGCTGCGAGTCCGCTACGGTCATTATGATCGGGCGCTTGCCGCAGTAGGGGCGCTTCCGATGATGCTCAGGGAGGTCGCTTCGATATGGGCCAAACCTCGGCCCGGTAATCCCAAGCTGTGGATGGAAGCCGAGGTTCTCAGTTTGCTGATTGCTGGCGTCGAAAAGTATACCGGCCGGAAACTGCCCTCGCCGCGAAGCGAGAAGCGGAAGGCGGAGTTCGAATTTGTGTGTCTACTCGCAAAGCGTCTGCTTCCGCACCTGACTGACGCCAATTATCAGACGGCCCTGGGACATTGGTGGAAGCAACGCTTAGCCGAAGTTTGATAGAGTATTGGTGCCGAATCGGCGGGCCATACTCTGCACCCGGACCGCGTGATTTAAGGGCGCTTGTGGCACATAAACCCAGTCCACCTCAACTCGGATGGACGGGTTTGGATGTCCGCCAAATCCAAGTACCTTCGCAGTGATGGGGATGAGGCGAAAGAACCCACTCCTCCGGTTTCGTCCATCGCCAGCGTCACACCATTACGCCCTGCGCTGGCTAGCACTCCAGATGGCTGCCGATACCTGGGTAATCTGAGCCGGTCTCGATTTTACGAGCTGCTACCGCTGCTTGATGTCGTGAAAATCGGCGCGCGGACCTTCGTTACAGTCGATAGCCTCGATCGCCTTATCGCCGCAAACCGGCAGAGCGGGGCGCGATGATCGCGGCTGAAATTGCTGAGGCGTTGGGGGGCGCTCGCCGGTCCGGCCGCTGGTGGCGGTGTCGTTGCCCTGTTCACAGCAGCCATAGCGCCACACTCGCGTTGCGCAATAAACGCGGCGGCCACCTTGTCGTCGTGTGTCACGCTGGGTGCTCCCGGATCGATATCCTGGCTGAGCTAACACAACGCGGCCTGACCAGCCACGATTTCGGGATCCCCACCGAACCCGAAATCGCTTCGGCGGTTCTCGACGATGATGGTTCGCGTCGGATAGCCCTAGCGCGTCGTATTTGGGATCGCACGCGAAGCGCAGCGGGAACACCAGTGGCTGCCTATCTCGCGGGCCGCGGGATCACGACACCGGTTCCAACTTCGCTGCGCTGGACCGCCGCGCTACGCCGTCCAGACGGTAGCTACGGACCCTCGATGGTGGCGCGCGTCGATAATGTTGTCGGGCTGTTTATTGGGGTCCACCGGACCTGGCTGACGCGCGACCTAAGCGGCCTATGGCGACGGTCCGATCGTGCGTCGCTCGGGCCAATCGGCGGCGGCAGCGTTCGTCTCGGTCCAATCCACCCGGGCATACCCCTGGTGATTGCGGAGGGTATCGAATCGGCTGTCGCGGCTTCCGAGCTCATCCTTTGTCCTTCATGGGCGGCACTCAGCGCCGGCGGCATCGAGCGGTTGGCTCTTCCTGCGGAGGCGTCCGACATCATCATCGCGATCGGTCGAGACCGCAGTGGTATCGGGGAAAGGTCCGCGCGGCGGGCGGCTCGACGGTGGGTGCGCGAAGGCCGGCGCGTACGGCTACTCATACCCGACCGTATCGGCGCCGATCCCAACGATCTGTTATTGGAGGGCGGCCGTGCCCCGTGACGAGATCCCCGGTGCCCATACTGAGGAGGTCAAAAGAGAAAAGCCGAAGCAGGCGGACATGCTGATTGCCCTGGCGGAAGACGGTGAGTTGTTTCACGCACCGGACGGCGCTGGCTTTGCCGATTTACCTATCAACGGTCACCGAGAGACCTGGGCGATACGCTCCAAGGGTTTCCGCCGTTGGCTTACGCGCCGTTTTTTTGAAGTTACAGGTGGGGCGGCTAGCTCCGAGGCGTTCCAATCGGCGCTGGCCGTCATCGAGGCCAAGGCCCTCTTCGATGGTGCCGAACACCCTGTGCAGGTCCGCGTCGCTGGCTTGGGCGGGAAAATTTATATTGATCTCGCCGATTTGGAATGGCGCGTCATCGAGGTTGACCCGCATGGTTGGCGGTTCCTAACCGATCCACCGGTACGGTTCCGACGCCCGACCGGAATGCTGCCGTTGCCAGTGCCTCGGCCGGGAGGTTCGATCAACCAGTTGCGGACCCTGGTCAACGTCGCAGACGAACGCGATTTCGTGGCGGTCGTCGGATGGTTACTAGCGGCTTTGAGTCCACACGGACCTTATCCGGTCCTAGTCCTGTCCGGCGAACAAGGCTCTGCAAAATCGTTTATGGCAGCGCTCCTGCGTGGACTCGTCGACCCCAATATCGCACCTTTGCGCTCTCTGCCCCGCGAGGACCGCGACCTTTTTATTGCCGCGAACAACGCGCACTGCATCGTTTTTGACAACGTGTCTTCGCTGCCGCAATGGTTGTCGGATGCTCTTTGTCGTATCGCCACCGGCGGCGGATTTGCAACTCGACAGCTGTACACTGACGGCGACGAGGCGCTGTTTGACGCGAAGCGCCCCATCGTGCTGAACGGCATCGAAGATTTCGTCACAAGAGCGGACCTGGGAGACCGGGGTGTGTTCTTGCGCCTTGAGCCAATCGGCGAGCATCGGCGGCGGCCCGAAAAGGAAATCTGGGCGGCGTTTGAGGCGGTGAGGCCGCAGATTTTTGGTACCCTGCTCGACGCCTTAGCACATGGGTTGCGGGAGCTGCCTAACACGCGCCTAGATCGTATGCCCCGCATGGCAGATTTCGCGATTTGGGTGGCAGCTTGCGAGGGTGCCTTATGGCCGGTCGGCACCTTTTCGAAGGCCTACCACCAGAATCGCGCCGAAGCGAACGAGACCATCATCGCATCCGATGCTGTCGCACTTGCAGTGCGTTCTCTCATGCAGAAGCAAAGGATCTGGGAAGGTTTCGTTGCCGAATTGCTGCCGATGCTCGCGGAAGAGGCCGGGCCAATTCAGACAAGATCGAAGAGTTGGCCAACATCCCCACGCGCGCTGTCGGGGCGGTTGCGGCGAGCGGCGCCGAACCTTCGGCGCAGCAGCATCAACATCATCTTCGGAAAACATCGGGCTAAGGGAACACCAATTACGATTGAGGCAGATGAGGAAGGCGCACAACCGTCAGGATCGTCATCAAAGTCAGCAGCCGCGGAATTGGACGATTTTAGAGGTGACGATCGGATCATAGGTCCAATCTTCAAGCCACAGACCGTCAGGGGCGACCCAAGGAATTCGGCCATGCATGACGCTGATGACGGTCGTGACGGTCGGGCTCCCACTCTTGCTGGGGATGAGGAGGCGGAATGGAAGTTCTAAGCCTGCTGCGACGAGCACACCAAGCCGGACTGGCGGTTATCCTGTCCGACGATCAGGTTATTGTGCGTGGTCCTAGGCGCGCAGAACCACTGGTAAGGCTGCTTGCCGAGCACAAGACGAAGATCCGGGAAGCGCTCTCCGGGTCCTGGCCTGCCCGGCAGCGCGAAGCGCTCGCTCATTGGAGCGCGCTGCATAGCGACCTCGAGGCGGAATCGCTTGCTTGGGGAGAGATGCAAGCCCGCTGGCACCGCCTCCATGGTGTCCAAACACAGGAATCGCGGTGCGCTGGATGCGGGGAGCCCATAGGCGGCCTACCGTCTTTGGATCTTCAAGACGGCGCCAGGGTCCGCCTCGCGAAAATCGCCTGCATTATACGTTACGGGGAGCGCTGGCGGGGCGAAGCGACACGAGCACTTATCGCCATCGGTCTGCGGCCGCCCAAGGGCACGGACGTCCCATGAGCAATAGGCCTAGCGATCCGAGCTTCGAGGGAGCGACGCCTTCTCCCGGCGCGCTTGGGCTAGCCCGAGCGCCTTCGGTTAACGTCTCGACTATCGGAGCCACCGTTCAGCCGATCCTTGGCGAAAAGGGAACCGTGGAGGATTTCCGTGTCGCTTTCCTGACCGCATTCGGGACGACGGAACTCGTAATTGCCGAGGCGCTCTTTGGGCAACTCCTCAATATCCTTCACACAGAGCCAGCGAAGCCGCTCGACGACGCAACCGCAAACCTCGTCCTGGCACTGCTGCATCGGATCCGCCCGCGGGACGAGTTGGAAGCGATGCTCGCCTGCCAGATGATCGCGGTGCACGTCGCGACGATGGATGCGACCCGACGGGCCCTTCACATCCAGCAAACAGCAGCGGGACGATCCGCTTATCTGGCTCTGGCGCGCAAATTGATGAACACATTCGCTCTGCAGCTTGAGGCGCTCGGGCGTCATAGGGGTCGTCCGACGGTACAGAAGGTTGTCGTAGAGAAAATTCTTGTCGCGCCTGGTGGACAGGCTGTGGTCGGTGCTGTCGCGAATGGGGGGCCGGGGGATGGTCGATAAATCGAGCGATCAACCTCATAATCCCTATTGGCTACGCGGGTTGGAGGCCGCGCGGTCAGCCACTCGGTGCGGCGCCAAAACGCGGCGGGGAACGATCTGCCACGGCCCCGCTATGCCGAATGGTCGGTGCAAGACTCATGGCGGCCGATCACCGGGCGCGCCTCACGGGCGGCGTAATGGCAATTGGCGTGGTGGCTTTTATTCGCAGGAGGCGCAGGCGGACCGCCGCCGACTGCGCGAACTGATCGAGCAGATCCGAACGACGGTGGACGAAGTGCCATGATTGTCACGAAAGCCCCCGAGCCGAGCTTTGCTTTCCCCCAGGACCATCCTATCGAAGGTCTACCGGAACCTGTTGTCGAGCTGACCACCGAACAGAAGCTGGCCTTGGCGGAAGCGGAGAAGCGTGATCAGCAAAGACGGCGGGAGTGGGCGTCGATCGTTCAGGCCCTCGAGGACGACTCCATGGCCGTCTTTCGGGCCATGCGCCGGTTCCGCAGCGAGGGCGAGCCGGAGCGGGTCGAGCGTGTCCTGACGAGTTTTGAGGAGGGCCGGTTTCTAATCGACAGGATGGGTGCCGAATGTGCAGTCGACCAGGACTTGGCCGTCGTGCTGCTCGATCTACGGCACCGGCTTCAAGCTGAGTACGGGAACGGCCCAGCTGCGATCATGCTGATCGATCGGGCCGTGAGCGCCTATCACGACTTCGTCCGGGTGACTGGCTGGATCGGCAATCTCTCGATCCATATCGAGCACGAGTTCTTCGGCCGGGATGGACCCAGTGCGGAGTTTCGAGATCGCTACGGAAAGGAGGGGTACCGGATCCGCGGACTTAGCGTCGAGCAGCACCTGCGCCATTTGCGTGAGGGCCTGCTGCCTCTGTCAGAGCGCTGCGGTGAGGTCATGCGCGAGGCGCTTGCGGCACTGGAGGCCGTACGCGCGCGGCCAAACCCGGCGGTTGAGCGATCAGCACCGGTGAGGATCGCGGTCACCCTTGATCCCGGTTAAGAGGCGATCAGCGCGCCGCTACTTTAGAGGTGGTCTAATCGGGTTACCCGGGTAACCGGCCCAGAAGCGGCCCGTCATGCACCGAAAGTGGGTGTCTCCACTGAGCCTTTTGGCGCAGGTCAAGGGAACAAAGGAGCGGTCCTGGTGGCGGCCCGCGCCGTGCCGCTCGAAGCCGGCGCCACCTATGTCTTCGACCGCGGCTATACCGATTACCGATGGTGGGCCGAGATCATCGCCGCCCAGGCTTTCTTCGTCGAGGGCGCCGCGAT
>Ga0207646_10004768_pt1 | contig 14593 bp, 12 predicted proteins | sample KBSK5502metaG_FD_184343 | JGI IMG/M metagenome (GOLD analysis project Ga0207646, IMG submission 184343) | Corn, switchgrass and miscanthus rhizosphere microbial communities from Kellogg Biological Station, Michigan, USA - KBS K5-50-2 metaG... | ecosystem: Host-associated > Plants > Roots >... | reverse complement strand
CCCTGAATCAGGGATTTCATGCGGCCACACTACCGCGCGATGGTCGGCACGTGTCAAGCATGACGGCGCTCGGCCGGCCGGACCTGAGTGACCGGTGATACCAGAGCCGCGACAGCCCGGCGGGCACCAAGCCTGCGGTGGTGATCTGGCGTTGCCTGCGGGCGATGACCGGGGGCCAGGTATTTCCCGCCGACTCGTGCGGCCGCCTGGCCGCCCTCTTCTGCCGATGTGAGTGAGTCTCCATGCTCTTCGATTTCAAGCTCTCGCAGTGCTCCTACGCGGGTTTTAGGTGAGAATCTGCGAATCCTAGCTTAGCCTAAAGACGTCTGAGCATCGCTTCACGGCGCTGGCGGATAAAATTGCGGGAAGTGCGATAGCCTATATAGTTAGATGAGTTTCCAGCGCGATACGATCTCGGATTGTGATAATACCATAATTGTCTCGACTGATGATTCCTGCGCCTTCCAGTTGGCTGAGTGTCTTCCGCACGGCATTTTCGGAAATGCCAACTGATTCTTTTATCACGTCAACCTTGGACTGATAGGTATTAAGCAGTCCGTCCTGGTCGGCTTCTTCCAGCAAGTACAATGCCACGCGGCCGTCCGGATGCGCCGGGATTAGGCGACGCGTCCTCCTAAGCCTCCTTCCCATTTCTGCAATCACGTTCATGGCCACTTGAGGGTACTCCCGAATCAGATTTCGGAGAACATCGGCTGATGTGGCTTCCCCTAGCACGTAATCTGGCCTTCGAAGGTACCGGATCCGGCATTGCCCTGCAGCAACAGGATAAGCTGTCGGGCCGTCGTGTGGCCACAGCGTGACAACCTCATTAAGAAATGTGCCCTCTTCTAGCTTATCCAAAACGACTTCAATCAATTGATCTTTGCTGCGTTCACGTTGGATTCGGATACATATATTTACCGCGCCGTGGGAAATCCAGGCAAAGTTGCGGACTGAGATGTCGCCGCGAACGTCCGTCACGGGCGAGAAGTACTCAGCGAGTATGCGGTCACGCTCGCCCTCGCTGAGGCCGTCGAACAATCCGACTTGCTCGCGGGCCATCCTGCACACCTCCGCCGGTTCACAGACTGGACTCCAGATTCATGGTAGCCCGCAGCCAGGCCCGCAAACTGAAACCTGGCTCGCTCGCATCAGGCTACTTGCACGTACCAAGCCCCTTGGCGCCTGCCGTCCCAGGCTAGCGGAGCGACATCGCGAGATCGTGCGCACCGCCGACATGACGGACTGTCCACTGCAAGCGTCGAGGGACACCCCGAAGAGGACGACGAAGTGCACCCCCAGGCACTATCCGATCTATTAACTCATGCCGCAACCTCATAACTGAATGGACCGGGCCCATGACCGTCGGCGCAGCCGACTGCAGAGCCCCGCGCCAACACAGGAGGTATCCCACGTGATTCTGCTTGTCATAGCTGGAATTATCGCCTTGGCAGCCGTAATCATATCCGGGCTGCATCAGATACGCGAGGATGAACGTGGCGTCATCCTGCGTTTCGGGGCGTTTCGCCGTACCGAATTGCCGGGACTTAGATTTGCGTTGCCCTGGGTCGAACACCTAACGCGCGTGCCGGTCCTGGCCATTACTGTCAAGGACCAACACCAAGAGAAGTGCCAGACTAGAGATGGCGCGAAAGTCACAGTGCGATATCTCATAAGACTGCGCGTAATAGACGCTAACAAAGCGCTACTCAAAGTGGATGACTGGATGAAGGCGAGCCTCGCGCAGGCCGACGTCGCCGTTCGCGGCGCAATGGCAACCCGCAGCATCGCAGACATTCACGCAGAATGGCCGCACCTCGGACCGTGCTTGAGTTCTGATCTTTATGCGGCGACGTGCATTTGGGGTGTGCTACCCGAAGTGGATATCGCCGATGTCAGTGTGGTCGAGCAGCCAGACGGCAACTGACCGCTGTGCTAGCTCGTAGACGTGCTGGAATAATCCACTCTGCGCGTCATTGTCGGCTGACACCGCAGAGGTTGGAATGCCGCTGACCGCCGGGTCGGCGCACGGTTAAGACCCTCCTCGCGTCTCGCGTCGTTGGCCGCATAGTAGTCCCGGTTATGGCCCAGCGGGCAGTCGGCCAGGCTGGATGTTTATGCAGTGCTGTGCTTGAGTGAACGTCCGCTTGCCACAGATAGTGCCGACTACGGGTCGAATGAGTCGATCAGGATGCCCGGGTCTCCGTTCACTACAGCTGCGACGTCCAACGCATCCCAACTCGGACCGTAGGGCGACCACAAGCCGATTTGGGGGATATCTAAGCATGACAGCTGTTAGGAGACGCAATGCGCATAGATGCAGATCTATCTGAGCCGGAGCGCGCGGTATGGGACGCCTTCCCACAGGCAGAGACGATCGACCTGCGCACAGGTGATCCGGCCCGAGACGATCCCAGTACAAGCAGGACGTGGGATAAGGGTCGTGCTGTGCGGGCCGATGTGCTGGCCGCTCTACTGCTAGGCGCCCGACAGCCCGAGCCGGGATGCGTTGCGGCCGTGCGACTGCGCGGTGCGCTGATCATCGGGCAACTTGACCTGTCTTGCGCCGAAGTCAAGCACACAGTACTTCTGGAAAGCTGTTCTTTTGAAGCAGAGCCGCGCCTGGATGGAGCGCGCACTCGGCTCGTGAACCTGTCGCATTCGCACCTGCCCGGCTTGCAGTTGTCCGATGCCCAGGTCGATGGCTTGCTCGTGCTGGATGGATGCTACCTCGATGGCCCGCTGCAGCTCGCCGGAGCACGCGTCGCGGGGACGTTGTCGCTGCGCGGAGCAAGGCTGGAGGGCGCACCTGCCATGCAGGCTGACAGCCTCACCGTGGGACGCAACATGGTGTGCACGGACATGCTCTCCAGAAATGAGTCTCTCCTGGGCAATGCTCATATCGGCGGGACGCTCATGCTTAATCGCGCACGCCTGGAGAACCCCAACGGCTGGGCGCTCGGCGCTGATGGGCTGATCGCTGAGCGGGGCTTTTTCTGCCACGACGGCTTCGCCGCGATCGGGGAGGTCCGGTTGCATGATGCAAGGATCGGCCGGCGATTCACTATGGCTGGGGCATCGCTGCGCAACCCGGGTGGGACCGCCTTGGGTGCCGACCGGCTCACCGTCGACGGCGCGGCGAGGCTGGACCGAGGTTTCGGCGCCGAGGGCAAGGTGGTACTGCATGGCACCACCGTCCGCGGAGAACTCAATATGGCAGGTGCGAAGCTGAGCAATCCCTCCGGTATCGCCCTCAACGCCGACCGCGCCACGATCGAGAGCGGCCTATACATGGGTGACGGTTTCGTCGCGCTTGGCGAGGTTTCACTTCGGGGTACCTATGTCCGAGGATCGATACATCTAGCCGGGGCCAGTCTGAAAAACCCTGGCGGGAGGGCCCTGTCCGCCGACAGCCTGGACGTTGCGGGAACTCTCAGTTGCAGTCCAGGATTCACCTGCAGCGGAGAGATACGCATCGTTGATGCCCGAGTCGGCGCGGGCGCGTACTTCAATGGGGTCCGGCTTTCCAACCCCGCCGGGAGAACGCTCAGCGCCATGGGACTAGCCGTCCGTGGCGTGGTGGACTGCTGTGAAGGATTCAAAGCAGACGGGGAGATCTCTTTCGCCAGCGCACAACTGGAAAGCGAACTGTGCTTTAGCGGCGCCACCATAGGAGCTGACATCATCCTCCGAGGACTACGCGCGGGCGTACTACGAACCGACCATGAGACCGTCATCGATGGCACCATAGATCTACGGCACGCTAACGTGAACGTACTGGGTGATAATCCGAAAGGCTGGCCTCAGGCTGTACGATTGGATGGATTTACCTATACCACGATCGTGTCACCACTATCTGCAACCGAACGGCTCAGTTGGCTGACTCGAGATCCCGACGGTTACCATCCTCAGCCATACGAGCAACTCGCGGCTGCCTATCGCGCCATGGGAAACGATGCCGACAGCCGTACGGTCCTACTCAACCGGCAAAGGACCCAGGCGTCATGCGCTACCCGCCCCGCTAAAAGCTTGGGGCTATCTGCAAGACTGGATCGTTGGCTACGGTTATCGGCCGCAACGAGCCGCGGCATGGCTCATTACCCTACTGATCATTGGCACAACCGCTTTCGCCACCCACCCACCAGCCCCGCTCGGACAGGGACCAGGACCCGAATTCAACCCGCTGCTTTACACCCTCGATCTCTTGCTGCCGATCGTCGGTTTCGGTCAGAAGGGCGCATTCGATCCGCGCGGCTGGGAGCATTGGCTCGCTGCAGGCCTCATTGCGGCAGGGTGGGTCCTTGCCACCACAATCGCCGCCGGCGTCACGCGTGTGCTATCCCGGCAATAACGGGCAACTCCGACGATGGCGACATACTGCTAATTTGGCCAGCCTCCTCGCACCGATGAGACTCTCATGCCGCGAGTCGCGCGGCGTGCGAGATGCAGCATCTGTGGCTACCGACGGCTACCAGGGTGTTGTGCGGGTGAGTGCGGGCCGCCCGCGTGGGATCCTTCGCTTAGGAGCGTTCCCAGTAAAGGATCTGAACGATATGCGTCGACCTGGCCGGCAGGACGATCATGGCCCGGCTGCAAGATCCATCATCGCCCGCATCGACCGGGCCTTCACCGACCTGCCGGAGGTCAGGCCCGGCGCCGGACCTTACCTGCGCCGTCTGGCCGAGTGCGGCTGGTCCGGCGGCACGCCGCCGCCGCAGGAGCTACTGCGGCACGTCGTGGTCGACGTCGCTGCGGACCTATACCGGGAGCAAGCCGATCTACCTGTCGACCTGCTGGAGTTCTCTGATGGTGCCTTCGATGTGCTGTTCGACGCCGCTCATGAGCTGACCATCCTGATGCACGGGCTGTCGCGGCCGACGCCCCCGAACAGCAGAGACAAGAGCTACCACCGGGGCTTTCCCGGCCGGGCTGGTTTCGATAAAGGCCATGCCATGTCCCATGCACAGGGCGGCCGGGAAGGAGGGCCCAACTACTTCCTGCAGGCACCACGAGTGAACCAGCGGCTGTCCCCGCTGGGGATGCTGTGGCGAGATATTGAGTCATATCTAGCCGCAAACCCTGGCCTGTTCTGTTTCGTGCGCCTCGCTTATCCACGCGGGATCCCGACTGACGTACCCGCCGAGGCTGAATACGGGATTATGGCGGAAGGACAATTCCGCACTGTGATCTTTCCGAACTCATGACTTCGCAGGAGCGAAACGGAACATCCTCATTTGCCGCGATGAGAGCGCAGCCCAACCCCGGAGCGCGAGTCAGGTCTGGGTGTTGTGTGTGCGGTGCAGGCTCGCCGGCCGGGGTTTCCGCGCCGCGTATTGCCGACGGGGGTCCGGGCTATCCGAGGAATTGCGCGGCTGGTGCGTGTCCTGTGGTGAGGACGTGAGCGGCGATGAGATCGTTTTCGTGCTCGAGCAGGTTCGCAAGCGCGAGGCCGGGCAGTGCGATCCAGGATGCCTCCAGGTCGCCGGTGAAGCTAGGGCCCTGGCGGTGGCCGGCTCTGAGGGCTTTCGCCGGGTGCGCTCGGAGCCGTGGCGCGATGGTTCCCTGGCCGACGTATACGAGCCCGGCATGGTGGCTGGAGCGGACGCGGTACAGCCCTGTGCCTGCTGCTGATCGGCGGGCCTGGGAGATCGGTGCCCACGGGTTCCATGTCCAGTTCATCCAGTCCGCGGAGGCTGGATCTGCGCCTGGCAGCCCGTTGACCGGTGCGCTGGCGGCGCCGCCCGGGGCTGCCGGGTCCGGGCCGCCGCGGTGGCGCCGGCCGGCCGCGGCCAGCCGGGCATTGCTGCCGCTCGAGATCTTGTACCGGGCGGGCATGCGGCCGAAGCTGGCCGTGGGGGATCGCCCGGAGTCCATGCGGTAAACGGTGATGGCCGTCGCCTCGAGCGCTTTGCGCTGCGCGGCCGTGCCGGGGACCTGGATCACCGCGACCTCGAAGTCACATCCGTCCCGGTGGCGCAGTGCCCACGGCGCTGGCGCCGCGGTGCGGGGATCGCGGTAGGGCATCTGAGCGTGGTAGACGCCAGTGAGCTGCCCGAGCCGCCCCCGCAGTGACCTGCCTGTCTGGCCGATGTAATCGAGTCCGGACTCCCCGCCGGCACGCCGGATCCGGTACAGGCCCGGACCCGGGGGGGATGCGGCGGTTCCGGCCGGCCCCGCGTAGTTCCTCCCAGGCGGACCAGCGTCGCAGGACGGGAGGCGCCGTGCGGGCTGCTGGCGGTGTCACCTCGCTACGGTAGATCCGCACGCGCCTTTGCCGTCGGCCGGCCCGGCCGGCCGCTGGGGCCCTCAGCCATGGAGACTGCGAGGGTTCCGGCGCATGATGTGCCCGCCGCCGGCGGCTGCCCCGGCAAGGACCCGGGCCAGCCGCCCATGGGCTCCCCAAGGCCGGTACAGCCGGTACCGGGGCGATAGCCGGCCTCGTGGTGATATCAGTCAACAGTGTGACGCTGAGTGACGGGCGCAGTCGGGGAGAACGCGCAAAGAGCCGCCTCTTTCTGGACGGAGGCTGACCTCGATGCTGCTGCAGAGCCGGGCGTTCGGATCTGGCCATTATGTGCGCGCATGAGCTGCCACTTGGGACGCGGGTCGTGGGGCAATATCTCGGTGACCGCCGTCATGTGCCGACGGCGGTGTGGGGCCCTACCCTGCTGACTGATTGCGTCCACGCGTGGGTCGCTCCTTGGCTTGGCTGTGGCCCGACGGCGCGTCCGCTGTCCACTCGCTGCGAACCGGATCGGCACGCCGGTGGCATGGCCCGGCGCCGCGGCGTCCACGCTCGGGTGCCGGGTGGAGGGGCCTGGTCCTGCTTCGAAGGCCAGGAGCCGGAATGTACCGTGTGCGGCATGCCGATTCTGCCGGTCGTGTTCGCAGCAGGCGACGAGGGCACTTGGCGCGTGCGGAGCGTGTCGGCGGTGGTGGGCGCGCCGCTGGCGGCGGCCGGACGGGTGGCGGTGCACGACGGGGCCCGCGTTGCTCCGCCGGGCGCCACCTGGGCACTTCGCGGAGTGGTGGGCCACGAGCGGTACGCCGGGGCGCGCGAGCACGAAGAACTCGCTGCCCGTTCGCCGCGCTTGGGGCGGCCCGAGGCGACGACGGCGGCGCTGATCCCGATCAGGAAGTCGGAGGCCTGGTGGGCGCTCCCGCAGGACCAGCGGCGGGCGATCTTCGAGGAGCGGTCCCGGCACATCGCGACCGGCCTGAAGTACCTCCCTGCCGTGGCCCGTCGGCTGCACCACAGCCGGGACCTTGGCGAGCCGTTCGACTTCCTGACCTGGTTCGAGTTCGCGCCCGCCGACGAGGCTGGGTTCGACGAACTGGCCGCCATGCCCAGGGCTCCTGACATAGAGCGGGGTGCAGGGGTGGTTGTAGCGGGCTGATCTGCGATTTCGGACGTGTCGTTCGCGTCTTCTGCGCTTGGTTCGTGAGAAAATTATTACAAGGTGATCGGCCCGGCGGGAGGGGTTGGATGATGGCTCGTATGCTCAGCCAGCTCCCTCTCCCTCTGCTGCCGTCTGGGGCGGCCGAGATCGCGCCCGGTGTCGGCTTTCTCGCTGGTGAGGACGGCGGGCTGGTCACGGTGCACGGGCTGGCCACGTTCGCGTGGGATGGCGGGGATGAGGCGGGCCGGCGGCTGGCGGCGGTGCAGCTGGTCCGGCTGCGTGCCGCCTCGCAGGGCCAGGTGGCGGAGGCGTTCGGGGTGGATCCGGGCACGATCTGGCGGTGGGATCAGGCGCTGGCTGCCGATGGGGTGGCGGGGCTGGTCCCAGCCCGGCGGGGCCCGAAGGGGGCCTCGAAGCTGACCCCGGAGCTGGCGGAGCGGATCGCCGGGCTGGACGCGGCCGGCAAGACCCTCCGGGAGATCGCCGCGGTGACCGGGGTATCGACGTTCACCGTTCGCAACGCGCTGGGCCGGGTCCCGTCTAGCGGGCAGCCCGCGGCGTCCGGCGCCGCCGAAGACAGCGCCGGCCCGGCCGCCGGGGACGATGACGCGGGCCAGGGCGCGGTTCCGGTGCTGCCGGACCCGGTGCCGCGGCACGCCGAGCGTGTCCTGGCACGCTGGGGGCTGCTGGGTGAGGGCGCCGGGCCGGTGTTCACCCCGGGTGCCCGGTATCCGCTGGCCGGGCTGCTGCTGGCGCTGCCGCAGCTGGAGGACATCGGCCTGCTCAGTTGCGCCCGCGAGGTCTACGGCCAGCTCAAGGACGGGTTCTACGGGCTGACCGCGACGCTGCTTACGCTGGTGTTCCTCGCGCTGGCCGGGGAGCCGCGGGCCGAGGGCGCCACGAGGGTGCCGCCGGCCGCGCTGGGCCGGGTGCTGGGCCTGGACCGGGCGCCGGAGGTTAAGACGATCCGCCGCAAGCTGGCCGAGCTCGCCGCGGCCGGCAAGGCCGCGGACCTGGTGATGGCGCTGGCCCGCCGCCACGCCGCCGCCCGGTCTGATGCGCTCGGGTTCCTCTACGTGGACGGGCACGCCCGCGTCTATTACGGGACCCGCCAGGTGCAGAAGACCCATGTGGCGCGGCTGAAGTTCCCCGCCCCGGCCACCATGGAGACCTGGGTCACCGATTCCCGCGGCGACCCGGTGTTCATGGTCGTCGCCGAGCCGTCGGACTCCCTCGCCGGCGAGCTGCGCCGCCTGCTCCCCGCGCTGCGCGGCATCGTGGGCGAGGAGCGGCGGGTGACGGTGTGCTTTGACCGGGGCGGCTGGTCCCCGGCCCTGTTCGCGGACATCACCGCCGCCGGGTTCGACCTGCTCACCTGGCGCAAGGGCGCGGCCCCCGACCTGCCCGCTGAGGAGTTCACGACCATCACGTGCACCGATGACCGGGGCCGGGCCCACGAGTGCGACCTGGCCGATACCACCGTCGAGCTGGGCATCAGCGACGGGCCGCGCAAGGGCCAGACCGTCACGCTGCGGCAGGTCACCCGCCTGGTTCCCGCCCGGCACGGAGCCACCCGGCAGATCCACGCGCTGACCTCCCGGGACGACCTGACCGCCGGGGAGGTGTGCTGGCGCCTGTCGTCGCGGTGGCGGGAGGAGAACTACTTCCGCTACGCCCGCACCCGGTTCGCCCTGGACGCCCTCGACTCCTACGCCGCCAGCCCGGACGACCCGGGCCGGATGGTGCCCAACCCGGCCAGGAAGACTGCGGCCGCGCGCATCCGGCAAGCTGAAGCCGCCGCCCAGGCGGCCGAGACGGCCCGGGACGCCGCGCTGCTCCAGCTGCGCAGTCCCGCTCCCGGCCAGGCCGCCTACCTGAGCAACCAGGTGATCAACGCCCTGGCGGCCCCAGTCGAGGCCGCCTACCGGGAGCTGGAGCAAGCCGAGGACGCCGCAGTGGCCATCCCGGCCCGGATCCCGCTCGCCGAGCTCGCCCCGGGCATGGTCCGCCTGGACGCCGAGACCAAGCAGATCACCCACGCCATCCGGATGGCCGCCTACAACGCCGAAACGACCCTGGCCCGCGCCCTGGACGGCCACTACGCCCGCGCCGGCGACGAGGCCTGCGCACTCATCCGCGAGGCTCTCACCACCTCCGGCGACATCTATCCCGGTCCCGGCCAGCTGCTCATCCGGCTCGACCCGCTTACGGCGCCCCGGCGCACCCAGGCACTCGCCGCCCTCTGCGACCAGCTCAACCAGGCCCAGGCCTGCTACCCGGGCACCGATCTCGTCCTGCACTACGAGGTCAAATCGCGCCCGAACCCTGCCTAAAAGATCTCCCTATGTCGGGAGTCCTGATGCTGCGAGCGACGGACGAATGGGGCTTCGTTGAGCGCGAGGTCGATATCCGCCTGGAACGGTAGCAAGACCGCCGGAAGGAGTCAGGCCCAATGCCTGCTGCTCCGGCCAGTCCAGATTCGGTAGGAAAAACCCCCTTGGAACGACGTCCTGGGCTGACGCTGCGTGATGGACCCTCGAATTAGTCGCGGCGCACATCCCCGCCGTTCCGCACGCCGACTGGTGCGTGACGGCGCCGTGGGTGACCCCCCTTATGGGCACGCGGCGGGCACGGTCGTGCCCGGGGGCGGCGAACAGCATGGCGGCTGTGCCGATGTTCGCTACTATGCGTCACTCGGCGAACACGTCGCTTCGCCGCTTGACGAACTCCTCGACGGACTCGGCGGGCCGGCCGGTGATTTCCTCGACCGTGGTGGTCATGCGGTCATACCGGTTCTCGCGATGTAGCCGGGCCACGGTGGCGATGTGCTCCTGGACGTACGATCCGAGCCGGGCGCGTGCGAGCACTTGCTCGGCCCACGTCTCCGGCGGGACGTCGACGTAGGAAACCGGCCTGTTCAGCGCGCGGGCGTACTCTTCGGCGATGCCATTCATGTCCTGCGATCGGGGGCCGGTCAGCTCGAAGACCCGGCCGATATATGGCCCCGGGTCGGTCAGGATGGTAGCGACGACCCGCGCGACGTCGTCGGTCACGATCGGCGAGGTGCGACCGGTCCCGAATGGGAGCCGGATGGTGCCGCTGTCGGCAATGGTGCGCGCGGCCAGGGTCGTGAACAACGGATTGTCCAAGAAGAGAGTGGGGCGAACGTGTACGACCGGAATCCCAGACCAGCTAAGCACCTGCTCCGACAGCCAGTGCAGCCGCTGATGGTGTGACTCGCTCATGCTGAGCGCGTTCATCTGGGACACGGTCATCTGGGAGATGGCGACGAGTGCATCCAGGTCGCCGACGGCACGGGCCACCGTCGCAACTGTGGCGGTGCTTCGAGGTAGGACGGTGCCAGGCTCATGCTGTAGAACATCCGTTGGACCGAGTCGAGGGCCGTCGCGACATCTGCTGGCCGGGTGAGGTCACCGACGACGACGTCGGCGCCGACCGCGCGCAGGGCATCGGCGCGGTCGTCGTCGTGGTGCGCCATCGCTCGTACGGCCCGGCCGCGCTGACGCAGTAACGCCACAACCTTGCCGCTCACGCCGCCGACTCCCCCGCCGGCACCGGTCACCAGGATGAGACCAGGCTCAGCCATCGTCCGCCTCCTTTCGTTATCCCTGCCATCTTGCCGTGAAATCAGAGACACGACATCCCACTGCTCCCAACGGCACCCGACGCTGTAAACTGCCAAGCTGAGCACCGTTCGCCTGCTCTGCTCCCGTCTTCCTGACAGGCGCCGATCCCTTGCGAGCGGGTGCCACGTCTAGGTTCGGCGAAGCCGATCGCATGCGACGCGACCGCAGGGAGCGACCTAGACACGACGGCCGGGAGCGGGACAATTGACCGGCGAGGAAGACGGCACCCTGCTGCACCACGGCCTGCGTGGCCGAGTGGGCTAAGTGATCTGTGGCGTGTGGTAGCGGAGGGCCGGCGCGCGCCGGCCGGGCCTCCCCAAGGCTGAGGCCGGCGCCAGTGCCGGCCCGCGGCGCGCGCAGCGCGCCGCCTTGATCTAACTACGGCTCAATTCGGCAGTGGCGGCCATTGACACGGCCACTGGCGGCTGTCCTCCGTCGGGTGATGCGCGACACTCGTCCGCCAGCTGATCTGCGAGAGTCCAGAGCGCGGATCGCGGCATTATGCGGCCGTGGGGAGGAGGATCCGCCGACCTGATCAGCCGACGACTCCGATCTGGTCTACCGTAGTGTCCGGAACGCCGCGCGGAGCTCTTCGGAAAACAGTTGGGGCTCTTCCCAGGCGGCGAAGTGCCCGCCTTTGTCTGCCTCGTTGAAGTAGACGAGGTTGTGGTAAGCGTGGTTCACCCAGTGCCGCGGCGGCTGGAAGAGCTCGTCCGGGAACACGGTGTAGCCGACGGGGAGCTTGACGTGAGGCGGCGGATGCTTGAACGCGACCATTCCGCTTCGTCCGCCCTCCCAGTACAGCCGCGCGGCAGCGGCCGACGTGTTCGTCACCCAGTACAGCGTGATGTTGTCGAGGACGTTGTCCCGCGTGAGGCCGCCCGTTGGCTTTCCCTCGAGGAAGGCCCGGGAGATCTTCGCGTAGCTGTCGGCGTCGTGGTCGAGCATCCACGCCGCCATGCCGATCGGTGAGTCCAGCAACGGGTAGCCGATCGTCTGCGGGTGCTCGCCCATCTCGGCGATGTAGCCGCGCATGAAGACGCCGACGACCTTGCTGAGCTGTTCCCGGTCCTCGCCGGAGAACGCGAGCCTCAGATTGATGGAAGCCATCAGGAGCTCTCGCGGGGCGGCGGACAGGAGGGTGAAGTGAACGCCGAGTAGCCCGTCGGGTGCCTGCCGGGCCATCGCGTCGGTCACGCCGGCGCCCTGGTCGCCGCCCTGGGCGACGTAGCGCGTGTAGCCGAGCCGGCGCATCAGCTCCGCCCACGCCTCGCCGATACGAGCGGAGTCCCAGCCGGCCTCGGCGGGCTGCTCGGAGAAGCCGTACCCGGGGATCGACGGGATCACGAGGTCGAACGCGTCCTCGGCCGTCCCGCCGTGCGCGGTCGGGTCGGTGAGCGGGCCGATGACCCCGAGCATCTCGATCACCGAGCCCGGCCAGCCGTGCGTGATGATCAGCGGCAGCGCATTCTCGTGAGCCGACTTGACGTGGATGAAGTGGACGCCGAGCCCGTCGATCTCGGTTGTGAACTGCGGCAGCCCGTTCAGTTCCGCCTCGCATTTGCGCCAGTCGTAATCGGCCGCCCAGTAGCGCGCCAGCTCCTGCAACATCGCCAGCTGCACGCCCTGCGACCAGTCGTCGACCAGTTCCTTATGGGGCCAGCGCGTCGCCGCGACGCGCGCACGCAGCGCCTCGATCTCCGCCTCGGGGATCTCAACCGTGAACGGCCGGATCGCCGCGGCACCTGCTGACTCTTCGGTCGTGACAGACATATGGGCCCCCTCGATAGCTAGCGCAGGCGCGTCCCACTGATCAAGCCTCCCCTACCCCGATCCCGGCCGCCCCAATAGCGGGGCTCCGCTCATGACGGCGGACGGGGCCAGCCGCCGTCCAGCCCGGCGAGCCAGGAAAGCGACCTTGATCTGCGTCCCCACCCCATCCCAAGCACCAGCACCGACAGGCACGCATGGTCGAGTTCGGCGTGCCTTTCCAGCCTCCTCGGCAGGAACTATCTGACAGCGCAACGTTACTGGTCACGGCACTAGACCTGTCGCACATCTGGCGGACGACTGTCGCGGATCTGTTGGCGGATCACACGGCCATTGGCGGCGTGTCCTCCGTCGGGTGATGCGCGACACGCCGGTCCGCCAGCTGATCTGCGACAGTCCAAAGCGCGGATCAGAGCCAGGACCACATCTCGGTCTGCGAGGTCACCGCAGCGCCTGCCGGATGAACGTGGCCACGGCGACCGGCTTCGCGATGAACGCGGTGTGCGAGCCGTCAATGGTGTCGGTCGTGGCGCCCATCCGCTGCGCCATGAACCGTTCCGCGTCCGGCGAGATCGCGTGGTCGTGCTCGGAGACCAGGAACCAGGACGGCTTGCTCTTCCAGCCCGCCGCGGTGGCGTTCTCGTTGAGCGCCGCGGCCGCGAGCGGACGCTGGGTCGCGAACATGACATCGGCCATGTCCACCGGCACGTCGGCGCAGAACGTCTCCCGGAACCCGTCCTTCTGGACGTACAGGTCGGGACCGCCCGCGGCGCCGGGCGCGTCGTAGGGGGTCGGGGCGGCCGTCTTGGCCAGCAGCGGCGGCGGGAACGGCTGCTGCACGCTCGCGCAGCTCTCGCCCACCTCCAGCCCGAACGCCGCGAGAAAGACCAGGCCGGTCACGTTCTCCAGGCCGGCCGACGCCTGGCCGATCACGGCGCCTCCGTAGGAATGCCCGACCAGCACGACCGGGCCGCCGATGGCCTTGACCACGTCGCTGACGACGCTGGCGTCGAAGGCGACGCCTCGCAACGGGTTCGGCGGGGCGAGCGCCGGGTGGCCGGCGCTCTCGAGCTCGCGGATCACTCCCGCGAACCCAGATGCGTCGGCGAAGGCACCGTGGACGAGGACGACGGCAGGACCAGGCATGGGGTTCTCCTCGGGGTTGGAGAGGTGACCCCAACGACGCTACGTCACCGGACCCGAGCGAGCCGATCCGGGTGCGCCGCCCCGGGCGTGGGGATAGTAACCGGCATGGACGGGCCGGGGCGGTGGCTGCTGCTGCACAGCACGCCGCTGACGCCGCAGATCTGCCGACGGCGTCGCCGGGCATCTGCGCCGCTACGGACCGGTCTGAGCCGCCCTGGCGCCGGTAGCGCCACTGTTCGCGGAGGGCGCGGCGTAACCGGCCGTTCTGCGCGGCTCAGCAGAGGGCGAACTTGTTATCTATGGCAGCGCATACTCGGCGTTATGCGCACTTCGTTACAGTAAGGCATTTGCCGTGCTGCTAGCTTAAGTCGAGGACGCATTTGTCAGTACAATGCATTGAGGCGACTGCTGACCCAGATGGCACTTTCGCCGTAGTGAGGATGGAGACTTGTTTTCCGGGGGTCCGTGAACATAGCTCCCGTCGTGGCGCCGTCCGAATGCAGTTCTCACGCCAGTAGTACAGTCGCGGTTTCACGGTGAGAGATCTTCAGGCCGCGTATTGTGACGTGATCGTTCCGGCGCTTTGGTTACAATGGGTTACCTTGTTCCTGTTGCCGTTCGTCACGTGCG
>Ga0207646_10004767_pt1 | contig 14596 bp, 17 predicted proteins | sample KBSK5502metaG_FD_184343 | JGI IMG/M metagenome (GOLD analysis project Ga0207646, IMG submission 184343) | Corn, switchgrass and miscanthus rhizosphere microbial communities from Kellogg Biological Station, Michigan, USA - KBS K5-50-2 metaG... | ecosystem: Host-associated > Plants > Roots >... | reverse complement strand
CCGCGTTCGCAAACGCGTCCAAAATTTCCCAACTCAAGCACTGCTTTTCGACACGCCACTCGCCAGTGGCGCCATGAAATCGAGCGAGCTCCGCGTCATGCGATTTGCCCGACTGTGCGTGCCCGGGGCTGACAAAATGACTGCCCAACAGTGGCCCATTAGCGCGCAGGGTTCGGTCATCGAACCGGTGGCTGCTCTCGTGCACGACGAAGTCGGGCAACGATGACTCCCAGGCCCATGCCGGCTCACCGGTCGCTTCGGCCCACGCGTCGTAGTCACGCGCTTGGCCGCGCATGTAGATCATGCCGTTTATGCTGGAACAACCACCAAGCGTCTTGCCGCGGGGGTAGAGCAGTTGACGGCCGTTCAGGCCGGGGTCGGGTTGCGTGCGAAACCGCCAGTCTGTGCGTGGGTTGTCGATGCAGTACAGGTAGCCGACCGGAATGTGGATCCAGGGGTAGGTATCGCGACCGCCGGCCTCGACCAGCAACACGGTGCGGGTCGAATCGGCTGACAGGCGATTGGCAAGCAGCGCCCCGGCGGTGCCTGCACCGATGACGATGTAGTCGAAAGTGGCCGTGCCCACGATCCAGCGCTCAGGCGTCGTTCAGGAGGACGCCGATCAGTGGGCCACAGGCATGGCGAAGTCGACTCCCTTGCCGATGCTCCCTGGCCAGCGTTGCATTACGCTCTTCTGCTTGGTGTAGAAACGGACGCCCTCTTCGCCGTAGGCATGCATGTCGCCAAACATGCTCTTCTTCCAACCGCCAAATCCATGCCACGCCATCGGTACCGGAATTGGAACGTTCACTCCGACCATGCCGACCTGCACTCGACGCGCGAACTCGCGGGCAACGCCGCCGTCGCTAGTGAACACACTCACACCGTTGCCGTACTCATGTTCGTTGGTCAGCTTCAATGCTTCCTCGAACGAATTGACGCGCACACAAGCGAGCACCGGCCCGAAAATCTCCTCGCGATAGATTGTCATCGCCGACGTAACCTGGTCGAATATGGTCGCACCAAGGAAGAATCCACCTTCCTGACCTGGCACGGCGTGTTGCCGGCCATCGAGCAAGAGTTGCGCGCCTTCAGCGACGCCCCTGTCGATGTAGCCGCGAATGCGCCTGCGCGCAATGTCGGTGACGATCGGCCCCATTTCGCTGGGGCTCTCCAGGCCCGAGCCAACGCGCAGCTCCCGCGCACGCTGCGTCAGCAGGGGCATGATCCGATCGGCTGAGTCGCCGACCAGCACCGCCACGGAGATCGCCATGCAGCGCTCGCCGGCCGAGCCGAACGCGGATCCGATCAATGCGTCGACCGTCTTGCCGATATCGGCATCGGGCATTACGACCAGGTGGTTTTTTGCGCCGCCGAGAGCCTGTACCCGCTTGCCGTGGCGGGCGCCGGTCTCGAAGATCGCCTTCGCGATAGGCGTGCTGCCCACGAACGACAGAGCCATCACGTCCGGGTGTGCCAGCAGCGCGTCCACCGCTTCCTTGTCGCCCTGCACGACGTTGAACACGCCATCGGGGAAGCCGGCCTGCTTCATCAGGTCGCCCATCAGCAGCGAGGGACTGGGGTCGATGGGGCTGGGCTTGAGCACGAAGGTGTTCCCCGCCGCAATCGCTACCGGGAACATCCACGCCGGCACCATCACCGGAAAGTTGAACGGCGTGATACCGGCAACTACGCCCAGCGGCTGGCGCAGCGTCCAGTTGTCGATACCGGTCGAGACTTGGTCCGTGTAATCACCTTTGAGCAGCTGCGGGACTCCACAAGCAAATTCGATGATGTCAATGCCGCGATCCACCTCTCCTTGTGCGTCGCTGAATACCTTGCCGTGCTCCAGAGTGATTGCGCGCGCCAGTTCATCTTTGTGGCTATTCACAAGTGCCAGGAAACGGTTCATCAAACGGGCGCGCTTGATCGGCGGGGTCTCGGCCCACTGAGGGAATACCGACCGCGCCGCGGCCACGGCGGCGTTCACATCGGCGTCATTGCCCAAGGCCACACGAGAGGTGGCTTGGCCGAGGGCCGGGTTGAACACCTCTTGTGTGCGGGTACTCAACGAAGCGACACGGCGGCCAGCAATGTGGTGGGCCAGCTGCGGCAGTGTGCCAACGACTTCTATCGCAGCCTCGGGCGTTTTGATCGCGAGCATGTCCATGCGAGGTCTCCGGTTTGATTGCGTTTTGACTGTTCAACTGACAAGACTCTAGAGACCCCGCTTCCATCGATCCAATGAGATCGAGTGCTGACTGATATAAGCTACGCCAATATCCTGCGGAGACCTCCTCACGTGAAGACCCGACCGATCGACCCCCGTCTGCTCCGAGCTTTCGTTGCGGTGGCGCGAGAAGGCAACGTTTCACGCGCAGCGGAGAAGCTCTTCCTAAGCCAGCCTGCGGTGAGTCTGCAGCTAAGGGAGTTGGCCGAACTGATGCGACTGGATCTCTTTAATCGCACCCCGCACGGCGTGCTACTCACGCGCGACGGCGCAGCGCTGCTCATGCATGCCGAGCGGGCCCTCGCGGGGCTGGTGGATTTCGCGCAAGTGGCGCAACGCTTGAAGGGCGCCGTGCACGGGAGTCTGCGCATCGGCACCATCCTCGACCCGGAGTTCACGCGGCTGGGCGCCTTCCTGCACGAACTTGTCAACTACGCGCCCGAGATCGAGCCCGAGCTGCAGCAGGGGATGAGCGGCACGGTGCTCGCCAAGCTGCTCGCCGACGAGATCGACGTGGGCTACTACCTGGGTGACGCGCAGGCAGACGCCGCCGCGCTCATGCCCCGCAAGCGATCAGCGCCGGCGATGCACAGCGAGGTGCTCACCCGGTTCACCTACCGCGTCATCGCGCCCGCCGGCTGGGGACCGCAGGTGCGCGGACGCAACTGGGCGGCATTGGTGAAGCTGCCATGGATCCTCACGCCGCCGCAGTCGGCGCACGCCCGGTTGCTGGCCGAAGTGCTGGAGCCGCTCGGGCTGACGCAAAACCGCGTGGCGATGGTCGATCAGGAGGCGTCGATGCTTGCACTGGTGCGCTCGGGCGTGGGGTTGTCGCTTGCGCGCGATTCCCTAGCCATCCGCGAGAACCAGAGCGCGGGGCTGGTGATCGCCAACAAGGTGAAAATCGAGGCCAGGCTGACTTTTATCTGCAAGTCGGCCGCGCGCGAAAGGACTGTTGTGGCGGCGGCCTGGAATGCACTGGGGCGGGTCTGGCATCGGTGACCGCGGCCTCTGCGCGCCAATACAGGATTGAGCGACCTGTTCTCTACCGAAGAAAACTTGCGCCACGTCAATGATACAAGCCCGCGGACGGCCCGTCGCTCGCCAAACGGGTTGGTGGGGTTGCCATGCGGGTGGATTCAGATGCGCAGCTATACCAATATCCGGCGCGTAAACTGACGCGTGTGAAAACAAGCACGCGTCTTCGAACCCTTTTTAACGACCAACCTAGATCTCCTGCCCACGGACCGCCGTATAGGCGTGCGCGTTTCGCGGTCGCGCCGCAGATTGCGCGACGACTCGAAGGACCCGACTCATCAAGACGGTCTATGGCACCGGATGTCTGTTCGCCGCTCCGTGCGTTGGGACAAGTCCGCGGGAGCAGAATGAAGTCCATCCTTCTGATGTTGCTCTGCATGCCACTAACGGCGTTTGCCCAGCAGATTCAAGCAGAGCTTCAATGCCGCTACGTAGGAATGGACTTTGCCTACGACTGCACTATCCGGCTCTCGCGTAGTGGCGCGCCGCTTCCAGGCGTCCAGTTTACGGTGGCCGCCGACATGCCGTCGATGCCGATGGCCCATAGCGTCAAGCCGGCAAAGGCTGCACCAGGATCAGCTTCTGGTGAGTATCGGGCGCGGCTCAATCTTGAAATGATGGGCGAGTGGGCAGTGAAGATAAGCGTATCCGTGCCGCTGCGCGACCAGATCATCCTCCACTACCAATTCGACGAGCGAGGGGCGCGGCAGATTCGATAATCGAGCTTGCACTTCGTCGATATACCAATCGCAAGCAATTCTTACGACTCGAGTCGACCCGATGCGGGCACCGGCGCAGACCGCGTGCGTGGATCGTTGTCCAACCCGACGGCCCCGAGGTTGCACGGCTGAACCGTGCCTCTGCAACTGAACGCAACGTGGCGAGAAATTCCGCGGCCACGGCCGCGGCAACATGCGACCTGCGGATTAGAAATTCGTTGATCGTAACCATGTCGTCGCAACAGCGCAGTTCTCAGGCGTGCCGTCGGTGCCAATAACGCTCGGACGGCGGAGATTTGCTTGACGAGAACTGATGCTAGAGACATCGCAACGGCAGCGAGCGACGGACAGCGATAGACCCCAAAAGAGCGCGCAGGTGGGCGGGATTTGCTTCGAAGGAACTGATACAAAAGGCAATTCGGTCAGAGCAGAGCGACGGACCACAATAGACCCCACGTTAGTGGGTGCTATCGCTGCAAGCCAATGCAGATTGGCTCCCCGACCAGGGCTCGAACCTGGGACCTGCGGATTAACAGTCTGTCGCAGACCGCCGCTCTTTCAGAGACTTAGGCCCAAATCCGTTCCGCAATTAGCGCAAATTCGGCGCCGCCAAAGCCTTTACTGGCGCAGCTCGCTTCGGAATTGCGGAATGCGATCCAGTCCGCCTGCGATTTCAGTTTCCGTCTTCTCGCGTTCCGCCGTCGTAAACCATGAGCTTGGGGGGTAGCTTGACTCCTCGCGCCTCCGCCATCGCCCGTGCGAGTTTTTCCAGCAAGTCGGGGCGAGCCCCCTCCAGCAAGTCGCACCACTTTGCTACCGCCGCTCCAAAGTCATCGATTGTTCGAATGCTCGTTGCGTCGAGCCCGACTGATCGGAATTGATCAATTTCGTCGGGCGTGAAACGAAGCAGGTCTCCGTCGCGGATCATGGCGTTTAGCTCGGTGGCACCTTAACCGCTGCGTTCCTTCCGTTGTGGTGGTCAACAAACGTAGCTCTATTTGCCCCGATCTCAAGAGGGTGCTATCATAAACGCTTATGTGCTTAGGAGTCTATCCATGGAAGATACCATTCGTTGGACCGTCAAGGTATCCCCTGAAACTGACCGATCGTTGCGGTCGTATCTCGGGCAGCATGGCATGAAAAAGGGCGATCTATCCAAGTTCATTGAGCGCGCAGTCCAAAAGGAAATACTGACGCAGACGGCGGCTGAGGTGAAACAGCGCAACGCGGACTTAACACCGGACGAACTGCAGCTGTTGATTGATGAGGCCGTTGCCGCCGTGCGGAAAGAGAGCCGTGCAGAGTCCCGCGCGACGGCCAACCACGTTGAGCGTCACGGTACGGGTTCGCGACCAATGGATACACGGAGGATAAATGTCCGATCTACGCGATAAGGTCAAAGAACTCGCCGACATCGCAGGGCTTGTCCCCGAAACTCTGCAAGTAACCTGCTTCGAAGTCCTCCTTCGAGACTATCTCGCCTCTTTGTCAGGGGGCCGGCCGTCACCATCGAAGCATAAGACATCCTCAGAGGCCGCTCCCCTGGCCGCTACTGAAGCCCAGGAAAAGACCTTTGAGGAGGCGGCGCAGACTCAGGCCGATGTCACCCTCGCCGATCTTCATGTGAAGGCGCGCAAGTTCATGGAGAAGTACGGGATATCGATCGGCGAGTTGAATAACTTGTTCTACAAGGAAGGCACGACAATCAAACCTCTCTACGAGGACCTAAAAACGACGCGGATGTCGGAAGCTCAGGTTCGCATCACGCTCCTGCAAGCCTTGGGCAGCGCGCTCTTGAATGGAGAGTTCACAGCACAGGTGGAGGCTGTCCGAGTCGAATGCCGTGATCGCAAGGCTCTCGACAGCGCAAACTTCGCCGCAAACTACAAGAATAACGGCTCACTCTTCGACTTCGACAAGTACGACAAGGACACCAAAGCCGTTAGGTTATCTGAAGATGGTAGGAAGGAGCTTGCTCAGCTCATCAAAGAACTTCAGTGATGGCAATGGAAGACGACCTAGGGCGACTGCTCGATGACCTTAAAGGTCTCCGCAAAGCTCTAAAAGCGGAAACGGGTCCAGGGATCGCCAAGAAGGCGCTTCGGGACCGGGCAAATGAACTCGGTTCCCTATGGCATCGTGACTTCAGCCCCAAGCTCCGGTCTGCTGTTGGGTCCGATGTTTGTGATCGCTACGACGCGGCATTTACGCGGCTCATTAGACTTAGTGCGCCAAACAACTTGCGCTCAAGCTATCTTGAAACGCTGAACGCGCTCATACCTCCCTTCCGTGATGAACTCATCATCCCAGCAAAGCAAGGTTCGTTTTCGGGACCAACGCCAAGCGCGTTTGATAGCTTCTTTGCTTCGCTAGCGAATGCAGAGGAAGGTGATTACCTTCGAGAGGCCATTGCCTGCGCAAGGGCCGGATACTTCCGCGCCGCCGCTGTTCTTGGTTGGAGCGCGGCAATCGATCGAATTCACAGAAGAATCGAGAACCTTGGATTTCGGCAGTTCAACGTCACATCTGCACAGATGGCGAGCCAGCAAGCGGGTCGGTACAAGAAATTCAACCAAGTTCAGAACGTGAATAGCATCAGTGAAATTCGGGAGGTCTTCGACACCATCGTCCTCTGGATCGTCGAGGGAATGGGGTTGATAGATTCCAACCAACACACACGCCTCAGAAGCTGCTTCGACATGCGCTGCCAGAGTGCACATCCCGGCGATGCTCCCGTTACCCAATTCAACCTTCTATCCTTCTTTTCTGATCTTGACCAAATCGTTTTCAGCAATGCCAAATTCAGGATTTAAGCCCGAGCGTGTCGTGGGCGGCGACACCTGGCCTCCGGCTCGACCGGAACATCTCGCCGACGGCGCTGCGCGCCGCCCCCTGGCCACCGATTAGCTTTCGCTGGGACCCCTATGGATTGGCTGGCGTTCGTCGCATCCGTCATCGGTAGTCTCGCGTGGCCGGTTACGCTGCTCGTCGGTTTCTTCCTAATTAAGGGTCACATCTCAGAGCTTTTTCCGTTCATCGAACGGCTCAAGTACAAGGACTTTGAAATAGAGTTTCGAAAGACCGTACATGAGTTGGCGGAACGTTCTCGCGCGGCGCTTCCAGTGCCTGAAGTTGAGGAAGGTCCGCAAGTGGCGACTGATCGCTTGTATTCGCTGGCCGAGATTTCGCCACGATCGGCGGTACTTGAAGCGTGGCTGCAAGTTGAGACTGCCGCCGCCGAAGCACTTCAAGCCAAGCAACCGACACTTACGAGCAAAGTCTCGGGTATCGCTCCGCTGCGCCTTGGCGAGTACTTGAACCGACACGAGATTATCAATAGGGCCCAGTTAGAAATCTTTCATCGCCTTCGCGAGCTCCGCAACAAAGCTGTGCATGTCGGTGACGCAGTGTTTCGGCCGGAGGAGGTAGGCGAATACATAGCCCTAGCCACGTCGCTTGCCTCTCAAATTCGGCGCGGCACGTATGGCCCCTAACCTGGACTCGGACTTCGAGGGCGGGGTAATGCTTAGCCCGCCCCGAGAGCAGACCACGGGTTCGCTTCGACTCTAGAAGAGCATTTCCATGCGAGTCATCCTGGATACCAATGTGCTCGTCGCAGCACTTATGGCTAGAGGCGGACCGCCACATCAGCTTTTCGAAGCGTTCTTGGACACTCGCTTTACATTAATCACTAGCCAGGTCCAGATCGAAGAGTTCGCACGCGTAACGCGGTATCCTGCGATTCGCGGTCGCATCCACCCAGCGCAGGCCGGGCGGCTACTCAACGCGGTGCGATCTCTATCCGTGCTGCTTGAAAAGCTCCCAACGGCGGGTGTCTCACGCGATCCTCACGACGACTATCTGTTCGCCATGGCGAAGGTGGGTGAGGCCGACTACTTGGTTACCGGCGATAAAGCTGGCGTTCTAGCGCTTCGCAAGTACGGCAAGACCGAAATTGTCACCGCCCGAAAGATGGCGACGATCCTGAAGCTGTAGCGAGGCGCTGCGCTTCGAGAGTTTTCTCATTCGTTATTCACAGGCCGAAGAATGTGTCCCTCGGCCGAGATGTATTTCACCATCGGGGAAAGTATCGACCTCGGCCGGTACTGCGTCGAGGGATTTGATCCTATCTTGTCTGCGAACCATCCCGAGCTGCCAGGCTGTCCCTCGGGGTGGAAGAAGGCCAGCTGGCTGCGGTTTATTTGATCGCGGCGCCCCGGGCGCCCGGTTAAGGTGATGCATGGGTAGCACGATACAAGAACCACAGGCCGCGAATCAAATACCAAAGATATTTCGCGTAGCCGAACAGGCCTGCGCTGCCAGACTGTACCGCTGCCGCGCGCGCCTCCAGCTTGACCATCAGTTTCCCGCACACCGCGGGAGGTGACGTTTGAGTTGAGCAGCAATGATCAACTTCAACAAGATCGTGCAAGAGGCGTCTCATCCGCGCCCTCGTGAGCCCAGCGGGGTTCTGGAAGCTATCAACGACATAATGGGGTTGCGTTGGGTTCGACGCCGGCGAGCTCGGAGGGTAAATGAGCACGATGACAACCCCGGAGGCCGCGGCTTGAGAAAATACAAGGGCCGCTCTTTCTTCCACTAGGATCGGGGGCCGCTTTCCCGCTGGGCCAAGGGCATTCGTTCCAATTGGCCGTACTCCGAATTGCACCGTTATTGAATCACCAAGATGGCCACTTGTGGTGACGTCTCCTCGACTCACTGCCTCAGACAGTAGTGATAGATGCGGTCCACGATGGCCTTCGGTTTCCAGCTGCTTTCCAAACTCGTCCACTGCGTTCCGAACGAGAGGGACGAGATGAGCGCTCCAATTGATACGAGCAAATCGGCTTTCGAGGGCGGCTCTGTCAGCTTTAGAAGTGATCTTGCCTATGTTCATGCATGGCGTCGATCGGCTAGCCCAGCAAAGAAATTGGAATCCGAAATGACGGGAATGTCCCGGTATCCCGATCGTTCTTTCCGTCGCATCTGGGGCCTAATTGCGGACCTTGCCGGACTCCAGGGGATGAGGCATGGAACGAGTATAGCGCGGCGCCCCCATCAGCCTGCCAGCACAATCCGTGCGCATGCTGTTCAGTTATCGGACATTCCTGTCCGGTCGGTCAAATTCTTTTGGGGCTAATGCCGAAAGCCCCCCTTTTTGAGTGCCATTTCGGCCTCAGCTAATCTTGAAATCGCGCATCCGCAGTGCAATACTTAAGCTGCAATCCGTGAGCATCGCGCTCACAGCCTTCATGAGGGTTTGATCGTCAAGCCACCCATGAAGTCCAGTGCTTCGGGCATTGGCGTTGCGGTCGTTACCCGCCCTTGAAGCGATCGGTAGATCTGATCTGTCGCGAAAGCGACTAAAGACGGCGTCGCAAGGCGTCGACAACACTGCAGCAATGGCCGTCTATGCGACGGTCGAAAGTAATCGTCGGCGTTTGCGGCGATGAGTACCGCAGGTCGCCATGTTGGGACCTGCACAAGCCTCGAAAGGCCCGGCCAGACGTTCATGCCAGTCGTGAACGGCTGACCTTCAGAAGACCGAGCAACGTTGTTTCGTTGCTCCGGTCTGGACGGCGCTACGCGTCCGTAGCAGCGTACTGCTCCGCGCCCAACGTTGAGCGTACATCCAGCAACGTGAATGTAGCGGAGCGGCGCGATTGCCCGTGCGCGTGCTTCCTTCGCGCGTCCCCGTCGAAACGACGGGGACCATCGCGCCACCGCTGCCCTGAGCGTTGCCACCGTAGGCGGTGATCCCTGCAGAGAAACGTAGGCATCGCCCGCCATCCCCCTGAGCCCGACCCCGGAGATCGCCGCCAAAAGGCGGTGCGTGCTGCGCGAAGGTCTCGCGCCGCTCGTGTGCCGCGAGCCATCGAGCTCGCCCACGCGATGTGGCGTGAGGACGTAGCGCGCACGCATGGCGCTGCGCGCGCGTCGGCACTGGCCCACCGCCAGTGACGTACGCGCGCATCGGCACCGTCTCTGCGTCTACGCGGCACCCCGTCGCGTGATTGAGGGCTCCAACCCACGTGATGGCCTCTGGAAGGCCATCACGCCATTCTCCGCGAGGAGCGCAACGCTCCTCGCCGAATGATTCGCGTAACGGATCGATGAGCCGCGCCTTAGCGGCGCTCCGTCGGGTCTTGGGTTAATGACTCGTCAGCTTTGCAAGGAGTGCAACGCTCTTCGCCGAATGATTCCCGTAAGGGATCAAACAGCCGCGCCTTAACGGCGCTCCTTGAGTCCTGGGTTAATGACTCTCGCGATTGAGCGCTCCCCCGGGGGAGCGCGGTCGCGACGCCGAGTAAGCGCCGTGCGGGCGCCGGCGGGCAGCAAACCAACCGCACACAACGGGAGTGGTGTCCCGTGCTCAGAGTACCCCCTGTGGCTGCCATAGGCGCCCCAGGCGAGCAGAAACACTTACCAGAGATGCATACACCGGGCAGCAAGAAAGAAACGCTCTACGACAATTTCAGCGGGTCCTGATGAAAGGAAACGAAAGGAGGTACCGATGCGCGATTTGAACTACGACTTGAAGCAGCTCTGCCGGCATAACCGCGATGGCAGCTATGCCACGCAAGCGGATCGGGAACACATCCTCGATCTGATCGCCGACCAGCTCCACGAGATGGGATTCCGGCATATGAATGCCCATAGCCTGAAGCCCAAGCACGTCGAGACGCTGGTCGAGCGCTGGCTTGCCGAGGAGCTCTCGCCGGGGACCATCAAGAACCGGATGTCGGCCCTTAGGTGGTGGGCCGAGAAGATAGGCAAGGAAAACATCATCGCCCGCACCAATGCCGCCTACGGCATTCCGGATCGGCTCTACGTCACCAACATTAGCAAAGCAAAGGAACTCGATATGGACAAGCTCAAGCAAATTCCGGATCTCTTCATTCATATGTCGCTCCGCTTCCAAGCACTGTTTGGTCTGCGCCGCGAGGAGTCGATCAAAATCATTCCTGCATGGGCCGATCGCGGCAGCGGCCTCGTGCTCAAGGATTCGTGGACCAAGGGTGGGCGGGAGCGCGAGATTCCCATCCGCACCCAGCAGCAGCGGCAACTCGTCGACGAGGCAAAGGCGCTCGCCAAGGGCAAGAGCCTGGTCGCGCCTCGCTACAGCACCTACCGCGACTATCTCAAATATTTTCGTTATCAATGCGAGCGGGTCGGCATTCACGCCTTCCACGGCCATCGTCATTGCTATGCGCAGACGCGCTACCTGGAATTGACTGGCTGGGCGTGCCCCGCGCGCGGTGGCATTAAGTCAAAGCGACTCACGCCAAAACAGAAGGAAATCGATCGCCGGGCTCGCGAAGTAATCAGCCGCGAGATGGGCCACGGCCGCGAGCAGGTTACCGCGGTGTACCTGGGTCGTTAACGTCGTGCTGGTCGAAGACAAGCCCAGCGAGCAACGGTCGATTCAGGCCATCGGAGCAGCGGCGGTGTTCTTGAATCCCGATGAACTTGCGCTGCTGACCGGCTTCCATCGCAAGGGACGCCAGGTTGAGCAATTGCGGCGCATGGGCATCGCCTTTTACGTTAACGGTTGTGGCCGTCCAGTGGTCGCGCGCGCCGCGATCGAGAGAAGTGCCGCAGGGGCGTCGCCACGTACGTGGGCTCCCTCGGTGGTCAAACTCGCCAGGGGAGCGTAGATTTGCTTGCCGTGGGCCGCCGACCAACCAAGCATCTAAACCTGCCGTCGCGGCTGCGGGCGCGGACGTTGCCGAGCGGTCGGACGTATTACTACTACGACACTGGCGAAAAGCCGCGGCGCGAGATCCCACTTGGCAACGACTACGCCCTGGCGGTCAAGAAGTGGGCCGAGCTGGAGATTGACGCGCGGCCGCGACATGCGGAGATCGTAACGTTTCGCTACGTCGCCGAACGCTACCGGCGCGAGGTGCTACCGACCAAAGCGCCGCGCACGCAGCGCGACAACTTGACTGAGCTGGCGCAACTCTACAAGTTCTTTGACGCACCGCCGGCGCCGATCGAGCAAATCACACCCCAGCATGTCCGGCAGTTCATGGACTGGCGCAAGGATGCACCGGTGCGTGCCAATCGCGAGAAGGCGCTCTTCTCTCACATCTTCAACAAGGCGCGCGAATGGGGCTATACCGCTGTGCCGAATCCATGCGCCGGCGTGAAGGGGTTCACCGAGCGCGGCCGGGATGCGTACATCGAGGACGTGACTTACAAGGCCGTGTGGGACGCCGCAGACTGGCCTACGCGCGACGCGATGGACCTGGCATACCTAACGGGGCAACGCCCCGCTGACGTGCTCAAGATGCGGCTGCCTGACATTCGGGACGGCTTCCTATGGCTCACCCAAGGAAAGACGCGCAAGAAGTTGCGCATGGCGATCGCGGGCGAGCTCGCCAAGTTGATCGAGCGCATTCAGGGCCGCGCGTACAAGGTGACAAGCTTGGCGCTGATCCGTAACGAAACTGGACAACCGCTTTCCTATTCGGCGCTCGACAACCGCTTTGAGGAAGCGCGCAAGCGGGCCGCCAAGGCGTTGGACGACGCCGGCGAGGAAGAACTGGCAGCCGCGGTCAAATGCTTCCAATTTCGCGACCTAAGGGCCAAGGCGGGTACCGACAAGGCCGATGCGACGGACATGCGCGAAGCACAGCAGCAGCTCGGGCACAAGAGCGTGAAAACGACGGAGATTTACCTGCGCACCCGGGCCGGCGAGAAGGTCACGCCGACCAAATAATCTGTCGTACCGCAAATTTGATCAGCAGCCCGTGTCAGATCGCCGTTGCCCTCGACCGGCCGAGATCGACCCCAACTGCGGTCCTACGACCGCATCGCGTAAAGCAGCCGGTCAGCGGCGCTATCGACCCACTCCAGCCGTTCGCATGGCCCGAAAGCAGCCCTTCAACGATGGACCTAAACGGCATCGAGCGAACTGCGCGGCGTCATTGAATCACCTCGTCCGCGCGCAGGATTAGCGCCCGCGAGATCGTCAGGCCACGTGCCTCACTGCTGCACCACGTATGCTCGCGCCGCCCGGATCTCAGGCCAATCGCTGTCGGTCTTCGCGGTGAGAACGTTCAGCTTGCGGTAGTACGCCATCGCCTTGGTCTTGTCGCCGCTTTGCTCCGCGACGACGTCCGCTCGCGTCAGTGATGCACTAACGCTATTAAGGGGCATTGCACGCGAAACCACCCGTCAGGAGGCAGGGAGCGAAACTAAGAGGTCTTTGCTCAGGATTCTGTACGACTTTGCCCTTACCATCGACGATCACCTCCCAGTACCAACCAGTAAGGTTAGAGTCGATGACGAAGCTGTTGCACGCTATGTAATCGTACGTTGATACCGGCCCGGTCGTGGCGAGGGAGGTAAAAAAAGTGGACGCACCGTGATGAAGCTCCACCGTGTAGAATTTGACTTTTGATTCTGGTTGATAATCCGTCCAATCAAAGGTGATCCTGAAACCATACCCGAACGTCGGATTGAAAGGACAGACTGCGGCCAGGGCAAGGTCATTTTGCACAATCACGGCGTCTGCTGCGGGGGCTAGAAGCGTGACGGGAACGGGGGGTGGGGGAGGACCCTTAGCTACCGCGGCGTTCCCAATACATATCACTGAGACCAAAGCTGTTACCACTGTTAAAAACGACCGGAGATGTTTTGTAGCCATGGGTTTTCCTCTGCTCGCAATGTGGAAGGGAAGGGTCCTACGCTCCTCGAAGCCCAACAACCGTCTTCGCCACGGTCACCAGACTCCGGCGAGATACACCAAGTCAAACAACTACGATGGAGGGTGGAGATTCCGGCTGCACTAGCCGCAGGAAATTCCCATGAATTGCGCGCCGACGCAGACCCCCCGATCGCGTACTCTCTTCTTTCTAATTCTCAGTGTTTGGTCATCGGCAATCATCTAATGGCACGCAACCGGCTTGCCGGTCTGTGCGCTAACACACATAAGTGGCTCGGTGGTCCAGCAACGCGCCCAATCACGTTCATACATTCCCCTTGGTCATTCGTAGAAGCTGTGCCCCAAAGCGAGATAACGCACTAAACATGCCGGCGATACAAAACATAATTGAATCAAAGACTGAACTGAGTAGTACGGCAGGGAGGGGACAAAACTGTAAGATGTTGCGCCAGCAATCCCGCGATTTGCCTCTTCCGCGCTCGCCGCCAACCGCTGCTGGAAGATCTCGGTGGCGGCGTTATCGTGCGCATCCGTCTGACGATCTTGAAGAGCCCGTGAGGTCATGGGGATGAAGGGCCGCTTTCGGGCGCTGAGTTGTTGCGGGTCGATGTCGGCTCGTGGCCGTTCAGAGAAGTCGGGAACGGCCGCTTCTCCGTCGCGCGAAGGGCTGCAACGGGGTCGAACACGGCCGTTGAGTGGAAAGCGTTGCAATTTCATCGGACATTGTTTGTCAGGTCCAATCCCGATCAGGACAAACAATCCACAGAATTGCGGAACGCGGGCGGATTTGCGGAACGAAACGCGGGCGCGGAAATCGCCGAAACCCGCATGTAGATTGGCTCCCCGACCAGGGCTCGAACCTGGGACCTGCGGATTAACAGTCCGTCGCTCTACCAGCTGAGCTATCGGGGAAGGGACGTGCAGAAAAGCCGCTTA
>Ga0207646_10004763_pt1 | contig 14607 bp, 13 predicted proteins | sample KBSK5502metaG_FD_184343 | JGI IMG/M metagenome (GOLD analysis project Ga0207646, IMG submission 184343) | Corn, switchgrass and miscanthus rhizosphere microbial communities from Kellogg Biological Station, Michigan, USA - KBS K5-50-2 metaG... | ecosystem: Host-associated > Plants > Roots >... | reverse complement strand
TCCTGCTCATCTATGTGCTGCTGGCGTCCACCACCGCGGTGCTGCTGCTGAGGCGGCGCGGATGACGACCGCGGCCGCCATCGCCGGCATCCTCTGGCTGGCGCTCACCGCCTATGCGGTGCTGGCCGGTGCGGACTTCGGGGGCGGGGTCTGGGACCTGCTCGCGTCCGGCCCCCGCGCGGCCGGGCAGCGTCGGGCGGTGGCCGAGGCCATGGGGCCGGTCTGGGAGGCCAACCACGTCTGGCTGATCTTCATGATCACCGGGCTCTTCACAGCCTTCCCGACCGCCTTCGGCAAGCTGGCGCTGGCGCTCTACCTGCCCTTCACGATCGCCATGACCGGGATCGTGCTGCGGGGCGCGGCCTTCGCCTTCCGCGGCCACGCGCGCGGGGCAGTGGAGCCCCTTTCCGCCTGGGGCGTGGTCTTCGGCTCCGCCAGCGTGGTCACGCCCTTCTTTCTGGGCACCGCCGCCGCCAGCGTGGCGACCGGCCAGGTCGACAGCTGGCCGACGCCCTATGGGCTGCTGGTGGGTGCCTTCGCGGTCGCCATCTGCGCCTACCTGGCGGCAACCTACCTGGTGGTGGAGACCGAGGGCACGCCCTTGGAGGCGGACTTCCGGCGCCGGGCCGTGGGAGCCGGCCTGGCCTCCGGTGTGCTTGGGCTGCTCACCCTGGCGCTGGCCCCGGCCCTGGCGCCCACCCTCTTCCACTCGCTCACCGGGCGCGGCCTGGCGCTGCTGGTGCTGGCCCTCATCAACGGCCCGGCCGCGGCATGGGCGGTCTGGCGCTCGCGGCCGCGGCTGGCCCGCCTGGCCGTGGTCGCCCAGGTGATCTGCGTGCTCTGGGCCTGGGCCGCCGGCCAGTGGCCCTACCTGCTGCCGCCCACCACCACCATCGACGCCGCCGCCGCCCCCTCCGGCACCCTCAACGCGATGCTGGTGGTGGTCGCGATCGGGATGGCGCTGTTGCTGCCCTCGCTGTGGCTGCTCTTCCGGGTCTTCAAGAAGGCCGAGGCGTCAGGGCCTCGGCCGGCAGCCTAGGTTTCCTCGGCACCCACCAGATCCGCGATCTGGCCGCGCACGGCTTCCTCGGTGACCCCGAGCTCGAAGAGCAGGCGCGCGGCCTCGCTCTCGCCCTCCCGGATGATGCCCAGCAGCAGGTGCTCGGTGCCGACATAGCCGCCGTGCGCGGCCTGCGCCTCCTCGAGCGCCAGCTTGATCACCGTGCGCACGCGGCTGGTCGGGAGCAGCAGTCCGCGCTGGGGATGGCCGGTCGTGTGGAGCAGGCCCTGGCCGAGGTGGCTCTCGGTGAACCCGAGCGCGGTCAAGACCTTGCCGGCCAGCCCGGCGCGGTAGAGCGCGACCAGGACGTGACCGGTGGTGATCTGGCCCTCGCCGGTCCCTTCGGCGATCTCCTGCGCGCGCGCCAGCGCCGATTGGGCGGAGCGGCTGAACTGGTCGAAGGCTCTGGGGGAGGCCGGCCAGGGCAGGCTGCGGCGCATCGACCGCGGCCGCAGCGGCGCCAGCCCGCCGAACCCCCGGCCCATGAACTCGGGAGGATGAGACTCCAGCCAGTCCAGCACGGCCAGCACGACGATCGAGTTGATGGGCAGGCCGCTGGTCTTGCTGGCCTTCTCCAAGCGCTCGTAGACGTCGTTGACGAACCTCACGGTCGTGGCCTTGGCGTCCGCCATTTCGACGTCATAATGACGCCAAACTTTGACCAGCGCAATCGTGGTCGGCGGTGCGATCGGCGGGCTCGCCGCGGCCCGCGCCCTGGCGGCCTGCGAAGCCGAGGTCACGGTCCTGGAGCGGCGTCCCGAGGGTGCCGGCGAGGGCGCCGGCCTGCTCCTCTACCCGCCCGCGGGCCACGCGCTCGAGCGGCTCGGCGCCCTCGAAGCCTTCGAGCGCGGCTCGGTGGTGCTGGCCGGGATCCAGACCTTCGACCACCGCGGCCGCCTCCTCTACCACTTCGACGCCACCGGCTTCGCAGCGAAGTACGGCCACCCCCTGCGCGGCGTGAACCGTGGCGACCTGCTGGCCGCGCTCGAGTTTGAGACCAGGCGCGGGATCACGGTCACCGACGTCAAGGTGGCGGACGAGGTCCGAGCGCGCACCGAGCAGGGCTGGCTGACCGCCGACGTTCTGGTGGGGGCCGACGGCATCCGTTCCCGGGTTCGCGAGGCCTTGGGTCTTGGCGCGGAGCCCCGGCGCACGGGGTGGGTGGCGTGGCGTGGCGTGGCGCCCGCGCCCCCGGACCTGGACCGCACGCTGGCCGCGGTGGTGGTCGGACGGGGCCGCCACGGCGGCTGGCTCCCGGTCGCCGGCGACCGCGTCTACTGGTTTCTGACCGGCGACGCCGGCGAGACCCGGATCCCGGCCGAGGTCGAGAAGTGGGCCGGACCGCTGCCCGGCCTGATCGCGAGCACGGACCCGGGGGTGGTGCTCTTCAACGAGCTGCTGGACCGCGATCCCGACAGCCGCTGGGGCCGGGGCGCCGTCACCCTGGTCGGGGACGCCGCCCACGCCATGCTGCCGAGCATGGCCCAGGGCGCCAACCAGGCCCTCGAGGATGCGGCGGTGCTCCTCGAGGAGATGCGCAAGCACGGGGTGGGCACGCAGGCTTTCCGCGCTTACGAGCGCCGCCGCGCGGGGCGGACGGCGCGAGTGGTCAAGCTCTCACGCCAGGTGATGCCCGTCTTCCAGTGGAGGCGCCTGCCCGCCCGCTGGCTGCGGGCGCGCCTCCTCGCTCTGCCGCAGAGCCTCACTGAGGGCCGGACGGAGTGGCTCTACCGGGGCGACGCCGGCCCGGCCTCCGTCAGCGGGGCGTGATCGGCATCCCCGGCCGGGGCACCTCCATCACCGACAGCTTCGAGTTCAGCCCGCCGTCGAACAGGGACAGGTTGGTCACGAACAGGTGCAGGTCCTCGAACACCAGGCTGGCCGGGAAGTCGAGGGCGTTGGCGCCGGCGCCGTCGTAGCGCGCGACCAGCTCGGCCTTTCGGTTGAGCACCTGCACCTCGTTGGCCTGGTTGGCGCACACCCACAGGTTGCCGGCGACATCGAACATGATCCCGTCCGCGCCGTGCAGCGCCTGGGTGGTGTGCTGCTGGGCGTCGATGGTCGCCCCGTCGGCGAAGACCTCGACCGCCCCGGCGCTCCCGTCTTCGAGCACCGGGATGCGCAGGATCCGGCTGTCACCGGTGTTGGCGACGTACAGGAAGCGCTGCGTGCGGTCGAAGGCGACCCCGTTGGCGCCGAACGGCGGGAAGCCCTTGGTGGTGAGCAGCGGGTCCTGCTTCCAGACCCGGCTGCTCGATCCGTCGTGCGCGACCTTGGTGATGGTGCCCGCGAAGGAGTCCGAGACGAAGAAGCTGCCGTCGGCGTCCTCCGCGATCGCGTTGGCGGCGGCGAAGCCAGTGGCCAGCGTGGCCACGGCGTGGGTGGCCGGGTCGACGCGCAAGAAGCGGCCGTTGGGCGCCGCGCCGTTGGCGAAGTCGACGACGTAGAGGCTGCCCGCGGAGAACAGCTCACCCAGCAGGTTGGTGGCGCCGGCGGTGCCCGGCTGGACGGCGATCTTGTCGACCACGGCGCCGCCGGGGCTGATCACACAGATGTTGGCGGAGGGGTGGCGCACCGGCTGGAACGCCGGGAACGAGGCCGCGTACAGGGTGCCGGAGGGATCGACTGCGATGCCCTCCGGGTTGGGACAGTCCGCTAGCAGGTTGGGACCGAAGTTCGTGAAGGCCGCGGTGGCGGCTTCGGCGTGCAGCGGCGCCAGCGCGATGGCGGCCGCGAGGATCGCGATCAGCGGGCGAACACGTCCCATGCTTTCCCTCTCAATGGCCCGTGGCCCATCCACGGTTTAGCCTGAGTTTGAGCATGCGCCGCCTGCCAGGCAACACCTAGCAGTCTGGCAGATACTGCGCTCGGAGGGTTCCGACGGCCTCGCGGATCGGCGTCTACGAAATCGAGGGGGAGGCGGGCCGAGGTGGGATGGCGGCCGTCTTCAGGGGGCGCCACCCGGTCCTCGAGCGGCCGGTCGCCATCAAGCGGTTGATCGTCCCCGCCAGTGGTGGTCCCGAACTGGCCCGGTTCCTCGGCGAGGCTCGCATCATGGCCTCGCTCAGCCACCCCAACCTTGTGCAGGTCTACGACCTGATCGAGGCGGAGGGCGTCTACCACCTGGTCCTGGAATGGGTCGACGGCGACTCCCTGCGCGGCGTCATCGAGCGCGGCCGCGCACCGCGGGACCTCATCCAGCGCGTTCTCCAAGGTTTGCTGGCGGGTCTCGGGCACGCCCATCGCCACGGCGTCGTTCACCGCGACGTGAAGCCGGAGAACGTGCTCCTCACGGCCGACCGTGGCGTCAAGCTGACGGACTTCGGCATCGCCCGCCTCGCCGACAGCGCACGGCCGGGCATGACGGCCCCCGACGCGACCCTGGGAACCCCCGAATACATGTCGCCTGAGCAGGTGATGAGCAGCCGGGTCGATCACCGCAGCGACCTCTACAGCGCCGGCGTCGTGCTGCACGAGCTGGCCGCCGGCCGGCGCCCGTTCGTCCTCACCCCGGGTGCTTCGGCCCTGTCGATCCTGGGCCGGCTGGCGACCGAGGAGGCTCCGATCGACAGCACGCTCGATCCGGAGCTGCGTGCGGTCCTGGCTCGGGCATTGGCGCGCTCGCCGGAAGCCCGCTTCCAGAGCGCGGAGGACTTTGCGGCCGCCCTGCGGGGTGAGGCGTCTGAGTACGGCGCGGCCGCGCCCCCGGTCATGTCCATCAGCGCCGAAGCCCTGCGCCGCGCGGGCAACCTCCCCGAGCAGCTCAACGCATTCGTGGGTCGCGCCGGGGAGCTGGCCGAGGTCCGCAAGCTGCTGGAGGCCGCGCGCCTGGTTACCGTCACCGGAGCCGGCGGGGTGGGTAAGACGCGCTTCGCGCTGGAGGTGGCCGCGGCCGTCGCCGGCCGCTTCCCCGACGGGGCCTGGCTCGTCGCGCTGGCCCCGGTCGGCGAGGCTGAGCTCGTCCCGCAGGCGGTGGCGAGCGTGCTCGGAGTGGCGGAGCGGAAGGGTGCGCCGCTGGTCGCAAGCATCGTCGACTGGCTGCGGGGACGGCGGCTGCTGTTGGTGATCGACAACTGTGAGCACCTGGTCGAGAGCTGCGCCGGCCTGGCGACAGAGCTGCTCGCCCAATGCCCGGAACTCCGGATCCTGGCCACCAGTCAGGAACGGCTGGCGGTCCCAGGCGAGCAGCTCTGGGCGGCGCCCGGCCTCTCCGTCGCCGACGCGGTCGCGCTCTTCGAGATCCGAGCGCGGGCTGCGGCGCCCGGCTTCGAGCCGGCCGCCGCGCGGCCGGACATCGAGGCGATCTGCGTCGCATTGGAGGGAGCGCCTCTGGCCATCGAGCTGGCTGCGGCGCGCGTCCGCCTCCTGGCGCCAAAGCAGCTCCGGGAGCGCCTCCACGACCGGTTCCGTAGCCTCGACGCCGGGGTGCGCACGGGCACCGGCCGCCACCGCACGCTGCGGGCGGCGGTGGAGTGGAGCTACGCGCTCCTGGAGACCCCCGAGCGAGAGCTCTTCAACCGGCTTTCGGTGTTTGCGGGCGGATTCCGGCTCGAAGACGCGGAGGCGATCGCGGCCGGCGATCCGATCCAGCCAGCCGATGTCCTGGGGCTGCTGGGCCGGCTGGTCGACAAGTCGCTCGTGACTGTCGAACCGGGGACGGTCTCCGCGCGCTACCGGCTGCTCGAAACCTTGCGCCAGTACGGCGCCGAGCGCCTGGCCGCGGCGGACGCCGCCGACAGCGTCGGCCGCCGCCACGCGGAACGCTTCACCGAGCTCGCCGAAGCCGCGGCGCTGCGGCTGCGTGGCGGCGGGCAGGAGGCGGCGACCATGGAGCTCACGGCCGAGCTCGACAACCTGCGGGCAGCGCTGGCCTGGACGCGGCGGAACGATCCCGACCTGGGTCTCCGCCTGGCGGCTTCGCTGGGGTTGTTCTGGGTCGTCCGCTCACTGTTCAGTGAAGGCCGCGCCTGGCTGACCGACATGCTCGCGGCCACGACGGACACAGCTCCGGCCAGGGTGGCGGGCCTGATCTCGGCCGGCCGCATGGCGCAGCAGCAGTTCGACCACGCCGCCGCCCGCGACCTCTACGGCCGGGCCCTCGCGCTCGCCGAGGCTCAGGGGGACGACCAGGTGGCGGCGCGCGCGCTCCACAACCTGGCCACCATTCTCGAGGAGCAGGGCGACTACCAGGGGGCGCACGAGCTCTTTGAGAGGAGCCTGGCCGTCTTTCGCGCCAGTGGAGACCTCTACGGGGTGGGGACGGTGGCCAACAACCTGGGCAACCTGCTATTCGAGCGGGGCGACGTCACCGGCGCGCAGGCTCAGCTGGCTGAGTCGCTCGCGGTCCGCCGCCAGGCCGGCGACATCTACGGCGTCGCCACCTCGCTGGGGAACCTGGGTACCGCGCTGCTCGAGCAGGGGCAGCCTGCCGAAGCGCGTCGCATGATCCAGGAGAGCCTGGAGCTGCGCGGCCGCCTCGGCGACCGCTCCGGCGAGGCTTACTCCCGCCAGGCGCTGGCCGACGTGGAGCTGCAGACCGGCAACCTGGCCGCAGCCCGGAGCTTGCTGGAAGATGTGATCCGCGTCCGCCGCGAGCTGGGTGAGAGGCCGATCCTCGCCGGCAGCCTGGAGCTCGTAGCCCAGCTCGCCGTAGGGGAGGGCGACGGCCGCCGGGCGCTGGTCCTCCTGGGCGCGGCCGCCAGGCTGCGTAAGGCGAGTGAGGCGCCGCTGCCGGCGATCTATCGCTCGCGCTTCGAGCGGGTGACGACCGAGGCCCGGCGAGCTGGTGGGGACACGGCGGGCCGCGAGCTGGACAGGGGCCAGGGGATGGATCTCGAAGCGGCGGTGCGCTTCGCGCTGGGCGAGGCTTAGCCTGAGTTCGAAGATGCGCCTCCTGCCAGGCAACACCTATCTCGCCGACCCCGCCCTGCGCTCGCTGATCCGGGCCTGGCTGCGGCCGGCGACGCTGGCCTGGGCGGAGCCGCAGCTCGAAGAGATGGGCCGCCTGGCGGCGGAGCAGCTGCCGCGGCTGGGCGACGAGTGCGAGCGCAACCCCGCCTACCTGAAACCCATCGACCCCTGGGGCGAGCGCGTCGACGAGGTCGTCTACCCGGAGGCCTGGCGCAGCCTCGGCGCGGTCGCAGCCCGCTTCGGGCTGGCGGGCATGCCCTACGAGAAGGATCCGCTCGACCTGGCCGGCCCCGAGGTGCGCGTCGTGCACGCGGCGCTCTGCTACCTCTTCGAGCCGGGCACGGCGACCTACATGTGCCCGGTCTCCATGACCGACGCCGCCGCGCGCGTGCTCATCGACTTCGGCCCCGACCGCCTGCGGACCGACGTGCTGCCCCACCTGGTCAGCCGCGACCCGGACCAGGCCTGGACCGCGGGCCAGTGGATGACCGAGCAGCAGGGCGGCTCCGACGTGGGCGCCAACACGGTGGAGGCGCGCCGGCTGGACGGCGCCTGGCGGCTCTACGGCCGCAAGTACTTCTGCAGCAACGTCGGCGGCGAGGTGGTGCTGGCGCTGGCCCGGCCGCAGGGCGCCGGCCCGGGCACGCGGGGGCTGGGCCTCTTCCTGGTGCCGCGCCTGCTGGAGGGCGGGGTTCGCAATCGCTACCGCGTCGACCGCCTGAAGGACAAGCTGGGGACGCGCGCGATGGCGACCGGCGAGGTCACGCTCGAAGGCGCGCACGCCGAGCAGGTGGGCGACGTGGAGCGCGGCTTCGCGCAGATGACGCCGATGCTCAACATCACGCGCCTGCACAACGCGATCGCCTCCGCGGCCGCCATCCGGCGCGGCCTCATGCTGGCCCGCGGCTACGCCGCCCAGCGCAGCGCCTTCGGCCGGCCACTGGAGGCGCAGCCGCTGCAGCGCCAGGTCCTGCTCCAGCTGGCCGTGCTGGCCGAGTCTTCGCTGCTCATGACCATGCGCCTGGCCGCGCTCATGGGCCGGGTCGAGTGCGAGGTCGCGTCGGAGGAAGAGCGCCTGCTCTTCCGGGTCGGCACCTCGCTGGCCAAGCTGTACACGGCCAAGCAGGCGGTGGCCGCGGCCAGCGAGGCCATCGAGGCCTTCGGCGGGGCCGGCTACATGGAGGACACCGGCATCGCCCGCCTGCTGCGCGACGCCCAGGTGCTGCCGATCTGGGAGGGCACCACCAACGTGCTCAGCCTGGACACGCTCCGGGTGGTCGCCAAGCCGGGCGTGGCCGAGGCCTTTCTGGACGAGCTCACCCGGCTCGGCTCGCCAGGCCGCCGGCAGGTCGCCGACCTGCTCGGCACCGTGGCCGGCGCCGACCCCGAAACGGCGCAGCGCTTCGGGCGCAGGCTGGCCTTCGCGATGTCCGAGGCTTGGATCGCCGGCCTCCTGCGGGAGGCCGCCGGCAGAGGCGCCCGCGAGTCGGCCCTGGCCGAGCTCTGGGAGTCAGGTACCGAACCGGCGCTCGAGGGCGACCGCTTCGAGCTCGTGGTCGACGGGGTGGAAACCGGAACAGCGGCGGTCGGCTAGGGGTTGCCCCAGGTATGGAAACCACAATCGCCCACCCCCGCACCCGGGTCGAAGCCAGTCCGCGCCGCGTGCGCGTGCGCTTCGGCGGCCAGACCATCGCAGACAGCCGGCGCGTCAAGTTCGTGTTCGCCGGCCCGCGCGGCATCCCGGTCTACTACTTCCCGCTCGAAGACGTCAGCCGCGAGGTCCTCAAGGAGAGCTCGCGCTCGGTCGAGCACCCGGGCCTGGGCCAGGCCCGCTACTGGTCGGTCCAGGTCGGCGACTCGACCGCGCTCGACTCGGCCTGGGGCTTCCCCGAGCCGATCGCCGAGGCGTCCGAGCTGAAGGACCACGTCACCTTCCGCTGGAGCGACATGGAGGCCTGGTTCGAAGAGGACGACGAGGTCTTCGTCCACCCGCGCGACCCCTACAAGCGCGTCGACGTCCTGCACAGCTCGCGCCAGGTGAAGGTGGTGGTCGACGGGGTCACGGTCGCCGCGACCCGGCGTCCGAACCTGCTCTTCGAGACGGACCTGCCGGTGCGCTACTACATCCCCAAACTCGACGTGCGCCTCGACCTGCTCACGCCGTCGGAAACGCACACGCGCTGCCCGTACAAGGGCGTGGCCTCGTACTACGACCTCACCGTCAACGGAAAGACCTACAAGGACTTCGTCTGGTACTACCCGACCCCCATCCCGGAGATCCCCAAGATCGAGAACCTGCTCTGCTTCTACAACGAGAAGGTCGACCTGTATGTCGACGGCGAGCTGCAGGAGCGGCCGCAGTCCCCCTTCGCCTAGGTCAGCAAACCGTTTGCCCCTGAAAGTCGGCCTCGGGCTCTTCACGGCCCAGGTACCCCCGGGCTCCGGGCGGTCGGCCGCCCAGGAGTACGCCGACATCCTGGGCCTGACCCAGGACGCCGAAGCCGCGGGCTTCGACTCCGTTTGGGTTTCCGAGCATCACGGCGCGGCGGACGGCTACCTGCCGGCGCTGCCCGTGCTCCAGGCCGCGATGGCGGCGGTCACCAGCCGCGTCGAGCTGGGCCAGGGCGTGGTACTCGGCCCCTTCCAGCACCCGCTGCGCTTCGCGGAGGACTGCGCGGTGGCCGACAACATCTCCGGCGGCCGCCTGATCGTGGGCCTGGCGCCGGGCTGGCGCGAGGAGGAGTTCCGGGCCTTCGGCATCCCGATGCGTGAGCGCGTCGGGCGCAACGCCGAGCTGGTGAGGATCTGCCGGCTGGCCTGGACCGGCGAGCGCTTCAGCTTCGAGGGCAGGTACTTCCATTACGAGCAGGTGCGGGTGACGCCGCCGCCCGCCCGCCCGCTGCCGATCCTGATGGGCGGCTTCGTGGAGAAAGCCGCCGAGCGCGCCGGCCGCCTGGGCGACGGCTTCCTGGGCTCGCGCGCCGAGCTGGGCTGGTTCCGGCGCCTGCTCGCCGCCTTCGAGCGCGGGGCCCGGGAGGCGGGCAATGACCCCGAGGCCATGCCGATCGGGTTCCTGCAAAACGCGTGGGTCAGCCGCGACGGCGAGATTCCCGACTACGTGATCGAGGGCGCCTGGCACCAGCTCGGCACCTACGCCGCCTGGCGGGTCCCCACCGACACCCCCGAGGCGACCTACCAGCTGGCCCCCGTGAAGCGGGAGGCGGTGGTCGAGCCGATGGCCGCCGGCAACCCCGAACAGGTCGTCGAAGGCATGCGGCCGTGGCTGGAGGCATTCGGCAAGCGCGACCTGACCATCGTCTTCCGCCTCCACTACCCGGGCATGACGCGCGCGCAGGCGCAGCCCGCGGTGGAGCTGTTCGCGAGCGAGGTCATCCCCCAGCTGAAACGCCTGGCTTGACCGTCCTGACGGACGGCGCGTGAGCTATCCGGGCACCGATACACTCCGGTTCGATGGGTAAGCGGCGAGTCCAGGGCGGCAAGCAGGTCAGGCGCCAGGTCCGGCAGGTCAAGCCCAAGCTGCCCGCCCAGGCCACGCCCGCCCAGCAGAGGCGCCAGCGCGAGCGCTATGTGCAGTCGGGCGGCATGCTCCAGGGCTACTCCCCAGAGTTCGTGGAGCGGTTGGGGCTCTATGCGGCGGGCGCGGCGGTGGGCTGCATCGTGCTCGGCGCGCTGATCGCGCTGGTCCTGCCCTACGGGCTGCCGGTCAAGGTGGCGGCGGGCGTGGCCTGGATCGTGCCCATCGTCTTCCTGGCCACCTTCATCATCCCGGGCTGGCGGCTGGCGCGGAAGGACCGGCGCCAGGAGCCCCGGCTGGTGCAGGGGCAGCTGATGGGCGCCAGCAGCATGAGCACCTCGTTGGGCCTGGGCATGCTGATGGTGCAGACGCGGGGCGGCACCGAGCAGTACCTGGTCGAGCCCGCCAAGCTGACCAAGGTCCCCGGCAACCAGGTGCCGGTGGTGCTGACCGTGAGCCCGAACCTCCGCTACGTGAGGTCGGTGGGGGTGATGGGGCAGCGCATGGTGCCGCGGCCCGAACCGCCGGTCCCGGACGTCGTCAAGCGCCTGCGGGTGCTGCCCCTGGCCACGCCGGCCGCACTGGCCCTGGCCGCGATCCTGGGCGATGACGTAACCGCCCTGCTGCCGATCCACCCGGACGTCGTGCATACCGCCGCCGCCGTGGTGGTGGGCATCCTGCTCGGCCTGGCGGTCTACGGGGTGTCGTTCCTGTTCCAGCGCCGCCTCTACGGCGAGGTCCAGAAGCTGGTGCCGGGCGGCGTCTAGGGCCTCAGCCTAGGTGGATTCTCCTTCCCGCTCGGGAGCGGTCGGAGTGGCAGGAGCCGTAGGAGCCGCAGGAGCGGGAGGTGGCGGGCCGACCGAAGGTGGCGCGACCGCCTTCTTGGCGCCGAACCCCGGGTACAGCGCCAGCAAGAGCAGCAGGGAAGCGCCTCCGAAGATGATCGGCGCCAGGGACACCGACTTGCCGTTGGAGGGGTTGGTCAGCTCCCGAACTATGAGCAGCAGCGCGTAGAGCATCGCCAGGTGCACCCACAACCGGTTTGCGCCCGGGTTGACCGCGGCCCAGCACAACCCCAGCCCGAACACGGCGCCGACCACCGACCCCTCGGTCCCCACGTAGTGGTCCAGAGGGCGGAAGGTGTCCGGCACCAGCGCGCCCGGCAAGATCACGGTGAGGGCGCCGCCGATCAGCGCCAGCCCGATCACGAACATCACCAGCGAGAGCCCGGCTCGTCTCACGGCGGGCAGTGTATTCAGAACTAGACTCATTGGCCATGGCAGCCGACATCCCGATCACGCCCGATGGCCTGGCCGGCGTCAAAAGCGAGCTGGAAAAGCTCGTGAAACACCGGCGGCCCGAGATCGTGGCCAAGATCAAGGCCGCCCGCGAGCACGGCGACCTCTCCGAGAACTTCGAGTACCACGCCGCCCGCAACGAGCAGTCCTTCGTTGAGGGCCGGATCCAGGAGCTGGAGTCGATCATCCGCCACCACAAGCTGATCAAGCCGGTGACCGTCCACTTCAGCGAGGACGGCGGCCCCGAGGAGGCCTACCAGCTGGTCGGTCCCGCGGACGCCGACCCCAAGGCGGGCCGCATTAGCGCGGAGTCGGCCATGGGCAGGGCCCTGCTCCAGGGCAAGGTCGGCGAAGAAGTCGAGGTGGTGACCGACAACGGCTACAGCTACCGGGTCAAGATCACCGCGATTGATTAACCGAGAACCCCACAAAATCTCCGATTTTGCGGGGACCCCTCTTTCCAGACTTAGGACCTGGCTGGACGAGCAGGGCGCCGACGCCGCCTACGTCAGCGACCCGGTCTCGATCGCTTACGTGACCGGCTTCTACACCGATCCCCACGAGCGCCTGATGGGCCTGGGGGTGACCGACGCCCGGGCGCTCCTGGTCGTGCCCGGGCTGGAGCGCGAGAGCGCCGAAGCCGCCGCCCGCGACGTGGAGGTGCTGAGTTGGCGGGACGGCGAGGATCCCTTCCAGCTGGTCGGGGAGGCCATAGGCCGGCCGCGGCTGCTGGCGGTCGAGAAGCGCCACCTGACCCTGGCGGTCGCCGAGCGCCTGGAGGCGGGCAGGCTGGTCGACGTCGGCGACGCACTGCGCCGGTTCCGCCTCCTCAAGTCCGAGGACGAGGTGGCGAAGCTGGCGCGTGCGGCCGAGATCACGGACCTGGTCACCGAGCGCATCGGGGTGGCCATGCGCCCCGGCCAGACCGAGATCGAGGTGGGCATGACGCTGGCCACGCTGATGGGAGCCGAGGGCGCCAAGCCGGCCTTCGAGTCGATCGTGCAGTCGGGCCCCAACTCGGCCCAGCCCCACCTGCGACCCACAGGGCGCCGGCTGCAGCGCGGCGACCTGGTGCTGCTCGACTTCGGCGCCGCCTGGGAGGGCTACCGGGCCGACACCACTCGGATGGCGGTGGTCGGCGAGCCGGACGCCCGCCAGCTCGAGCTGCACCGATTGGTGCTGGACGCGCACGACGCGGCGATCGCGCGGGTGCGGCCCGGCGTGACCACCGGCGAGGTCGACGCCGCCGCCCGCCAGGTCATCGAAGGGGCTGGGCAGGGCGCCTACTTCATCCACCGCATCGGCCACGGGCTGGGGCTCGAGGTGCACGAGGATCCCAGCCTCGACCCCGGCTCGAAGCTGCCGCTCGAGGCGGGCATGGTCTTCACGGTCGAACCGGGCGTCTACCTCCCGGGCTGGGGCGGCATCCGGATCGAGGACGACCTGGTGGTGGAGGCGGACGGAGCGCGGCTTTTGACCTCGGCCGACCGCTCCCTGAGAGTTGTCCCCGGATGAGCACAGCCACCGCGCCCCTGGCCAAGGGCATGCGCCACACGCGCCAGCGCCAGGCGGTCTGGGAGGCGGTGCTCCGGCTGGGCGGCCACTGCACCGCCGAGGAGATCGCCGCCGAGCTCGACAAGACCGCGCGCGGCTTCCCGCGCAGCACCGTCTACCGGGCGCTCGACGCGCTGACCAGCTCGGGCGCCCTGCATGCGGTGCGCCTGGGCGAGGGGCCCGTTCACTACGAGCTGGCCACCGGCGAGCACCAGCATGCGGTGTGCCAGGTCTGCAACGGGATACTGCACATCGAGCACGGCCTGGTGCGGGAGCTGGAAGACCAGCTCGAGAGCCTCCACCGCTTCCACACGGTGCGCACGGAGGTGCTCGTGGTGGGGGTCTGCGACACCTGTGCCCGAGCTCGTGGCCACTCTCGTGGAGGCCGGCACCGACCTCTATAGGGCTGGTCTTGTGACACTGGAGGTGTCACAATGTCCCACAGGGGACATGCGGGAGGACACCTTGGTGAGCGCGAGCTCCGCTACGCGGCTCTCGGCCGACGGCGCCTGGTGGTGGGATGGCGCCCGCTGGCAGGCCGCGTTTTCCAGCGACGGCCTCTGGCGCTGGGACGGCGAGCGCTGGACGCTGGTCGTCGAGATCGAACCGGTGGACCCGGCGGCGGTCTCGGCGCACTTCGACCGCCTCGCCGACGCGCGCTTCGCCGGCGCTGGCCGCCTGCTGGCGGCCAGGCGGGCCGAGTGGGAGGCTCCGAGCCAGGAGGTCGCGGACCTGGTGGCGAGGGTAGCGCCCGTGGTGGACCGCACGGCCGGGCAGACCAGCCTGTCAGCCTGGCTCGGACGCCTCGCCGGAGACGATCCGGAGGATGCGCACCCGCAGCTGGCGCTGCTGGGCCGGATGGCGCCCCAGCCCAGCCTGCCCGAGGCCGACGAGCTTCTGGCCTCAGCGCGTGCCCTCGAGGAGCGCGCGCTGGAGCTCCAGAAGGCGCGCGCCGAGCTCCAAGAGCGCGAAGCGGAGCTCCGGCGCGGGGTCGAGGAAGCCGCGCAGCAGGTGGCCGAGGCCACAGCCGCCCGGGAGGCGGCCCTGGCGGAGACCGAAGCCCGGGTGCGGGCGGCCGAGCTGGAGCAGGAGCAGGCGGTGGAGGACATCGCCCGGGCGCTGCGCGGGCTGCGCATGCCGGGGGCCGGCGGCGAGGTGGTGCGCCTCCAGGACGCCGTGCTCCATACCAACTGGATCGACACCGCGGACGGCCGGGGCCCGGTCGACGGAGCCGAGGCCTACGTGGGCAC
>Ga0207646_10004762_pt1 | contig 14607 bp, 13 predicted proteins | sample KBSK5502metaG_FD_184343 | JGI IMG/M metagenome (GOLD analysis project Ga0207646, IMG submission 184343) | Corn, switchgrass and miscanthus rhizosphere microbial communities from Kellogg Biological Station, Michigan, USA - KBS K5-50-2 metaG... | ecosystem: Host-associated > Plants > Roots >... | reverse complement strand
GCCGCTCAACCTCGACGACGTCGATCTCGGCCTCGTCGCGCGCCAGACCTCCGGCCTCACGGGTGCCGAGCTCGCGAACGTCTGCAACGAGGCGGCGATCAGAGCCGGTCGCCGCGGCGACCTGGCGATCGCCCAGGCCGATTTCGACTGGGCGCTTGAGCGTGTCGTCGCCGGTCTTCAGCAGCGCAAAGTGCTGACCGACAAGGAGCGCCGCATCCTCGCCTACCACGAGGGCGGTCACGCGCTCATGGCGCATCTCATGGGCTCGGTGATGGAACTCCAGAAGGTGACGATCGTTTCGCGCGGGAATGCGCTCGGCTACGCGTTCTACCTGCCTGGGGAGGACCGCTACCTCCACACGAAGGAGGAGCTCGTCGACGGGATAATTGTTGCGCTGGCCGGCCGCGCCGCCGAGGAGGTCGTCTTCGGTCGCGTTACGAACGGTGCGGCCAACGACCTGGAGAAGGTCACCGATATCGCCCGCTCGATGGTGTTCGAGTGGGGCATGTCCGACTCGGTCACCTCTCGCACGATGCGTGCGGACAACTACGCGCTCTCCGAGTCCACGAAGCGACTGCGCGACGAGGAGCAGGCGCACTTGACCGACGGCGCCTACGAAGAGGCCGTGCGGCTGCTGCGCAAGCACCGGGCAGCGCTCGACCGGATCGCGGCCGCGTTGCTCGAGAAGGAGACGCTCGTCCGCGAGGATCTCCTGGCGCTGGTCGAGGACGTCGAGCCCGAGTCGAGGGCGTCCGAGACGGTCGGCGTACCCCGCGTGGTCGCGAGCGAGCCGGGCGAGCTGCCCAAGTAGCTCCGGCTAGCCGCCGAACTGCGAGATGTCGATGGCGCCGCTGGGCGCCGTGAGCGAAACGGGCTTGTTCCAGTCGTCGAACTCGACCGCGCCGGATTGGCTCTTCTTGCCTCCGACGATCGCCACCGGGTACGGCTTCCCCGTCGCGGCCACGTAGAGCTTGCTGTTGTCCGACGCGTCCCGGATGGCGACGACCGGCTGACCCTTGTAGGTCGTCTTGCCGTCGTTGACGAGCTTGCCGTGGTTGGCGCTGATCTCTGCGAAGAGTCCGGCGACACTCGCGAGAGGCGCGAACGGACGGAATCGCTGGCTGGTGGCGGACGCCTTGATCCACTTCCCGCGGATGAGCTGGGCGACCACTGCGCCTGCGAAGTGCTGGTAGAAGGCGTCGCTGCCCTTGATGTACACGGTGTCGCCGATCTTGACGAGGTCGAACGCGAGGCCGTTGACCGACACCGAGCCCTTCCCTCCCTTGTCGCGTGCCAGGGAGAGGTCGAGCGTGAAGTGCGTCCCGTTCGAAGCGAGGCTCCCCGCCACATGGGCGGAGCTTGCACTCGTCGCGGCCGCCTTCGCGTCCGCGAACACCTGGTCGGCAGGCTTCGAAGCCATGCCGTTCGGCGCGGCGGCTTGCTTGGAGCTGCCGCAACCCGCGAGGAGCGCGACAGTCAGAACGAGGGGGAGGGGGGAGACGCGCATCGGCGGCGCGAGTCTTTCAAATACGATCGCCACATGGAGACGCCGAGTTCGGTGCACCACGTCGGCCTTGCGGTCGAGAACCTCGACGGAGCGCTCGACACGTACGAGCGCCTGTTCGGCGCACGGCTCGAGCAACGCTCGCGCGTCGAGGAACAGGGCATCGAGGCGGCGTCGATTCGGGTCGGCGAGAGCAGGCTTGAGCTTCTGGGCGCCCTCGGCGAGGACACGCCTGTCGGCCGCTTCCTCGCGAGGCGCGGCCCCGGAATGCACCACGTCGCCTACGAGGTCGAGGACATCGGCGCCGCGCTCGCCCATCTCTCGGAAGCGGGCGCGGAGCTGATCGACGAGACGCCGCGGCGCGGCATGTTCGGCCTCGAGGTCGCTTTCGTCCATCCGGAATCCGTTCACGGCGTTCTCTCGGAGGTGGTTGCAGTTGGCTGACGATCGCGTACGGATCGAGCTCGGGTTCGCGGGCGGCCAGATCATCGGCAGCTTCGTCGAAGCGCACTCGGCGGACGAGCTCGAGTCGGCGCTCGGTTCGACGGGCGCCGGGAAGCCGGTCGTGGTGTTAGAGACCGAGGACGGACCCCTTCACGTGGTCGTCGCGCACGTCGCGTACTACAAGCGGATCGTCCGTGCGGGCCGCGTCGGGTTCGGCTCGGGGTAGCTCGAAGAGTTAGCTCCGATGGGGTCCCGGGGAAACGAGGGCGGGATGAGTTCTCCCACCGAGCGTGTCGCTGCGCGCGAATCGACCGAGCACGTGCGGGAGCTCGTCGCCCGCGGTCAGCAGGGCGACCGCGACGCTCTGGAAGAGCTGTACCTGATCCACTTCGACCGGATCTACAGCTACCTCCACGTCAGCGTCGGCAACCGGCACGACGCCGAGGACCTCACGACGCAGACCTTCCTCAAGATGCTGGAGAAGATCGGCAGCTTCAAATGGCAGTCGGCGCCGTTCTCGGCCTGGTTGTTCCGGATCGCCCACAACCTCGCGATGGATCACTTCCGCGCTCACCGCCGCTGGCAGCCGGAGGAGGAAGTGCCGGAGCCGCCGGGCGAGGAGGAGCCCTCCGCCGAGCTCAAGGCAATGCGGACGATCGGCCGCGAGTCGATGCTGAAGCTCATCGATCACCTCTCGCCTGAGCAGCAGCAGGTGCTGACGCTGAAGTTCGTCTTCAACCTCCCGAACGCCGAGGTCGCGGCGATCCTCGACAAGACCGAAGGGGCGATCAAGTCGCTCCAGCACCGCGCGCTCGTCTCGCTGCAGAAGCAGATCCAGCAACAGGAGGCGTAGCGCCGCCCGCTAGCCTCCGCGCGTGGCGCTGGAGGTGGGAATCGTCGGGCTGCCGAGCTCGGGCAAGACGACGTTGTTTCGCGCATTGACGCGCGCGGAGACGCACGGCTCGGGCAAGGAGCACGTCGGGATGGCCCAGATTCCGGACGAGCGGCTGGACCGGCTCGCCGAGACGGTGGGCGCACGGAAGATCACGCCTGCGGCCGTCCGCGTCGTCGACGTTCCCGGGACGGGGCCCCAGTTGCTCGGGAACCTGCGGCAGGTCGACGCGCTGCTCGTGGTGCTCGACGGCTTCTCCGGCACGCGTGCTCCCGCCGACGACCTCGAGACGCTGAAGCTCGAGCTGCTGGTCGCCGATCGCGACCACGTCGAGCGGCGGTTGGAGCGCGTTGGCAAGCAGGCGAAGTCGGGGGACGCGCGCCTCAAGGCGGAGGCAGCCGAGCTCGAACGGCTCCTGGCACACCTCGACGCCGGCCGGACGCTGGCGGAGTGGGAGGACGATCTAGCTCCGGAGCTCGAGCCGCTGACGACGAAGCCGCTGCTAGAGCTTGTCAACGGAGGCGACGGGATTGACCTCCAGCTCGAGGCGGAGCTGGCCGAGCTGTCGCCGGAGGAAGCCGCGGAGTTCCGCGGCGGCGGTGAGTCGGCGCTCGGTGAGGTCGTGCGCAGGCTCGCGGAGACTCTCGACCTGATCACGTTCTTCACGGCGGGCGAGAAGGAGACACGTGCCTGGACGCTTCGGCGCGGCGAGACCGCACTCGACGCCGCCGAGACGATCCACTCCGACATTGCTCGCGGCTTCATCCGCTGCGAGGTGGTGCGCTGGGACGACCTCGTCGCGGCAGGCGGCCATGCGGAGGCGGCGCGCGCCGGCAAGCAGCGCCTCGAAGGAAAGCCCTACGTCGTCGAGGACGGCGACGTACTGAACATTCGCTTCAACGTGTAGCGCGGCGCGCGGCGTAGGATCGTCTCCGCTACAACCGAGAAGGGGGAAGGATGTCGATCAAGCTCGCCTTGCTTGTCGCTGTCGCTGTCGCTGCCGCTGCGCTCGTACTGGTCTCTGCCGGTGCGGCCGCGACCGTGTCTTCGCCGGTGCGGGTCACCGACGATCAGTTCGCCGCGAACGAGGAATCGCTCGGAATGAGTCCGAACGGCCAGATCCTGATGGGGATGTGGAACGACTGGCACTTCAACGACGGGTGCGGAATCTCGTACTCGACCGACGGCGGCTCCACCTGGGCGCCCGAGTCGTTCGCGCCGGGGTTCACGTCGTTCACGAATGATCCGAACGTGGCCGGAAGCGGCATCTACGCCGCCGCCGGCGATCCCGTCGATCTCTACAACCCCAAGTCGGGCCAGTTCGACGTCATCTGCCAGGCGTTCGGTGGGTTGAAGAACAAGGGCCGAATCCAGCTGCTTTCGACGTCGTTCAACCCGGCCACGGCGAATCCCGCCGACCCGGCCCACAGCTACGGCCTCGCCTCCTGGCGGCTGCCGGCGGTCGCGATCACCACCGGCACGGCAAACGGCAGCCAGAAGGGCTCGAACGGGAACTTCCCCGACCATGATGCAGGCACAGTCGACACCGGCACGGGCCCGGGCCACCACTTCGGCCGCGTCTATGTCGCCTGGGCGCAGTTCAACGGTCAGGGCCGGTCTCCGATCAACCTTGCGTACTCGGACAACGACGGCGCGAGCTGGACCGGCCCGATCCCGGTGAGCGATGCCGGGCACCAGTTCGACCAGGATGCGACGCCACGCGTCGGTCCCGACGGGAGCGTCTACGTGTCCTACGTCGGCAGCCAGAGTGAGAAGAGCCTGAAGGGCGGGGCTGCGATGATCGCCAAGTCCACCAACGGCGGCAACTCGTTTGGCCCCAGCTACGTCGCGGCGCCAATCAACGCGTTGGCAACGAGTCTGCCGAACGCTCTGTACCGCGGCGGTACCGACGTCACGTCGACCGTCGACCAACGCACGGGCAACGTGGTCGTCGTCTACAACGACGAGTCCAGCGGTGCGCTGAACGTGTGGGCCACGCACACGGCTCAGCCGGGCAATCTCGCGACGTTCACGCCGGCGAAGCAAGTGGAGCCGAGCGGAGAGACACAGTTCTTCCCGTGGCTCCAGTCGGCACCGAACGGTCGCGTCGATCTCGCCTACTACGACCGCAGCTGCGATCCGAACGACGTGCTGGACTGCGTCACGCTGTCGTCCTCGAACGACTCCGGTGCGACGTGGACGAGCACGCCCGTCACGAGTACCGGCTTCGACGGTGACACGTTCGGGGCGTGTCTTGCGTTCGTCGATCCGCCGGATTGCACCAACTTCTTCCTCGGCGACTACATCGCGGTCGCTTCGACCAACGCGAAGGCGCAGGTGATGTGGACCGGCAACGGCAGCAACACCCTCAACGCCTTCACGGCAGCGGTCACTCCCTGAATCTCGCGCACGAGCCGGCGGGTCGTACGCCCCGCCGGCTCGTGCCCTCAGCAGCAGTCGTCGCCGGTGCAGCAGTCGCTGCCCGGCTCGCAGCACTCGTTGGGCATCGCTCCTCCTTTCATCGAGGGACGTCGATATATTATATTGATACGGATCGATGAAGACTCTGCCTGTCCTCTGCTGTGGCCCGGCCACCGAACCGCTCGACCCGGTTGCGAGCGAAACGCTCGCGGCGCGCTTCCGCGCACTCTCCGATCCCACGCGAGTGGCGATTGTGAACCGGCTCGCGTCGACCGACGAGTGCTGCGTCTGTGATCTCACGGCGGCCTTCGATCTCGCACAGCCGACGATCTCCCATCACCTGAAGGTGCTCCGCGACGCCGGGCTCGTCGAGTCATCGCGTCGCGGTACGTGGGCTTACTACCGTCTCGTACCCGACGCCGTGCGCGACCTGCGTCATACGCTCGGCGGCTAACGGCCTCTAGCCGCCCGCTGTGATCAGGACGACGCCGAGCAGGACGAGAATCACTCCGGCGTCCTGCGTTCGCTGCACGCGCTCCCCGAGCATGAGCCGCGCCAGCAGCACAGTCACGACCGGGTAGAGCGACGCGAGCACCGAGACCACGCTGAGCAGGCCGTGCCGCGAGGACGCCGCGGCGAAGAAGACGTTGCCGCCGGTGTCGAGAAAGCCGATCGCGATCAGTGCCGCCCAATGACCGCGGAGGCTCGTCGGGCGGAGGCCACGGGCAAGCGCGAGCGGAACGACGATCGCGACCGAAGTGCAGCGGAAGAGAAAGGACGGCCACAACCAGTCCTGCGTCGAGGCCGCGTGCATCGGGACGTAGTAGGCGCCGAATGCGAGCATTGCGAGGACGGCCCAGCCCACTCCCGCGGCGACCTGCGCACGTTCCGGCCGGAGCTCGAGCGAAGCGGCCACGCTGCCGCCGACCGCCGCGACGAAGCCGAGCCCCTGGAGGCCTGAGACGTGATCGCCGGAGACGACCACGCCCCAGATCACCGGAACGCCGGCCGACAGTGCGGCGATCGGCGCGACGACGCTGATCGCTCCCGCCGCCATGCCGCGATAGAAGGCAAAGAGCCCGACCGTGCCCAGGACGGCCGAGAGCGCCGACCAGGCCACCTCGTCGCCGGGGATCGGGGTTCCCCGGATCGCGACGGCGATCCCGAGCGCGACAAGGCCGAACGGCTGCGAAGCAGCCATCACGTGGAGGCTGGGAAGGACCCGCGACTTCACGCCGCCGAGGAAGTCGCCGACGCCCCAGGTGAGGCTGGCGCTGAGCGCCAGTAGTGCTGCGCCCAAGCTAGTCGGGTACCGGCCGAGTCGCGGCGACGGCGTCGAGCTGGTTCGCGTGGTAGAGGACGGAAGCCTCGGCTGTGCGCGCGGCGCGGACGTCGTGATGGCACGCGACGGCGTGCAACAGCTCGGCCGGAGCGCCCAACTCTTCGAGCATCCGGAGCCCGAGGTGGACGTGACCGAGCAGCCGTCCCTCGTCGGTCGGGGCGAAGACCGGCGGCCCGCCCAGTTCGCGCGTCCGGCCGATGTCGTGGACGAGTGCCGCAGCCAGCAGCAGATCGGCACGCAGGCGCGGATGGATCTGGGTGAGCTCGCGGCAGAGCGTCGCGACACCGACCGTGTGCTCGAGGAGGCCTCCGGCATACGAGTGGTGACCGTCCGGCGTCGCCGGATACGTCCGAAGCGGTACTTCTGCGAGCGCCCGGATGACGATGCCGCGCAACGCCTCGTCGTGCACCTCACCGACGAGAAACTCGAGGAAGCCCTCGAGCTCGTCGGCATCCCGACGGAGACTCGGAGTCAGCCCGGCCGGGTCGATGTCCTCCGCCGGCTCGAGCGTCCGCACCTCGACCTGGAGCTCGTTCCGGAACCGCTCGACGCGGCCGAGCACGCGCACCGCGTCGCCGGTCTCGAAGCGTCCGTCGAGCAGATCGACGTCGTTCCACACCCGTGCTCCGATGCGCCCGCTCGCGTCGACGAGCTCGAGCGCGAGGTAACTCGAGCCGCCTCGAGTCCGCAGCCGCTCCTTGCGCGCGACCGCGTAGATGCCCTCAACGGTGCGGTTTTCCTCCAGTTCGGCGATGGCCGTCATGCGAGGGAGTTTCGCATGGCGGGCTAGGGGTACCGGGGGCTGATGGCGGTTGCATTGCGCCAGAGCCGGCGGTTCGACGCCTCGAGCCCCGTCACCCGCTACTGGCTTGCCAACTGCGTCGGGTTCTCGCTATCGGGCGGGGGCCGCGGCACGGTGGAGCGAGTCCTGGCGGATTTCAACCCGCACGATCCGTCGATGCTGGAAGTACGGACGAGCCGGCATCGCGTTCGGCGGATCCCGACGTCCGCGGTCATCGCGGTCGTACCGCAGGACCAGGTGCTCGTGATCGACCATCGCCGACACCTCATACCGGACCGTAGGCGAAATCTGAGTCTCCGCGTCCGCTCGAGCGCCCGCGTGCTGGGGCGTGTTCTGGTGGTCAGCCTGGGACTCCTCGCCTCGTTCTCGGTCGAGTTGTTCCAACTGAGCCGCCGTGCCTGGACCAAGGGATCACCCGTTGTGGCCCGCACGAGCCGGAGGAGCGGTAGCGAGGCCGTCCGATTGGTACGGTCAGTGCCGTGGCAGTCGTACGGCCGTTCCGCGCGCTCCGCTACGACCCGGCTGTCGGCGGCCCGCTCGAATCGCTCGTCGCGCCGCCGTACGACGTCATCGGACCGGAGCAGCGGGAAGCGCTCCGCCGACAGAGCCCGTACAACGTCGTCCAGCTGACGCTGCCCGACTCCGAGGAGGAGGCGGCCGCGAGTCTCGCGGAGTGGCGCGAGCAGGGAGCCCTCGTGCGCGACACCGAGCCGGCGTGCTGGTGGCTCGCACAGGAGTACGTCGGCCCTGACGGCATCGCCCGGCGCCGCGAGGGCTTGGTGGCGGCTCTTCGGCTAGAGCCCTACGAGAACCGGGTCGTCCTGCCTCATGAGCGCACGCATGCGGGACCGAAGGAGGGTCGGCTGCGACTGCTGCGGGCGACGCGCACGCAGCTCGAGCCGCTGTTCTTTCTCTGGGACGGCACGGTGGAGGTCGACGGCCTCGGTGAGCCCGAGCTCGAGGTGGACGAGGGCGGTGTCGTGTCGCGGCTGTGGCGGCTCGACGCGGAGTTCTCCGACGCGTTGGCCGAGGAGCTTGCCGACGCGCAGCTCCTGATCGCCGACGGGCACCACCGCTACGAGACAGCGCTTTCCTTCCACGAGGAAGACGCCGGCGAGGCCTCCGCCTGGCTGCTCGCGGTGATCGTCCCGACCGGCCAGGAAGGACTGACGATCTTTCCCACGCATCGGATCGCGCAGAGCGCCGGTGCGGCCGCAGGGACGCCCATCGAGCCTCCCGGCGAAGACCTTCCCGGCGCTGTGCTCTACCGGGCGGACCAGTACGAGTTGCTTGACGGGGGCGGACTCGACCCCGAGACCGTGGAACGGGCCGCGCCGAGCGGCGTCACCTACACGCCGCGCCGCGAAGAGGCGGTGGCGACGGTCGATCGTGGCGAGGCGGAGGCGGCCTTCCTGCTGCGGCCGACGCGCATCGAGGACGTCTGGGATGTGGCACGTCGTGGCGATGTGATGCCGCAGAAGAGCACCTTCTTCTATCCGAAGCTCACGTCCGGTCTGCTCTTCCTGCCTCTTGACTGACTGGCTGGAGCTCTGCCGCGCTGCCGTGGCGGACGTCGACGCAGTGCTCGCGCGACTGCCCACGCGCGTCGAGCGCGAACCCGTGGTGGGAGACGGCCTCGGCGGCGACGAGACGACTGCGATCGACCGGGCTGCGGAGGAGGTCATCCTCGCCTGCGTGCAGGAGGCCGCGGGAGCAGTCGTCTCGGAGGAGGTCGGCCGCGTGGGCGGCACCGGGCTGCCGCTCGTGGTCGTCGACCCGATCGACGGCTCGCTCAACGCCAAGCGCGGTATCCCGTTCTTCTCCCTCTCGATCGCGGTCGCGGAAGGGGAGACGATGGACGACGTCGTCTTCGGCTTCGTCCACGACTTCGGCTCCCACGAGGAGTGGATTGCGCGACGTGGCGAGGGAGCGTGGCTCGACGGAGAGGCGCTCGGTGCGGTGCGGCCGAAGGACGAGGTCGAGATCCTCTCCTTCGAAGCGACGCTTACGTCCCTCGTCGCGCGAGATGCTCCGAAGGTCGCTGACCTCGCCCACCGGCTTCGGATAATGGGCTCGCTTGCTCTCTCGCTCTGCCATCTCTCAGCCGGCCGCGTCGATGCCGTCTGCTCGCTCAAGCCCGCGCGCTCGGTCGACATCGCGGCGGCACAGCTTCTCTGCCGCGAGCTGGGGCTTCCGGTCGATCTGTTCGACGTCGAGGAGCCGTTCGGAGCAGCTCCGCTCGATCTCGAGCAGCGTTCGCGCGTCGTCGCCGCCGGTTCCGAAGCCGTCTGCCGAGGGATCGGCGCTGCGCTCGCGCAAACGGGTGATTGAAGTATCCGGGGCCTGCTGTATCTCTTGAGAAGTCCCGCAGCCGCTTCAGGAGAGAGGTACACACGTGTCGAGTCGCCGCCGCAGAGCGCCGTACGTGCCGTTCCCGGCACGTCTCGCGCTCGGATCGTTCGTCGTCTTTGCCGTGCTCTTGGTCGGAGGCGCCGTGCCGGCGTTCTCCTTCCCGTCCACCGGTATGCAGGCGGGCACGACCACCGTTCAGCTGCCGCAGCGACTGTGCGCGGCCAGCCTGCCGGGCCAGTCGTCGTGCCTGGCGATCCGACTGGTGACGAGGCAGGTGCCCCCGGCCATGGCAGCGCAGCTTCGAATGGACGGCCTTGCGCGCCCGGCTGCGGCGAGCGCCGTCTCGTCAGGCCCCGCCGGCGGCTATTCGCCGGGTCAGCTGGCTGCGGCGTACGGCGTGAACCCGGCTGGAGCGACGACCCAGACAGTTGCGATCGTGGACGCCTTCCAGGATCCGAGTGTGACTGCGGATCTCAACGCGTTCGACGCGCAGTACGGGCTTCCGACCGAGACGGCGACGTCGTTCAAGGTCGTGAGCCAGGCCGGTGGCAGCGTTTCCGGCATCACTACCGATGTCGGCTGGGCGGGCGAGACCACGCTCGACGTGGAGGCGGTTCGCGGGCTCTGCCACGCGTGCAAGATCATCCTCGTCGAGGCGAACGACAGCAGCAACAGCAACCTTGGCGTCGCGGTCGACGAAGCCGTCTCACTGGGCGCCAATATCGTGAGCAACTCGTACGGAGGTCTGGAGACCCCATCCGACCCGCAGGCCAGCGACTACAACCACCCCGGCGTCGCCATTCTCGCCTCTACCGGTGACGACGGCTGGTATGACTGGGATGGGATCAATGTCGGTGCCTTGTCCGACGGTGCACCGCTGGTGCCGGCGTCGTACAACACCGTGGTAGGCGTCGGCGGGACGACGCTCAACCTAAACCCGGACGGCACCCGCGCGAGCGAGACGGTCTGGAACGACAACGGACCGTTCGATGCCGTGGGTAATGCGTTCGGTGCGACCTACGGAATCACCGGTGGAGCGGCCGGCAGTGGCTGTAGCTCCATCTACACCGCGCAACCTTGGCAGCAGGATGTGTCCGGCTACAGCGCGCTCGGCTGCGGCGCAACGGCCCGCAACGGCGTCGACATCGCCGCTGACGCCGACTACTTCACCGGTTTCGACACGTACGAGACCACCAGCTGGTGCTCCGGGACCGACGGCAACGGCAACACCTGTCCGGCGTCGGATCCAGGTTGGCAGACCATTGGTGGCACCTCCCTCGCCTCGCCTCTCGTTGGGGCGATGTGGGGGCTCGCCGGCGGGCCGGCCGGCGTGAACATGCCGGCGATGACGCTCTACGGCCACTTCCAGGCGACCCCCTCGCAGCTTTACGACGTGACGGTCGGCGGAACTGGTGCCTGCGACAACACGGATCCGGCGCCCTGCAGCAACTTCTTCGGCGCTTCGAACCCGAACACCCTCGGCCTCGGACTGCTCGACTGCCAGTGGGGCGGGTCGGGTGTCGCCGTACTGACGAACAAGTACCAGTGCAACGCAAAGCCGGGCTACGACGGTGTCTCGGGCGTGGGAACGCCGATCGGCGTCACTCCGTTCCAGCCGATCGCGCCGTCTGCCGTGATCCAGAACCCGGGGACTCTGACGGTCGGCGTCTCCCACAACTTCAGCGCCTCGGGTAGCAGCGCGCCGTTCCCGGGCGACTCGATCACCCAGTACAAGTGGAACTGGGGCGACGGGCAGACGACGACCACGGCCGCCGTCACGGCGAGCCACACCTACACCTCGGCGGGAACGAAGACCGTCACGCTGACGGTGACCGACAGCGACTCGGCTCTCAACGGAGGACGCACGGGGAGCAAGGCGATCCAGGTCACCGTGCAGGCGCCCACTCAGACCTTGACCGTCGCCACCTCGGGTAGCGGATCGGGCACCGTGACCTCGAGTCCGGCCGGCATCAACTGCGGCTCGACGTGCTCGCACGCGTACGCCACCGGGACGAGTGTCACGCTCTCGGCGACGCCGGCGAGCGGCTCGGTCTTCTCCGGCTGGTCGGGAGCCTGCTCAGGCACAGGCGGGTGCACCGTGACGATGAGCCAGGCGCGGTCGGTGACCGCGACGTTCACTCCGCAGTCGTCCGCGCCCATCTGTCTCGTGCCGAAGGTGAAGGGCAAGACGCTCGCTGCTGCGAAGAGCGCGCTCACGCAGGCTCACTGCAAGACGGGCAAGGTGACGAAGAAGTTCTCGAAGGTCAAAAAGGGACACGTGATCTCGCAGAGCCCGAAGCCGGGGACCAACCGAGCGGCGGGCGCGAAAGTCAACCTCGTGATCAGCAAGGGGAAGAAGCCCTAGCCGAAGTCCGTCAGCCGGCTCCTAGTGGACGCGCGCGGTGGCGCTTGAGACCGCCGTCTTGGTTCCTGCGACGTTTGCGACGGTGACGCGAAGCCGTAGCCGGTGACCGGCATCGCGCCTCGTCAGCTTGTACGTCGGGTGCGTGGCGGCAGGGATCCTCGAGCAGCTCCGACCGCGCGCGTCGCAGCGCAGCCACTGGTACCGATAGGTCTGGGGGTACGTCCACGAGCCGTGGCGACCCGACAGCTTCCTCCCGACGTGCACGCGACCGGCGATGCGTGGCGCCTTGGTGACGGCGGGGACGTCGACGACGCGAGCCATGACTGCTGACGTTGCGCGTGAGGACACGCCGTTCACGTTGGTGGCACGCACCGTCGAACGCACGACGTGGCCGGCGTCGGCGCTCTTCAGCGTGTACTTGGTCGTCGTGGCACCGGCGATGTCGACGCAGCCCGCCCCGGTCGAGGAGCAACGCTGCCACTGGTACGAGTACGCGGTCGGCGCTGCGGTCCACGAACCGTTCGACGTCGTGAGCGTCTGCCTCACCGCGGCCTTTCCGGTGACGGCCGGAAGGCTTGTGTTGCCCGCCGTGGGAAGCCAGTAGATGGCGTAGGTGGTGTTCGTGTGGATCACGGGGCCGCCGCCGTAGACGAGCGGCGGGGTGCCGAACGTGGTGGGCGTGGAAGCTCCACCGGGGCGCTGGATGCAGCCTCTGCCCGTGCTGGTGAAGTCCGCGTTGCTGAACTCCTGTTGCAGGTCGTAATGGTGGTTGTTGATCACCTGGTTGTACGCACTGACCCCGGGCGTCCCCCCGAGAGGCGTGCCGAAGCCGTACGCGCAGAGGTCACCGTTCTCGCTCACTCCGTCATTGCCGACCCAAGCGTTGCCGAAGGGATCGGTGATCGCCTCGTTGTGCTCGTGGCTGATCGTGTTGATCGTCGTGTCCGCGTCCACGTCGCTCGGAAATCCCTGCTCGGCGCCTGTGCAGCCCGGGTAAGGCCCTTCGTACGGTTCGTTCGCGTAGATGACGTTCTCATTGCTCGTGTCGACGAAGGCGCTGTGGTAGGCGCAGTAGTCGTTCGTCGAGCATTCGTTGGAGACGCCGTCGAAGCATGAGCCGACACCGTTGGGCGTCATGAGGAAGAAGATGTGGTCGGGGCCGCCGTGCCAGCCCTTGGCGGTCAGCACACTCTGGATCTCGCTCTGAAGCTGCCCGTCTGTGAGGCAGTACGGGTCGTGGAGTCCGCCGTTCGAGTCGTTGCAGGTGCCCGCCGGGAGCGGGTCCCTCGCAACGTACGAGCCCCCGAATGTCGACTGGTACTGGATTGCACCGGAGCCGTCCGAGTACTCGGTTGCCACCGAGTAGACGTTCTGATCGCCGCCGCTGTCGTGGGCGACGTCGGTGAAGAACTGGTCGATCACGCTCTGGTAGCTCGCATCGAACGTGAGCGTCGTCGGAGCCGCGGCACGGATCGCCCTCGACAATGCGTGCGGCATCAGCTCCGACTGGCTCGTGTGGGGCACGACGCCGAGCATCGGTGTGCGGGCCGGACTCGCAGCACCGCCGCTCGACGCCGTGACGACGAGCACGACCCCTCCGAGCAGCAGAATCTTCGCCAACCGCGTGGTAATGCCCCCCATGCCTCGGGAAGAGTGCCCGAAAAGGACAGCACAGGAAAGGGCTTAGTTGGCGTTGAGCCCGTTTGCGTCAAGCCTTAGCTTGCGCAGGGCCGCCCGGAACGAGGCGACGGAGCGGCCGAGCGCGCCTGTGTTCCCCTGGAGTCGCGTCAGCTGCCGGGTGACATACGCGGACTGGCTTGCGATGTAGCCGGGATCGAGCTGGCTCGTCGGGTCGTCGTGAGATACGTGTCGAGAGTCTTCAACTCGCTCGCGATCCGCCCTGCGGCCGTGGTGACAGAACCCGCGCCCGAGGAGATCGAGTCTGCGTCGGAGACGGAATCGGTCGCGTCGGCGCCGACCTGCGTTCCGGCGCGCGTGAGAGCCTTCTCGGCCGCGGTGGCTGACGTCGCGTCGCCACGGGCGCTCTTCAGCGACGCCTGCGGCGCGGTGATCCTCTGTTCGAGGCGGTGCGTTCGCGCGGTCGCGGCTGCGAGAGCCGTTTGCGCCGCGTTGTCGCGCTGTGCCTGGTGACGCCAGCCGATGGAGAACGCAGCCGCGCTGACGAGACTCCGCAGAGGAAGGCGAGTCCCGTGAGGAGCCATACCGAGCGTGCCGGCCTCCGGCTGCGCCGGCCGCGGCTCGTCGTCGCGAACGGGCCGCGCTCTCTCGGTAGGGGCCAGCGCCTGGAGTCCGAGGTCACGGCGAGCCGTTCGCCCTAAGGGGAGGGCCTGCTGCTAGCGCTCGCGGCGGCGAGCGGCCGAATCCGGCGCACCGGATGTGGCCGGTTCGAGCCACCTGAGTCGGGTACGTAGGCGCTACGCTCGCCGCGTGGAAGTCGATCGCGACGAGGTCCTGAAGGCGCTCG
>Ga0207646_10004760_pt1 | contig 14611 bp, 12 predicted proteins | sample KBSK5502metaG_FD_184343 | JGI IMG/M metagenome (GOLD analysis project Ga0207646, IMG submission 184343) | Corn, switchgrass and miscanthus rhizosphere microbial communities from Kellogg Biological Station, Michigan, USA - KBS K5-50-2 metaG... | ecosystem: Host-associated > Plants > Roots >... | reverse complement strand
ACAACGCCGGCAAATACAGATCAAGTTGGATTGCCTCCCGAGTGGGCGCGTGAAAGCGTGGGCCTGGGTGGGAATGGCGTCGCTGGTGAGAAGGGCTGTTATCGACAGGAATGAGTAAACGCTAGGCGACTTTCGAGGAGTTATCCGTCGTGCGTGGACTTATACCGTAAACTATCCACTAACTGCAGGAGCCATTATTCCTGCGGGGTAAATTCTGTATTCTAAGTTCGACCAGTCAAGAAGCTGGCATCCCCCGTTCGGTTGGGCTCCAGGCCATCCGCCGCACCCAAGATTTTCAGGTTAAGCGATCCGCCAATGAAAACCATCTCCTCCAGTGCGGCATCCACTGACTTGAGCGTGAGAATTGGATCTTTACCTTCGAGTAGTGCAAACTGCGCCGACCGCCGCATCAGTTCCTTAATGAATGCTGCGCTGGCGCCTTTGGTTTTAGAAACAATAGCATCCGCCACGGCCTCATTTAACTTCATACCGTGCGCGTATAACCGGGCAAGCTTCGCCCGTCCGGTTTCATCGGGCAGGGGAAATTCAATCGCCTGATCGATGCGGCCCGGCCGGGAAGCCAGTGCGGGTTCCAACTGGTCCGGCCGATTTGTGGTGAGAATAAAGATCACCTGCGCGTCTTCGCGCAGGCCGTCCATCTCATTGAGCAACTTATTGAGCATTATCTCTTGACCCGGGTGCTGCATCTGGGTTCGTTCGCGGGCGATCAGATCCACGTCCTCGACTACGACGATCGAGGGCTGCAGGAAGCGAGCCAGTTTGAAATAATGCTCCAGCAGAACCACCTGCTCGGCCGTGATCAAGAGCGTGGTGTGTCCAGGCATGGTGCTAGCCAGGTAGTGGATCGTGTGCGTCTTTCCCGTGCCGGGAGGGCCATAAAACAGAAGCCCTTTTTTGGCCGAGAGTCCCATCTGCCGGATTTGCTCGCGCACCCCGATGAATCCGGTCAGATTATTTTCCAGCAAAGCAACCGTTTTTTCGGGAAGGATGACGTCTTCACGGCGGACTGATCGAAGACGATGCACTTTCACATTACCAGTACGCCCCGTGTAATCGAACGCCGTTTCGAGCGAAATCACTTTGCCGCGATATGTTCGGCCCGTACTGATGTTCTTTTCGAGCCGGTCAAAGAACTGCTCCGAAAACTTGATTCCTGCCTCGTTGCCAGGCGTTGCGACATCGACCTGTACCCCCAGAGGCATTCCCATCTGCATCCCACGCCCGATGAGTACGGCGAACGGAAGGCCATCGTCGTTCGATACCCACAACGCTTCCCGGACGCAGCGCACGGGCAAAGCTTCACCGACATCAACGTCGTCGTATTGCAAGGGGCCGACATCGATCGGAAACGGCGTCCGTTGCAGCAATTGCGAGATTCCGATCGCCTGCATTCCCTGATGTGGCGAATGGAGCCCCAATCGCTGCGCATTCGGATCGTTCGAGAAGAAATCATCGAGTGCCAATTGGACATCGACCCTGGACGCCAGCGGAAACGAGCGGCCAGTTGTAACAAGCGTGTGCGGCGCTTGCCCGTGGAAATGCTTCTGCAACATTCTCGAAATCGTCGACTTGCCGGCCAGCACTCGAATAGCCTGAAACATCCTGTCCTCCAAGGTTCACGACAGATTGCCAAGGCGCTTAACGATTCAAATTATATTAAAGCTCTACAAACTACCGTGGGCTTGATTAAATGAATCGATGCTGTAAAACCGCCTTACCGTGGAAGCGCTTTTCCGGCGGCAACATCATCGCTAAACAGAATAGCTCCCCATAAACGCCGAAGGGTAGAGTCATCCGTTGTCATAGGATTCGTAAACGCTGGGCGACCACACAGGAGTAATGTCGCACCGCCGTCAACGCGCGACAGACATCTGAGATGCAGTCGTGTCTAGGTTCCACGCCAGGTCGGACCTGGCCCTCCCCTTGATGGCGTGCGGCACGAAGGTACATCATCGCCCATCCGGGGGCATACGAGCCTGTGTAGACTGAAGCAATCCGTCTGGCGCGGTGCTACGGCGGTGCTATAATTCGATTAAAATCAAGTTATTGCAGATGTTCCCCTGAGGTGCCTATGAGAAACGTGAGCACTGCCATCGCGGTCGTAACCGGTACGTTCCTGGTAGCAGCCTCGCTGACGGGTCAGCAACGGGGACACAACAAGCAGTCGGTCAAGTTCAAGAGTCGCCAACTTACTCTCGTCGGCGTCGTCTACAAGCCCGACGGACCTGGTCCCTTTCCCGTCGTCATTTGGAATCACGGAAGCGAGAAGACTCCGGGTCGTTCTAGGCAGTTCGACGCCGTGGCAGACATCTTCGTCCCGGCGGGATATGTGGTGTTCGCGCCTTCGCGACGCGGGCACGACTCTTCGGAGGGCGCCTACATCAGCGATCTAATGGATGCCGAGGAAAAGAAGGGCGGCCCCGAGGGTGCAGGGCGCCTCATGGTGCGGCTGCTTGAAACTGAGCAACTGGACGACCAATTCGCCGGCATTGCGTACGCGAAGGCGCTGCCCTTCGTGGACGCGAACCGCATCGTCGTAGCGGGATGTTCATTCGGTGGGATCCAATCACTCCTCGCCGCGGAACGCGGTGGCGGCTTGAAGGCGGCGTTCTCCATTTCACCGGCCGCGCTCACGTGGGGCTGGAACCCGCACATTCGCGACCGGCTGGTAACGGCCGTTCACGGAATCGCTATTCCAGTACGGCTCATACAACCTCCTAAAGATGCGAGCCTCGAGCCCGCCCGGGTGCTCGGCGAGGAGGCACGGAGGGCCCGCAAAGACGCGTTCATCACTAAGGTTTACTCCGCGGACACTGTACCTAAAGATGAACAAACGCACTGCTTCGGCGGGGCGAAGGGATTCCAGAATTGGGCCGGAGAGGCTGTGGAGTTTTTCGACAGCGTGCTCGGAATCGCGCCCCACCGGTAGCCCATTGTCAGTAAAGCACGCTGCTCCTCCGGAGGGCTCGGTGAGCGGCTGCTCTGTCTGCTCGAACGCTGATTACTAATGAGTAACGCCGCAGCGTTTAGTAATCGCAATTAGCTGTTGCGAAATCCCCTTCGCATCGTGAGTCAATGCTGGCGCGATGGGCTGTTATCGCCAGGAATGGCTAAACGCTTGGCGACTTTCAGGGACTTATTTTCGAATAAAAAGCTTTACTCAACCGTTCCCTCTCCCGACCATTGGGTTATGAGGGGCAAATTCGAACGTGACGTGAACCAACTGCAACCTAAAAGAACCAATAGCGACAATTGTTTTCGCGGTTCGCTTTGGGCCCGTCTTGGTTGCTTCCGGCCGGAGTTCCGGCACAAGACCAGCGCACTACTTCAAGGAACGAAGTCGCAGCGCTAAGACACGTTTCTGAGGATTTGTGCCGTGGGTGTTACCTGCCGCGTTGACAGCTCGCGGAGGAGTGGGCCGAACAGGTTATCGACGAGGGAAGTAGTTCAAACATGCGAAACATACACGGCAATCGGTCCGTGCTCGTGAGCTTCCTTCGTTAACGCATCATCCAAAACTTGCTCTGTGACTCGTTGTGCGATTCTCGCGGTAGTTCGAAGGTCTCTCAATCGTAGGGCGGTAATATATGCTCGCAGGACGCGTGGACATGACGATTCAATGCTTTCCGCTATAGACCTCACGATCGGTTTGTGGGAATCGCTTTGCGCGCCGCTTCTTGAAGGGCGTTCATCGTTACAATATAGGGGTCGGCGCCGTAGCTCACTCGAGCGACGCCTAGCCGTGCGAGTCCGTCTACGTTCGCCCCTTGCCTGGCCATGATGTTGACAGGCAACGGGGACGCCTTCGTCAGTTCTGCAATCAACGCCGGGTCTACCACACCAGGCACGAATAGACCATTTGCGCCCGCCTCTTCATAGGCATGTGCTCGCTCGAGCGTCACTGCCAGCAGTGATGCGCCATGTTTCTCTTGCGATACTCGGAGAAAGACATCGGTTCGTGCATTTATAAAGAAAGAAACGTCGCTCTGATCGGCTGTTTTGCGGGCATGTCGTATCCGATCCACTTGGTCCACAATTTCTCGTAGGGAGCCATTCTCTGGGAAGCTGTCTTCCAAGTTGCAGCCAATAGCCCCCGCTTTGATAGCGAGAGCGATAGTTTCACCCACTTTGTTGGGCGTATCTCCGTAGCCGCTCTCCAAATCCACCGTCACCGGCAGATCCGTTGCTTCGGCGATCCGGCGAAGGTTATCGATCGCCAAGTCGAGCGGAGTATGTTCGCCATCCGAATAACCGCTGGCCTCGGAAACGGCCCAACTGCTGGTAGCGAGAGCCTTAGCGCCAATCTTCGCCACAGCCTTGGCGCTTCCTGGGTCCCAGATGTTACACAGCACGACCGGTTCGCCCGGCACGTGCAGCTTCCGAAAGCGGGTTGCTTTTTGCATTTGAGTTGTCATTTATTCTCCTAATCGATTCGTGACGAGTTTCACGCCCTGAAACCAGAAACAACGCCGCATTCGATTCAGTTCAGCCGAGGCCGAAGCGGTGCGCGATCGGCCTCGTCACTGTTTATTCTGCTTCCAGAAGTCGCGCAGCTCACGATTGAAGTCTTCCGCGCGCTCATCTGGAAAGAAGATTCTCGCACCCTGAAACTCTACCCGGCGCTGTGTTCCCGGAATCGTCTCGGCTAACCAGTGGGACCACTTCACGTCGAAGTAGACGTCGTCGGTTCCCCACACGATGAGAGTGGGTGCCATCAATGTCTTTAGCTTTGCTTCAACCGTGACGGTATGCTTGTTATCAAACGCCTCCACAAACCGCTCCAGGTCACGGGTACGCTGGTGCGTAACAACAAAGGGACGGAGGAATCTTTCGATCGTTTCATCCGTCACCTTCTCGGGGTGCTCATAGGCCAGACCTAGGGCATTAAGAGAGCGGTATATCGACTTGTCCGACAACATTGCGTCCAGCGTGCCGCGCAGGCCTCCAGCTTTCACCATCGCAACAAATGGCTTGAATGCTTCAGGCGGCCAGTTGTCGTGCGTGTCGCAGTTCGTCAGCGTCAGACTACGAACGCGTTTTGGATAGAGCGCAGCGAATATTTGCGAGATGCCGCCGCCACTGTCATTTCCGACGACATCTGCCTTATCGATGCTCAACGCATCGAGGAATTCGTTGAGCATTTTGGCATTCGCCGCGACCGATACATCCTGGTCGGGAGCGATATCCGTGTTGCCATGCGCGAGCAGATCGACCGCGATCGTCCGGCGTACGTCGGACAGCCCTGTCTGTTGGTGACGCCAGAGATAGCCATTTAGCAATACGCCGTGTACAAACAATGCGACCGGTCCAGAGCCTTGCTCGGTATAGCTAATACGTCCCGAAGGCGTCTGAACGCTATGCTTCATAGCAACTGAACTGTTTATTGCCATTACACCTCTCCATTCTTAGGTCGCCTGAGTGGCACGGCGGCGTACACAAGCAATCGATCCGTATTCGCCATGTGCTCCGTCTGACTGGACTCAACGGCTTGGCGCTCGGGCTCAAGAGCACAACTGATTCCGGCCAACACGGTTGAGAACCCGCTTGCCGGTGATGTGATAACCCGCCTCCCAGATCGGCATGAGCGAGCGCTCGGAAGCCTCCGGCTGGCGAGAGCCACGCAATCATGTTCTTCACTGTAGTGTGGGGCTCGTTCATTTGGCAGGACTGCCAAATGTGGGTCAAATTCTGCCATACTGCAATTTGATATGCGTCCGCGCTCTCCGGTTATCGCTTTTCTGGTTGCATCGCCTTTTGAACTGCTCGACTTGACAGGTCCTGCTTCAGTTTTTGCGTATCCGATGGTCCGGGATAGACCCTACTATTTGTTTCAGATCCTCTCCACCACTTCGGGCGATACAGTTCAAGGCATGGGAGGCATTTCCGTTGCCGATACGCGCAGATTTACCGACTACACAGGTCCGATAGACACTTTAATTGTGGTCGGAGGCGCCGGCTCGGTTGAACATCAGCCCTCTGACCTGCTGGAATGGCTTCGAAAGAGTGAATCGCGTATCCGGCGGATTGCATCTGTCTGCACGGGCGCGTTTATCCTCGCCGCCTCTGGCTTGCTTGACGGCAAACGCGTAGCCACGCATTGGCGGTACTGTGATCTACTTGCTGGTCGCTTCAAACACCTGAAAATAGAACGAGATCCAATATTCATCAAAGACGGGAAATTCTACACCACGGCCGGAGTTAGCGCGGGCATTGATCTCGCTCTCGCGCTGGTTGAGGAAGATCTTGGGCACTCGGTGGCAGCTACGGTTGCTCGCGAATTAGTACTCTTCCTGCGACGTCCCGGCAATCAGGCTCAGTACAGTCAACTGCTGGCTCAACAAGAAGGACTGGACGATAACTGGATGCGCGACCTCCCCGTATGGACAAGATCGAATCTTGCCCGGAGACTGGATGTCAGTACACTCGCAAAGGTCGTGGCCATGAGCCCCCGCACTTTCGCGCGTCGATTTCAATCCCACTTCGGCACCACACCAGCTAGATGGGTCCAGTCACTGCGGGTAGAAGCCGCGCGGCAGCACCTGGAGAGCGTTAACATGCCTCTGAAGCGGATCGCCCATCTCACAGGCTTTCGCGACGAGCAGGCGTTGCGCAGAGCTTTTATTCGGCAAATGTCGGTGACTCCTAAACAATATCGAGAGCGATTTGGTGTTGGAGAGCCGATGCAAGGCTGACGGTCATTGCATCTCACACTACCGCCAACCGTTGATTCACAACTACGCCGGTACTGCCTGCTGCCTGCTCGATGTACGACCGCTGTGCAGTCAATATGGCTGGTATCTACAGACTTCTGATGCTCCAACACTACGTATAGCACCAGAAAAACCGATTGCAGTTGGCTGAACGGCGATGCGGACCCGTACTCGACGTGGCAGGATTTGCGCTAAATCTGACATCCGGACCCGTACTCGACGTGGCAGGATTTGCGCTAAATCTGACATCTTCTCGATTTCCTTGCGGCCTATATTGTAAGAAACCGATTAACTATTGGAAACCATGTTGGCCATTTGGTGTCGGTTCGATTTCGAATGCTAGGCGGTTCCTCGAATGTCGCTTTGTTGCGGTCTTGCACTAACGGCGAGCAACGCCTTTAGCTGAATTCGAGGAGGAAAACGGATGATGACAAAGACAATTCTAATCACGGGTGCATCTAGTGGCTTCGGCCGTCGCACCGCAGAAACCCTTTCAAAGTCTGGGCACAAGGTATTCGCAGGTTTTCGTTCACTTGATGGCGCGAAGAAACAGGTCGCCGATGAACTCAAAAGAATGAATGTCGAGCTTCTCAAGCTCGATGTTACCGATCAGGGTAGCGTTGATAACGGTATCGCACAGCTTCTCCAGAAATCGAATAACGAACTCGATGTTGTGGTTAACAATGCAGGCATGGCTTCGGCGGGCATTTCGGAGGGATTCACGCCCGACCAAGCTCGCAATTTGTTCGATGTCAATGTCTTCGGTGTGCAGCGCATCATACGCGCGACGCTACCAATCCTGCGAGCCAAGCGTGCAGGTCTCGTGATCAATGTGGGATCGATTCTTGGTCGGATAACACTTCCGTTCTTCGGACTCTATGGAGCTTCCAAGTGCGCCATTGAGGCAATGACCGACAGTTATCGCTATGAATTGTCCCAGTTAGGGGTAGATGTCGTGCTTGTCCAGCCCAGCGCTTACCCCACGAACATGTATGCCGCTGCCCAGCAGCCGGCTGATCGGGAACTTGCTCAATCGTATGGGGAGGTCGCCGAGATTCCAGGCACGATTCTCAAGACTTTTATGGCCCTCTTTCAAGGCGAGAACGCGCCGAATCCACAAGATGTTGCCACCGCCATCGACATACTCGTTTCGGCGCCAGCAGGTACTCGCCCGGATCGGGTCGTGGTCGGCTTGCCCTTTGGATCCGATGCCGTCAACGACGCTGTTAATCCAATCCAGCGCGGTGTGATCGAGAGTTTAGGCTTGGGAGGTCTGACAAAGCTGAAGCTTTCCTAGCCACTGTGGAGAGGATCATTCAACACCGTAGGCTCCGGCTGAGGCAATGTTGATCGACAGTGCTTGAGCGCTCGGACAACGTTCACTTCGCCGCGAAGCAAGAAAGGAGATTTGCGATGAATGTCGCGAAGAAATACGAGTTATTCAGCTCAATTGAGCTTGGCCCAACCCGCCTGAACCATCGGGTCGTCATGGCTCCTCTGACACGCTCACGCTCCATTCAGCCAGATGGTATTCCCGGCGATCTGATGCTGGAATACTACTCTCAACGAATATCGGACGGCGGGCTCATCATTTCCGAGGCCACACAACTTAGTCTTGCCGCCCGCGGGTGGCACGGCGCGCCTGGTATGTACTCAGACGCACAAGTCGAAGGTTGGAATAAAATTGTAGCCGCCGTTCATTCAAAGGGTGGGTACATCTACGCGCAACTGTGGCACCCAGGACGCTTCTCCCACGTCACGACGACTGGAGGAGCAACACCTGTGTCTGCTTCAGTGGATCCCGGGTACTGGCAAAGTCCATCCCGCGTCGTATCTACACCTATCGGTTGGGTACAGCCTTCCCCCCATCGGGCTCTTGAGAAGTCTGAGATTCCCGGCATTGTGGAAGAGTATGGGAAAGCCGTCGCACGCGCGAAGGCAGCTGACTTCGATGGTGTCGAGGTTCACGCAGGAAACGGATACCTTATTGACCAGTTTCTTCAGGACGGCAGCAACAAGCGAACCGATGAGTATGGCGGTTCCATCGAAAACCGGGCTCGACTTCTCTTTGAGGTAATCGGGGCCATGGTTTCTGCTTGGTCCAGCGATCGCATAGGCGTGCGCGTGACGCCAAGCGGCAAGTTCAATGCGATGTCCGATTCTAACCCTGAAGCATTGCATGCGTATCTTGCTGAAGGTTTGAATCGATTTGGACTTGCTTATCTGCACATCATTGAGCCCCGTATGAGCGGGTATCTCGTGGTTAAGGAGGACCAGCCTCCCGTGGCCACGCAACGCGCACGAAAGATCTTCAAGGGCAAGATCATAGCAAATGGAGGCTTTGAACCTGACAGCGCGGAGAAAGCTGTTGAGCAAGGTGATGCTGACGCAATCGCGTTCGGTCGCTACTTCATTTCGAATCCTGATCTTCCGAGACGGATCCGCGAAAAGCTTCCCCTCGCTGTCTTCGACCGTGACACGTTCTATACTTTCGAGGCGAAGGGTTATACGGATTATCCGTTCTACAACGAGGCACCCAAAGCCCTATGCCCGTTCACGCACGGGGATCTCCGATTATGAACAATGTCAACAACCGACTCGAACTCGATAACGCTGGTGAGACGATCGCGGAAAGTGTTCTCAAGTCGCCCGGTGCCGATTTTCGGTCGGAGTTGGCCTTCCCAGAATTGGCGAAGGATATGGTCGAGCGGCTTCGAAACTATGGGAACCTAGAATTGTTCCCTGCAGACGCGATACTGTATACACTTGGTGACCGCAAGATAGATCTGTTTGTTGTTCTTGAAGGCGAAGTCAACATCATTCTTCCTTCAGCGTTGGGGGGAGCCAAGATCTATGTTCGCCATCGCAAACATAACTTCACCGGAGAATTCAACCTCCTTACCTCTCAGGGTGCAGTGGACGAAGCGCGAACCGTGGTTCCAAGCACGCTGCTCCGCATATCACGCGCGCAACTCTGGCGTTTGATGCACGGAGAGGGAGACATAGCAAATGTAATTGTGGCAGCCTGCATCTGGCGTCGGATCGGCCTTCTCAAGGCAGGATTAAGCGGGGTGATTCTAAAAGGCAGACCAGGCAACGATCAGATGATGCTTCTTCAGCGTTTCTTCGTGCGCAACAACTATCCGCACAGAATCGTAGACGTGTCTGTTGGGACAACTAATAACGATAGCGCCCTAATGCCAGCAGTCGTACTCTGTGACGGGCGCGTCCTCCAACGCCCATCCATTCCTGAGCTCGCGGATGTTCTGGGCATCACGGAACTGCCGGATCCCGAAAGGATCTACGATGTGGCTGTCGTGGGGGCCGGTCCCGCAGGTCTCGCAGCTGCGGTCTATGCAGCCTCCGAAGGACTCTGCACAACAGTCATCGAAGGTATGGCACCTGGAGGACAGGCAGGTGCGAGTTCGAAAATAGAAAATTATCTGGGATTTCCCGCCGGTATCAGTGGGCAAACACTCGCAACGCGCGCACAGCTGCAGGCCTTGAAGTTCGGCGTACAGTTCGCCATTTCTCGAGAAGTTATAACGATCGAGCAAATGAGTGGAATTCACAAGCTAACGCTCCAAGATGGTATCCAGGTTAGGGCGCGCACTGTCGTAGTAGCATCTGGCGCTCAATACCGTAAGCTTACTGTGGAAAATTACCAGAAATACGAGAATCGTGGACTTTACTACGCTGCGACCGCGATGGAGTCGGTGCTATGTCGAGACCGGGAGGTGATCGTTGTAGGGGGGGAAACTCCGCCGGGCAGGCATCACTATTTCTCTCGGGCATCGCAAAGCACGTGCATCACCTTGTTCGTGGGCCATCCTTCGCCGAAACGATGTCACAGTACTTGATTTCCCGTATCGAGAACTCCAGCCATATAACCGTCTACACCAAATCTGAGATTGTTGCACTGGCTGGAGATCCGTCTCTCGAGAGAGTAACCTGGGTCAACTTGAACACAGGTGAGCGTACAGTAAGGAATATCGCCAGCGTCTTCGTGATGATCGGCGCTGTGCCGAACACTGGTTGGTTATTTGGTACGGTCCGACTTGACAAGAAAGGCTTTATTCTGACCGGTAATACGGAGGGCTTCGAGAATAGCCCTTACGCGACCAGTATGCCAGGCATCTTTGCGGTCGGAGATGTCCGCGCAAACTCGGTCAAGCGCGTAGCATCGGCCGTCGGTGAGGGGTCGGTCGTCATCTCATACGTCCATCGCTATCTTGCCGACCACGGAAATGAACTCCTTCCGGGACTGGCACCTGCGAGAGTCGCCCATTGAGTAGCGCCCCACACATGCTGTGTCGCTAAATGAGGATGGGAATCCGAGATAGTGCGCAAGTCCTAATCCGATTAGCCCCTCTCGTCAGGCGATCGGGTAACGACTAGCCGCTAGCGTTTAATAATCCCGGTTCTGCCGCCCAGTTGACGTATTCTCGCGATTCCGTAAACTGAACCTTTGGTTTGCGAATCCAACGGGCCTTGTACAATCCTGGCCAGACGAGGGTTGCAAGCGTGATGTGCAGGACATGTGCAGAGAATAAACCTCTTCAGTCGAACCTCGCCGAAAACGCCGCCGCGGTTAGCAATCGCAATTAGCTGTTGATAAATCCCCTTCGCATCATGAGCCAATGCTGGCGCGATGGGCTGTTATCGCCAGGAATGAGTAAACGCTAGGACTTATCATTACGCCTCTCGAACGATGCTTCGGAAGGAGTTGTCCGGTTTGACGACTATCCAGGACGTGAGTAGCTGAGTAAGCCGATCAACGCGGTCGCGACCAGCCTGGGAGGCCGCCGGATCGGCGGAGTTGGTCTTCCAGGTCGGCGAGGTTCTGCTGCGCATCTGCGAGAGCTTTGCGCGCGTTTTGAAGTGCGATTATCGGCCATCCGAAGCGCATTAGGATCGTCGGATCGTGCCTCCCGGCGCGCCTTTGGACCGTCTGATTGACCCTCAGGTCCTCCAGCCGGACATCGTCTTCGGCGCGCTTAACAGCCAGTCGCGCCGCGTTAAATTTCGAACGCCAGTATTTCTCGTCATGGCCCTGCAAATCGGTTGAACCGGTGTATTTCGACTCTTCATTGGCGGTGGAGGTGTTGACCCTGGCCGTCGCAGGCGAGCCGGCAGTGGCGGCAGGCGTTACGCTGATCACGATGGGTATGTTCACGCTGGTCTTGCTCTCGACCGCTTTTCTCCGCTCACGCTCCTGGCGGGCGGCGTCTGCGATCGTTTGGGGTTTAACAACGCTGGTGCTTGCCAAGGAGATCGCCGAAAAGAAGCATATCCATCGGAGCAATTTCATTGAGACAGCCTCAAGTTGTCTGAGTCTAGCATGGGCCCCGGAATTGTCCCTTACAAGTTCCCAAGAGGTGACGTCCGTGACGTAGACAAATTCGGCATTGTGAAGGGTCAATGATGGTCAAATACGCCGGTCACCGAACGATTCTCGCAACAGGTGGGTTCCTCCAGGCGACTCAGGCGGCGCGCCGCTGTCCAAAAATCTGGCTTTGAGAAATGTGGCGTCGTTCACGTCAAGTTGTCGTATTACCGTGTACTCTTCATTTGGCTGGAGACGGCCAGTCGGAATTTTCATAATTCCGAGATGCCGACTAGATCGCCAGCATGCCGGAGCCCGAGAGGCTTCATCCCCCCGCCACGAGGGATAGACACGTGTAGATTTGTGCGCCTCAAAGAGGCTCACATGACAAATCTACGAAAGCGGATGCTGGAAGAACTCCAGCGTCGAAACTATTCCTCAGAAACCATTCGTGCATCCTGTTTGCCGTTAAGGGTTTCGTTATGTACTTCGGTAAACGTCCGGATCTGCCTCGACAGGAACATCTACGACAGTATCAACTGCATTTGTTAAACGATCGCAAACTCACTGTTGACACAATCGTCGGACAGATCGCCGCACTGCGATTCTTTTTCGTCAAAGTGCTTCGCCGATCATATCGCGACATCGATCTGGTCTACCCTAAACGCCCTGAACGACTTCCAGTGATCTTGAGCGAAGAGGAAGCGGCACGGTTGATTGAATCGGCCGCTACCTCTTACCATCGCGCGATTCCTTCGAGGGCTCAGCTCAAATCGGCATTACATTTGCAGGATTTAGCGGAGAGAACTCTTCGGTGTTATGCTGGAAAGTGTTGTTATTCTGTGGTTTTTTCGCCCTTATCCCTTCCGACTATCCGCCTATGCGATGCCAGGACTGGTTTCATTCGACTCGCTGAAGTCTCAACTTAATGTTGTATTTACACAGTGTGACTTATCGGAGACGTGATCCTATGAGTCAGTTGAAAATCGCAAAATATTATATCGCCTGCCTTCTTGTGATCTTGTTGCGCTCATACGTTCTCTCCATGCCCCAGACGCAACCTCCCGATTCCGGTTCAACACAGTTACAAGCCGGAATCCTGACGGGCACCTGGCCGATCAGAAAGGTCGTTGCGAACCCTTCAGGTGACTTGGTTTTTGCAGGGGGAGATTTTAACGAGGGGCCCGACAGACTTGTTCTCGTTACGCCCGATAGAGTATTGAAGATCGCAGCCACAGGCGACGACGCGCCTGGACGCCCAGGACTCTTTCTTCAGTCCTTCGGATTGTTTCGAAACAACGTTTATACGGGAGACTTTTCCTTCAATGACGGGCATAACCTTGCCTTCATCGCTTTTGTGATGAACTGCAACGGTCCCTCGCTTGAAGCGTGCGGTGTCAGTTCGCCAACCCAGAATGGACTCTTTCTTTTCTCGGAAAGCAGCAGGCAAACGATCGCCATAGCGGGCGATCCTGCTCCAGGAACCGCAGGCGGTGTGTTTGATTCCTTACAACGGACTGCAATCAACCCGAACGGGACGGTTCTGTTCGCTGCCAGCATCCGAATGCCGGATGGAACGTTAACGGGTGGGCTGTTTCTATTCTCCACGGATCGAATTGACAAGGTCTACGTCGATGGCGATCCGACGCCGGTTGGACCGGCCAGCGTGTCTGTTCCAGGGGGCCCCCAAGCGCAGCCTCCAACGTTCCTCGTTTACGCCCAACAGCATCCAATGTTCCTGGCTGACGATGGCACAGCAATATTCCTCGGCTATTTGGGACAAAGGCTCGACCAGCCGGTACTCTTTCGATCTCAGGATGGAACGATCTCTAAAGTTATAGCTGCGGGAGACTCTGCACCCGATGGTGGAGTACTGGGCTATTTTTTTGATGTTACCGCCAACAGTCATGGCGACATCGTATTTCGCGCGAACAGTGGCCGTCCAAGTGAGAATGAGCGCTTGTACTACGGGCGGAAGGACGGGAGCTCATTCAAGATCATCGGAAGCGGGGAAACAACATCTACCGGGGACACTCTTCAGTTTTGGGGCTATGGGTTAAACTCTATCTCGCCTTCCAAAGTCAGCCTATCCGTCCGCTCGAAGGTCAACGATTTCGGTGAGGTGTTGTTCAAATCCATCGTCCAGCAAGGCCATTCATCATCCGGACAGGGCCTCTTTCTCTTCAGCTCCGGCCAAGTCAGAAAGATTGCCGCGAGCGGGGATCCTGTTCCAGGAAGCCCTGACACCACGATCTTTCCCGAATCTTGCTCTCCGTATGGTGGAAGCACTGAATACTCCTTGAACAACCGCGGCATGGCAATCTTCTGTGCGGAAACGTTACGGCATTCGGCCACGTCAACAGTCGTTAACGGCTCAGGAGGTTTTTTGTACGCGGCTGGAAATCTTTCCAACATCTTGCTCGCGAACGACGCGGCTCCTGGCACGGACGGCGAGTCATTCGTGTGGTCAGACTGGCTTTCATTGGGCAACTCTGGGCAAGTTGCCGTGCATTCGACAGTCTGTTGCGGGGCATTCAAGGAAGGGATTTTCTTT
>Ga0207646_10004759_pt1 | contig 14612 bp, 17 predicted proteins | sample KBSK5502metaG_FD_184343 | JGI IMG/M metagenome (GOLD analysis project Ga0207646, IMG submission 184343) | Corn, switchgrass and miscanthus rhizosphere microbial communities from Kellogg Biological Station, Michigan, USA - KBS K5-50-2 metaG... | ecosystem: Host-associated > Plants > Roots >... | reverse complement strand
GGCCTGGGATTCCCCGAGCATGGCGGCGATACCGCGCGACTGCTCCGCCACCCGGCGGAGCGTCTCCTCCCCGTACAGATGCTGGCTTCCCGTAAGGAACCAGACCTCGAAGTCGTCCTGGGCGGTCGGTGTGGTCATCAGCGCTGTGCTCCTTCGGAATGCTGCAGAGGTCCCCGGCGAGTTGCCGGGTGAGCGGACGGGCTCAGCGAAGCGCCGCGAGATCTGGCCGCCGGACGGGACCCTGGCCAGGTCATGCGCGGTCAGCATGCGCTGAACATCAGGATCGTGGTCAGGCGCCCCGCTCTTCCCCGGGCTGGTCGATCTGGGGGTTTCCGTAGTACGCGTCCGGTCCGTGCTTGCGGCGGAAATGGCGTTCGAGCAGATACGGCGGGGCATCGGCGAGCGGATTCAGCGACAGCGTCTGGATGGCCATCTGCGCGACCGCCTCACAGGTGATCGCGTTCTTCAGCGACGTTCCGGCAGAGTCACCCCACACGAACGGGCCGTGGTTGGCCGCCAGCGCACCAGGAACCTCCGCCGGGTCGTCGCCGGGGGAACCGAACAAGTCGACGATGGCCTGGCCGGTGTTGTACTCGTAGTCCGTGGCGCACTCAGCCTCGGTGAGATCCCGCGTACAGCGGATCGGCCCGTTGAAGGCGTCGGCGTGGGTGGTGCCGAGTACGGGGATATCGCGCTTGGCCTGCGCGAACGCGACCGCGGAGGGGGAGTGGGTGTGAGTGATGCCGCCGACGCCGCCAAACGCCAGGTAGAGCCGGCGGTGGGTTTCGCTGTCGACGGAAGGCCTCAGGTGCCCCTCCACCACCCGCCCGTCCTCGAGGTCGACCACGACGAGCTGCTCGGCGGTCAGGTCGTCGTAGGACACGCCCGAGGGCTTGATGACATAGACGCCGGCGTCGCGGTCGATGCCGCTGACGTTGCCCCACGTCAGGGTAGCGAGCCCTGCGCGCGGGATCGCCTGGTTGGCGCGGAGCACCTCGTCGCGGAGCGCGGCTGTGACAGACCTGTTCATGCTGTCCTCCCGGGTGTCCTGGCCTGGGTGGCCGTCATCGCCGCGGGCGTCACTGGTCTGCCGCCTCTCGCTTCCCTTCCTCGGGCCGCTCGTACAGGACACGGTCCCTGATCGCCCGCAGCCGGTACATGGCCTTGTTCTCGCCCCGGCCGAAGTAGTCATGCAGCCGCACGTATTCCGCGTAGAGCTCGTCGTATACATCGGCGCGAGCAGAATCTGGCTGGTATACGTCGGAATTGATCCGGCCCATGGCGTCGGCCGCGGCCGGCACGTCCGGGTAGGCGCCCGCGGCCACCGCCGCGTGGATGGCCGAGCCGAGCGCCGGCCCCTGGTCGGATCCGATGACGCTGAGCGGGCGCCGCGTCACGTCCGCGTAGATCTGCATCAGCGGCTTGCTCTTGATCAGGCCGCCCGCCACCACGAGCTTGGTCACCGGCACGCCGGACTCGTCGAACGTCTCGATAATCTTCCGGGTGCCGAGCGCGGTCGACTCGAGCAGCGCCCGGTAGATCTCCGGCGCGGTGGTGGCGAGGGTCAGGCCCACGATGGCTCCGGACAGCCGCCCGTCCACCAGCACCGAGCGGTTGCCGCCCTCCCAGTCCAGCGCGATGAGCCCGTGCGCCCCCACCGGGTCGGCCACCGTCTTCTCGTCGAGTAGCTGCTGGACCGAGACGCCGCGCCGGCGGGCCTCGTCGGCGAACTCACCGGGGACGCCGTTGCGCGCGAACCAGGCGAAGATGTCGCCGACCCCGCTCTGGCCCGCCTCGTAGCCCCACATCCCGGCGACGATGCCGCCGTCCACCGCGCCGCACATGCCGGGCACCTCGGCGAGCTCGGCGCCGTTCATCACGTGGCAGGTGGAGGTGCCCATGATCGCGACCATCTTGCCCGTGGCGACCGGTCCCGCCGCGGGCACGGTGACGTGCGCGTCCACGTTGCCGATGGCCACCGCGATCCCCGCGGGCAGGCCGGTCAGCGCGGCCGCGGCCGCGGTCAGCCCGCCGGCCCTCGCGCCCAGCGGGGAGATCGGGTGGGCCAGCTTGTCCTGCGCGAACGAAGCGAAGCGCGGGTCCAGCGCGGCCAGGTACTCCCGCGACGGGTAGCTGCCGTCCTGGTAGATGCCCTTGTACCCGGCGGTGCACGCGTTCCTGGTCTCGGCGCCGCACAACTGCCAGATGATCCAGTCGGCGGCCTCGATCCACCGGCCGGCGCGCTGGTACAGCTCGGGGTCCTCGTCCAGCAGCTGCAGCGCCTTGGCGAACTGCCACTCCGAGGAGATCTTGCCGCCGTAGCGGTTGATCCACTTCTCGCCCCGCTCGTGCGCGACCGCGTTGATCCGGTCCGCGTGCGGCTGGGCGGCGTGGTGCTTCCACAGCTTCGGATAGGCGTGCGGGCGCGCGGCCAACCCGGGCAGCTGGCACAGCGGCGTGCCGTCGGCCAGCACCGGCATGCAGGTGGACGCGGTGAAGTCGGTCGCGATGCCGATCACCTGGGCCGGGTCGATGCCCGCGTCCCTGATCGCGGCCGGGACCGCCTCGCCCAGCGCGCGGGTGTAGTCGGCCGGGTCCTGCAGGGCCCAGTCCGGCGGCAGCTCGCCGTACCCGTCCAGCGACCTGTCGATCGCCCCGTGCGGGTACTCGCTGACGGCGGTGCCCGCCTCGGCACCGTCGCGCACCCGCACCACCAGGGCCCGGGCCGACAGCGTGCCGAAGTCCACGCCGATCACATAGGCGTCATCGCCGCCATCGGTGTTAGCGCTAACATCCATCTGTCCGCCTTATCGTACGTTCCTTGCAGTGCATTCTTGCCGTCCCAGGCCTGGCTCAACCGGCCGGACTCCGCAACCCGGCCAGCCTAACCAGCCCAGACGGCCCGGCCCCGCCAACCCGGCCCCGGCCAACCCGGCCCCGGCCAACCCGGCCCGGTCAGCCAGGCTCTGGTCAACCCGGCCCAGCCGCGATCAACCCGGGCTAGCGGCGCTCGCCCGGACGATCAGCTCCGGCGCTACCCGGACCCTGAGCCCGGCCGGGATCGCGCCGGACATCCGGTCGACAAGCGTACTCAGCGCCTGCCGGCCCAGCACACCGAAGTCCTGCCGCACGGTGGTCAGCGGCGGCAGGTAGAACCCCGCCTCGGGCACGTCGTCGAAGCCGATCACGCTGACGTCGCCCGGCACCCGCAGGCCCCGCTCGGTCAGCGCCCGGATAACGCCGAGCGCCATCGTGTCGTTGCCGCAGAAGACCGCGGTCAGGCCCGGCTCGCCGGCGGCCAGCAGGCCGCCCAGCTCGTAGCCGGAGCTGGCGGACCAGTCGCCGGCCAGCACACGGGGCTCGGGCGCGCCCGCCTCACGCAGCGCCTGCCGCCAGCCGTCGACGCGTTCCTTGGCGTCCAGGCAGGACAGCGGCCCGGCGACGTGGTAGGCGGTCGTGTGCCCCAGGCTGAGCAGGTGCCGGGTCGCCGCGGCGGCCCCGGCCGCGTTGTCGATGGCCACCGAGGTCACCGAGGCGCGGGTGCCGCAGCCCACCGCCACCAGCGGCACCTCGGATGGCACGTGTGCCAGGGCGGCCACGGCGGTGTCGACCGTCGCGATGACGATGATGCCCTCGATGCCCTGGCCGAGGAACCGCTCCACCGCGTCCAGCATCGATCGCCGGTCCAGGGCGGGCAGGCTGGCCACCGAGACGAAATAGGCGTCGTGCGCCGCCCGCTCGAACCCGTAGAGCATGGAGGTGGGCCCGTAGAGCATGGTGTCGGCGGTGATCACGCCGAGGGTGTGGGTGCGCCGGGTGACCAAGGTCCTGGCCGCGGCGTTCGGCCGGTAGGCAAGCTCGCGGATGGCGGCGAGCACCCTCTCCCGTGTCAGTGGGCGAACGTTCGGGTGCTCGTTCAGTACGCGCGAGACGGTCTGGTGCGACACCCCGGCCAGCCGGGCTACATCGGCCATCACCGGCGGCCGGGACAGGTTGCCTGCCGTGGCTGGCGCCCTCACCCGGCTCCTCGCCTTCTCACCCGGTGACGACGTCACGCCGTGCCTCCCTCTGCCGCCCGCGCCGCGGGGCTCTTCGGTCAGCCGGTGCCGACGTTAGCGCTCACATCCGTGCAGGTCGAGTGGCGGTGCTATCACTTCGGCGCCCCCGACAGCGACATGCACCTCTTCCTCCGCCGCCCGGATTCCCTGTACCTCAGGGTAGCTGTCGCGCGGCCACGGCGGTAGCCCGGGGCACTGCGGGCAGGCGGCGTCCCGGGAGGTCAGGACAGGGTCAGGGCGGGTCTGGGGCGGGCAATCAGGACTTGCCGCGACCGGCCGCGCCGTCCCGCATGTCGCGCAGGGCCTCCTTGGCCTTGCGCCCGGCGTCGCCCTCGCGCAGGTCCCGCATCACGTCCTTGGCGGCGTTACGCGCCTTGCCGACCGCCTCGCTGTCCCGCAGGTCCTTGATGGCTTCCTTGGCCTTGCGCCCCGCGTCGCCCTCGCGCAGATCCTTGATGGCCTCCTTGGCCTTGCGCCCCGCGTCGCTGTCCCGCAGGTCGCGCAGGGCCGACTCGGCCCGGCGGCCCGCGTCGCTGGTGCGCACGTCCTGCAGCGCTTCCCGCGCCTTGCGGGCCGCGTCCCCGCCCTGGGCGCCGCGCAGCCACGCGAGAAACCGGGCCCACAAGCCCCGCGCCTGCCGTTCGATCTCGCTCATCGCCGACTCTCCTAAAATTCAGTCTCGTAAACACGATATAACGCAAGTATAAGCCACCGCCAGGTGTCCCTACCCGGACCGGGTGAGACAATGCCTGGCGTGCAGCGTCAGCGCATCAGCGGGCACTCCCCGTACGAGCCGGTGTTCGGCTTCTCGCGCGCCCTGGTGGCCGGGGATCGGGTCCTGGTGGCCGGCACCGCGCCGGTGCCGCCGGGCGGCGGTCCGCCGCCACCCGGCCCGTACGCCCGATCGCGAGGATTAGGAATGGGGGCGCGGTACCCCGCTCAGGATTATGTCCACCACGTCGGCGATGAACTCGCCGGTCATTGGCAGGTGGCCGAGTAGCAGCCGGTGCTCGGCCGCGCCGAAGAACAGGTCGAGCACCACGTCCCGGTCCACCGAGGCGGCGATCTCGCCGCGCGCGATGGCCCGGTCCAGCATGATCCGGTGCTGCATGCGCAGCGGCTCGAGCACCCGGTCCCGCCAGGCTCCGCGCAGTTCCGGGTCGTGCTGAGCCTCGGCGATCAACCCGGTCAGCATCGGCCCCATCGCCGTCTGGGTGACGGCCCGCACCCACGCGTGCAGCGCCGAGAGCAGGTCGCCCCGGAGCGTGCCGGTGTCCGGCAGCGGCTGCTCCTGGCGGAACGAGTCGACGAACGCGTCCAGCGCGAGCAGGCCCTTGGATGGCCAGCGGCGGTAGATCGTCGTCTTGCCGACCCCCGCCCGGGCGGCCACCTCCTCGATCGACATCGCGGCCAGCCCCCGTTCGGCCAGCAGCTCCACGGTCGCGGTCAGGATGGCGCGGTCCGCCTCCTGGCTCCGCGGCCGCCCGCGCGCCGTGCCGCCGCCCGGCCCCGTGCCGCCGCCCGGCCCCGTGCCGCCGCCCGGCCCCGTGCCGCCGCCCGGCCCCGTGCCGCCTCCCGCCGCCGGGTCGCCCGCCGGCGCCGCGGCACCCCCCGGAATATCACTGCTCATCGGCTCGTTCTATCATGAGGATATTCGAAACGATCCGTAACGTATCTGATTGGTATCATGCCCGTTACCGCGCCCTCTAACCACCCCGAACCCACCACCACGGCAACGCCGGCGCGCCCCGGAAATCCTCCCCGCCGCCAGCCGCTGCAGTTGGCCCTCATCCTCGTCGCCGCGTTCATGGTCGTCCTCGACTTCAGCATCGTGAACGTCGCGCTGCCGTCGATCGAGCGGGAGCTGCGGATGCCCGCCGATGCAGTCCAGTGGATCGTGACGGGATACGCCATCTCGTTCGGCGGCCTTCTGATTCTTGGCGGCCGGGCCGCTGACCTGCTCGGCCGGCGCCGCATGTTCGTCATCGGCTTGGTCGCATTCGCTATGGCCAGCCTGGCAGGCGGGCTAGCCCAGGACCCCGTGCTGCTGATCGCGGCGCGGGTCGTGCAGGGTGCGGGCGCCGCGATCGTCGCCCCGGCGGCGCTGTCCCTCATCACGACCGGCTTCCCCGAGGGCCCGGAGCGTACTCGCGCCATCGGCCTGTACGGCGCGGTCTCCTCCGTCGGCTTCGTGGCCGGCCAGGTCCTCGGCGGGGTGCTGGTGCAGTTCACCAGCTGGCGCGCGGTGTTCCTGGTCAACGTCCCGGTCGGCCTGATCGCCGCCGCGCTGTCTCCGGCCGTCCTCGGGCGGGCCGCAGCGGCAAAAAACAAGATCCGGCTGGACGTCCGCGGCGCGCTGCTGATCACCGGCGCGGTCACCCTCGTCGTCTTCGCGGTGTCCCAGGGCGTGGTGCTCGGCTGGACCTCGCCGCTGGTCATCGCGGCAGTCGTGGTCGCTGCCGCGGCCACGGCCGTCTTCATGAGGGCGGAAACCCGGCACCCGGAGCCGCTCATCCGCCCGTCTCTGCTGCATCGCAAGGGGCTGCGGGACGGGACCACGCTGGCCTTCCTGCTCGGCCTGTGGAACGGCGGGGAGATGCTGGTGCTCTCGCTCTACCTGCAGCAAGTGCTGCATGAGTCGCCGCTGTTCACCGGCCTGATCATCGCTCCGCAGGGCGTGGTCGGGTTCGCCGCGGGCGTGATCGGGCCGCGGCTGGCGGGCAAGATCGGCGTCAGGCGGCTGCTGGTGCTGACCGCCGCCGCCGCGGCGGCCGGCTTCCTGGTGCTGACCCAGCTGCCCGCGGCGGGCTACAGCCCGGTCCTGTTCGTGGTCACGCTGATCGGCTTCGGCACCGCGGGCACCGCCCTCGGCTCGACCGTGCTGGCCAGCCGGGGCATGGCCGACGCCGACCAGGGCCTAGTCGGCGGCATGATCAACACCAGCCGCCAGATCGGTGCCGCGGTGGGCGCGGCGCTGCTGCCGGCCGTGGCCGTGAGCGTGAGCGGCGGGATCGGGGTCTCCGGCGACCGCGCTGCGATGTTCGCCGCGGCGCTGGCCGCGCTGACCGCCACCGTCGTGGCCTGGCGTGCCGCGAGGCCGGTCCCGGCCCGCGCCGCTAACTGACCTCTGGATACCGAACGGCCCAGCTTTCCCGCACCGGCCTCAGCTCCTGCGCTGCACCGTGTACCGCACCGTCTGCAGCCGGATCTGGCCGTCACGGAAGATGAACGTGTCGATCCCGTCCTCGACCTTGGTCGCGGCGGCCGTCGCGGTCCACTCCAGGAAGAGAACGTCGCCGTCGTAGATCTGCGTCGGCAGCGCCCATTCCGCGTTCGGCACGTCGGCCAGCAGCTGGGTGAACGCCTCGCGGATGCCGTCCTTGCCCCGCTTGACGCCGTCCGGGGTGATGAAGACGGCGTCGTCGGAGTAGTCCTCGACGATCGCGTCCAGGTCACCCGCGCCCAGGGCCTCGGCGTGGTGCTGGAAGACTTCCTGCGGCGTACGCGTCATCGCGTTTCTCCTTCGCGGTGAGGTTCGGAACCCTACCGTAACGGGCCTGGCCACCCCAGCCCGGCGGCGGGTCCGGCTGATCCGTTGATTCGCCCCAGGGTCGGCGTAGGCTGCGGTTATGGGTTTCGAGCACATCCTGGTCGAGCACTCCGGCGACTTCGCCACCGTCACGATGAACCGGCCGCAGCGCCGCAACGCTCTGTCGCATGAGCACATGCGCGAGCTGATCGCGGCGTTCCGCGAGCTCGGCGACAGCGATGTCCTTGGCATCGTGCTGGCCGGCAACGGCCCGGTGTTCAGCGCCGGGCACGACCTCGCCGAGGTTGTCGCCGGCGACCTGCCGCAGCTCCGGTCGCTGCTGGCCACCTGCACTGAGCTGATGACGCTCATGCAGCAGGTTCCCCAGCCGGTGGTGGCGCGGGTGCACGGGCTGGCCACCGCCGCGGGCTGCCAGCTGGTGGCCAGCGCCGACCTGGCCGTGGCCAGCGAGGAGGCCGGCTTCGCCGCGCCCGGCGGCAAGGGCGGGTGGTTCTGCCACACCCCGATGGTGGCCATCGCCAGGAACGTGGGCCGCAAGCGCGCCGCCGAGCTGGCCATGTCGGGCGACGTTATCGACGCGCGCACCGCGCTGGACTGGGGCCTGGTCAACCGGGTGGTGCCCGCGGCCCGGCTCGACTCCGCGGTGCAGGACCTGCTGGAGCGGGTCACGAAGGGTTCGGCGCTGAGCAAGGGGATCGGCAAGCAGGCGCTGTACGCCCAGATCGACCTGGACCAGCCCAAGGCGTACGCCTACGCCATCGAGGTAATGGCCGCGACCGGCCAGCTGCCCGAGGCGAGGGAGTGGATGCACGCCTTCCTGGAGAAGCGCAAGCCGAACTGGGACTCTTCGGGGCGCGGCCGGTCTCCGGACCGTACCGCAGCCCGCGGTCCCGAGCCCACCCGATAAGGGCATCACCGCCCTGACCGCGCGGTAGCCCGACGGCCCGGCGGTAAGGCTGATAGCGTCGGTCGCAGGGGGATACCTCCCGCTCAGTGACGAGACTTCGGGGAGAACATCATGGCCTCTCGGCTGAATCCATACCTCAACTTCAACGGCACCGCCCGTCAGGCGCTGGAGTTCTACAACGGCGTGTTCGGCGGCGAGCTCACCCTGAGCACGTTCGCCGACCTCGGCGCCGCGGACGCGCCCGACGCCGACAAGATCATGCACGGGCAGCTGGAGACCGGCGCCGGCTACACGATCATGGCCGCCGATGTCCCCAGCCACATGGAGTACCAGGCCCCGGCCGGCTTCTCGGTGAGCCTGTCCGGCGACGACGGCGACGCCCTGCGCGGCTACTTCGAGCAGCTTGCCGCCGGCGGAGTTACCGCCATGCCGCTGCAGAAGCAGGTCTGGGGCGACGAGTTCGGCATGTGCGTCGACAAGTTCGGCATCTCCTGGCTGGTCAACATCTCCCAGCCGCAGGCCTGACCGGCCCCTCGCTAGCCCGGCCGCGGCCGGGCTAGCGAGGTGGCGGGGGCGACGCCATCGGCTGGGTGCATGATGGGCGGATGCCACTATTCGCCTTCGAAGGCAGCGAGCCGCAGGTCAGTCCCGGGGCGTGGATCGCCCCCACCGCTACCCTGGTCGGGGACGTCCGGATAGAGGCCGAAGCCTCCGTCTGGTACGGCGCCGTGCTCCGCGCCGACTTCGGTCCGATCGTGGTCCGGCGCGGCGCGAACGTCCAGGATGGTTCGGTGCTGCACGGCGGCGACGACCCGGTGACCGAGATTGGCGAGGGTGCCACCGTGGGTCACCTGTGCGTGGTCCACGGCGCCGTCATCGGCGCCGAAGCGCTGGTAGGCAACGGCGCCACGGTGCTCGACGGTGTCGTGGTCGGCCGCCGCGCCCTGGTCGCGGCGGGTGCCACGGTGCCGCCGGGGATGGTCATCCCGGACGGGATGATCGCGGTGGGGGTCCCGGCCCGGGTGGCCGGCGAGGTCACCGGCCGGGCCAAGGAGTGGGTGGACACGAACCCGGCTATCTACCGCGAACTGGCCCGGCGCCATGCCGTCGGCGCCCGCCTCGTAGGGCCGGAACCATGGAGTACCGCACGCTAGGCCGGCCGCCCCCGGGACCCCGGCTGCGGGCGGGTGGCCGTCCCGCCGCCCGCCCGCCTGGCCGGGTCCGCTCCGGTCCGGTGCTCCGGTCCCGTCCAGGCGCCCGCCCCGCCCTGGCGAGCCCCGGCCGCCCATCGCCCTGGCGCCCTGGCGCGAACGTGGACCCGCGAACCCCTGCAAATACCCCGTTTCGCCCGCCGCGGCGCTCCCCGGAATGCGCCTCCACCGCGGTGGGCCTCGCTGAGGGCGGCTTCGTCCGCCAGGCAAACTCCGCGCCCGCGCGCACGATGCCAATGCCTGCGCCCACACGCTCGGCACCGGCGTCCGCGCGCTCGGCGCCAGCCGCGGCACCGGCGCCAGCCGCGGCACCGGCGCCAGCCGCGGTACCGGCGCCGGCCCCCGCGCCGACGGCCTCAGCTCCCACAGCCGCGGCCGCGCGCCGGGCCATCCGGCCGGCGGCGATCAGCGGCAGGCTGCTCAGCGCGATGCCCGCCAGAATGGCCATGCCGCCCGCGACCTGCGCCAGCCCGGCCGGGTCGCCGAACGCCACCGCGCCCGCGATGGCGCCGACCAGCGGCTCGAGGTTGAGGAACGCCCCGGCGACCTCGGCGGACACCCGGCTCTGGCCGAACGCGAACAGGGTGAACGGCAGCAGCGTCCCGGCCAGCGCCAGCGCGACGACCGCCAGCACCACACCGGCGCCAGCAGGCACGGCAGGCACGCCCTCGCTCACCACGGCGACCGGCAGCGAGCCCAGCGTCGCGCCCAGGAACTGAACCGCGGTGACCGCGACCGGATCGCGGCCGGCCAGCAGCCGTCCCTGGGCCACCGTGACCGTGGCCGACAGGAGCAGCGACACCAGCACCAGGCCGTCGCCGGCCATGGTCGCGCCGCCGCCTCCGCCGCCCGCGGTGACGAGCCCGACGCCGCCGAGCGAGACCGCGAAGCCGAACCAGGCCACGGGCCGGGCCACGGCCCGGTACCACACCGCGGCGATGATCGCGACCAGCACCGGCACCGCCCCGATGAGCAGGGCCGCATGGGTGACGCTGGTCCGGCCGATGCCAGCGTTCTGCACCATGACCGAACCGCCGTAGCCGAGCGCGCCCGCGGCCAGCACGGCGGGCCTGAACGCTGCCCGCAGTGCTAGCCCGGGGGGACGACCCCCCGGAACCCCCCGCTGCCGGGGGGACCCATCCCCCCGGACCCCCCTTGCACGGGCCACGGCCAGCAGGACCGCGGCGGCCAGGCCGAAGCGCACGACGGTGAGCCAGCCCGGCGACAGCCACTGCAGGGCCAGCTTGGACAGCGGCACGGTGGTGCCCCAAAGCAGCCCGGCCGCAATGAGGGCTGCCACGGCGTGTCGGCGGTTGGTGTTCATGTATCCATATTCACCAACAGCCGTACAGTATTCGTCGCTAGACGCTATTTACGATATATAATTTGGTGCTGTGAGCGTTTCACTTGACGAAGTTGATGTACAACTGCTGACCGCACTGCAGGAAGACGCGGACCGCACCAACGTCGAACTCGCCCGGCTGGCCGGGCTCTCGCCGGCCGCGACCCTGCACCGGGTGCGGCGGCTGAAGGAGTCGGGCGTCATCCGGGTAATCCGCGCCGACGTCGATCCGGCCGCCGCGGGCTTCCCGCTGCAGGTGTACGTCACGGCCATGCTGGCCCGGCACGACCCGCGGTCCAGTCGCGTGTTCGACGACATGATCAGGTCCCTGCCGCAGATCATCGCGGCGGACAACGTGGCCGGCGAGACCGACTACCTGCTCACGGTGGTCGCCCGCGACGTGGCCGAACTGCAGAACGTGCTGGCCAGCCTGGCCACCCGCGGCGGTCAGCGGCTGGTGACGTACCTGCGGCTGGCCGAGGTCAAGCCCCCGTCCCGGCTGCCGCTGGCCCCGGTGTCCGCCCCCGCGCGACGCCGGGGCACCCGCCAGGCAAAGGACGAAGCCAAGGACCCGGACCGGGAATGAGACCGCGGTCACATCGGTTGCAGCGCGGCATGAGGATCGCGGTGATCGGCAAGGGGAACATCGGCGGCTCGCTCGGCAGCAGGTGGCGCGCCGCCGGGCACGGCTGATTTCCCGAACGGACCGGGTTCCACGCCCAGCCACCGTCCCTCGTCGCTGTGCTGCGGGGGAAATCACAGGCGCGGCGCTGGCCTCTCCAGGGTGGCCATGGCCCTGTCCCGTTGTCCCGGCCAGGCCAGCTTCAGCTGGACCCGCCCGATGCGAAGCATGTCGCTGTCCTGCATGCGCGTTGGCGCGCGCACCCGCGTGCCGTTGACATACGTGCCGTTCGCCGAGCCGAGGTCGGTGACCTCTACCCCGTCGCCGTGGCGCCGGACCCAGACATGGCTCCGCGAAACGAATTCGTCCGTGCTGAACGGCGGCCCGAGCCGAGCGTCCCGGCCGAGCACGATGCCGTTGAACGGTATAGGTATCTGCCGTTCCAGGCCGGTGTCAGATGTGACGACCAGGCTCGGACCCGCGTTGAACGGCGCCACCCTCGCCCCTCATCGTCGTGACAGGACGCCATCGGCAGGCGCCCTCTTGCCGGGTCAGAGCCAGGCTGCCGCGCGAAAATACACCTCGGGCCTTACAGCTCCACGGTGCCGCTGACGCAGGTGACCGTGCCGCCGCCGACCCACACCTGGCCGTCGGCGTCGTGCGATACGTGTACCCGGCCGCGGCGGCCCATCGCGGTACCCTGGCTGGCCACGTACGGCGCGGCGACCCGGCCGCCCGCCAGCAGCCACTGCCCGAGCGAGGCGTTCAGGCTGCCCGTGACCGGGTCCTCGATCGAGGTGATCTTCGGGCTGAACGCGCGCACCTCGATCGCCTCGGGGGAGCCGTCCGGGTAGGGACCGGCCACGCCGATGTCCAGGTCCAGCGCGGCCGGGCGCCGGACCGCGAGTACCGCCTCGGCGCTGGCGAGCAGCACGGCGACCCAGCCGGGGCCGTTGTCGGCCCAGGCGATGTCGACGATGTCGGACCGGGCGAGGTCCAGCGTCCGCGCCACCTGCTCGGCCACCTCCTCCTCCACCGGCCCGCTGCGCACCTGCGGCGGCGCCGCGAACGCCAGCCCGGCGTCACCCCCGGGAACACGCCGCACCGTGATCAGGCCGGCCTCGCATTCCTGCACGATGGCGCCCGGGTCGGCCGGGCGGCCGCCGGCCTCCAGCCAGGCGTGGCAGGTGCCCAGCGTGGGATGCCCGGCGAACGGCAGCTCCCGCGCCGGCGTGAAGATCCGGACCTGGTAGTCGGCCCCGCTGGCCCGCGGCGCCAGCACGAACGAGGTCTCCGACAGGTTCGTCCAGCGCGCGAACAGCTGCATCTGATCGCCGGATAGGCCGTCGGCGCCGAGCACGACCGCGACCGGGTTGCCCAGGTACGGGGTATCGGTGAAGACATCTACCTGGCGGAACTGACGAGGCACATGCCGAGTTTAGAAGGCCACGCCGCCCGGCGGCAGGGCCAAATTCCCGGGCCAATTTCCCGGCCGGCCTCCGGGCCAGTGCGCTCGTCGCTGGTCGGCTCTGCCGCGCCGGCGTCTGCCGCGCTAACGTGCGGGCATGCGAAAGCGTCCGCGGGTCACCGTGCTGGGCAGCCTGAACATGGATATCTCCGTCACCGTGCCCCGGCTGCCCGAACCCGGCGCGACCGTGCTCGGCTCGGCGGCCCGGTTCACGCCCGGCGGGAAGGGCGCCAACCAGGCGGTGGCGGCGGCCAGGCTCGGCGCCGACGTGCGCATGGCGGGCTGCGTCGGCGGCGACGACTTCGGCCGCCGGCTGCTGGCCGCCCTGCGCGAGGAGGGCGTGGACCACCAGGACGTTCACGTCACGGCGAACGCCCCGACCGGGCTGGCCATGATCTCGGTCGACCACGCGGGCGAGAACATCATCACGGTCGCCCCCGGCGCCAACCACGAGGTCGGTGAGGATCAGGTCACAGCGGCCGCCGGCCACGGTGACGGCGTCCTGGTCATCTGCGCCGAGATCCCGGTGCCCGCGATCAAGGCGGCCCTGCGCCAAGCGGAACCGGGACGTACCATCCTCAACCTGGCGCCCGCTCCGCCGGACGCCGCCGCCATCGTCGCGGCCGGCGTGGACTGGCTGGTGGTGAACGAGACCGAGGCCGGTGCCGTGCTCGGCCGCCCGGTGCGCGGCCTGGCCGAAGCGGGCGAGGCCGCCGCCGCCCTCCTCGCCGCGGGCGCGCGGCACGCCGTGGTCACCGCGGGCGCGCACGGCGCCGCCCTCGCGGGCCCCGATGCGACCGGCACCATCGGCGCCTTCCGGGTCGACGCGGTGGACACGGTGGGGGCGGGGGACACGTTCGTCGGCGCGCTCGCCGTCGCCCTGGCCGCGGGCATCCCGGCGGCCGAAGCGGTCCGGGCGGCCGCGGCCGCGGGCGCCACCGCCGCCACCAGGCCTGGCGCCCAGGCCGGCATGCCGCGCCCGGCGGACATCCTCGCCACTACCGGAGTCAGCTGGCCAGCCGGGTAACGATTCGCTAAAAACCCGAAAGGAAAGGTATACAGATGTTTCTGGGGGCGGGCGATAGCATTGCCTGAAGGAGGCGCCAGGTGACAGCGGCTAGCCTGCGGGACTTCGTCGCTGACACGCCGACGGGGGAGGACTCCCCCCTCGACGCGGTGTCAAGCGCGCTGTCGCAGACGTTCGCGGTACGGCAGGAACCCGGTGCGGCCGGCAGCGGCACGCACCGCTGGACCTGGCTGGACACCTTCGACTGGCGGCTGTACAAGGCCGGCCTGACCCTCCAGTTCGAGCAGGCCAGACGGGGCGGCCGGCTGGTGCTGAGCAAGGCAGACGGCACGCCGCAGGCCGAACAGCCGGTGACCCGCTGGCCGAGACGCCCTGGCCTGGCCGAGGACCTGCCGCCCGGCCCGGTCCGGGACCGGATCCTGGTGCT
>Ga0207646_10004758_pt1 | contig 14612 bp, 11 predicted proteins | sample KBSK5502metaG_FD_184343 | JGI IMG/M metagenome (GOLD analysis project Ga0207646, IMG submission 184343) | Corn, switchgrass and miscanthus rhizosphere microbial communities from Kellogg Biological Station, Michigan, USA - KBS K5-50-2 metaG... | ecosystem: Host-associated > Plants > Roots >... | reverse complement strand
GCGAGGAGGTCATCCAGGCGGTCGCCGACTACCAGGCCGGCCGGCTCGGGACGATCCCGGCGATCCACGGCGCGCCGACCACGCTCGTCGAGTCGAGCCGAAGCTCCGAGGAGCCGCGCGCGTAGCGCGGCGGCTGCGCCTGGCGCCGCAGGCTCCGAGTTCGCAACGCAACTCCAGGTAGCAGTATCGCGAGTCTCGCCCTCGATTCATCGCGAATGCAACTGGGCATGGCAGTAGCGGGCGATTCACCGTGCAGTAACGCGCCGGTGATGGTTTGTGCCACCCGGGTTGGCATTCCGAACATCAAAAACGCCCCGGCGGCGCCGGGGCGTTCGATTGCCTGGCTGAGAAGCGCTGAGCGCTAGCTTTTCGCGGCGGGCTTCCTGCTCGCGGACTTCGCGGCCGGCTTCGCCTTCGCGGTCGTTTTTGTCGCTGCTTTGGCCGGGGCCTTTGCGGACTTCGCCGCGGCCCTGGTAGCAGGCTTGGTCGCGGCCTTCGGTGCCATCGTCTCCGCGGCTTCGGCTTTGGCGGCCGCCGCCGCAGCGGCCTCGGTGCGGGCCGTCTTCGACAGGGCCGCGCGAGCCTTGCCGGCCGCGGTCTGTGCGCCCTTCGCCTTGTCGGCCTTCGACGACGCGATGCGCGCCTTGGCGGCCTTGGCGGCCTGGGCCTTCGAGGTCGTCTTCGTGACGCGGCTGGTGGTCTGGACGTGCGCCCCGCCGGTCGCGGCGTTGAACTTCAGTGTGAGCCGAGACTTCCGGCGCGCGGCCGCGTTCGGGTGGATCGCGCCGACCTTGGCCGCGCGGTCGAGCGCGGCATGCGCATCGGAGAGGGCCTGCGCCGCGGCATCGGCGTCACCGGCCGTGGCCGACATCAGGGCGGTGGCGACGAACGTCTTCGCGGCACTGCGCCGCGGCTGAAGGATGTCGCGCCGGCGCTCGGCCTGACGGACGCGCTTCAGTCCCGACGGTGTACGAGCGCCCGTCCAGGTGCGGGGCGTCTTGGCCAAGGGGCGAACCTCTCAGATGGGATGGATCGGTCGTGGGCGTCGGCACGGGTTGGTGCCGGTCACGGACGCGCATGGTAGCAGAGCCGCCAGATGCTGACCATCGATCCGGCGGGCGACGCTCCCGATTGCCGGACGCGCCGACTCCGCGACGAGATGCCAACCGCCGCCTCCGGACGCCGTGCAACCGATTTCCAATCCGGCCGGTTGGTCGGCTACCATCGTCCCTCCGGACCACGCCCACGAATGACGGTGAGGGATGCCACTACCCCGGATCGGCCTGGCGGTCATCGGCGCGGGGCGCATGGGGACGAGCCACGCCCGCCTGATCGCCGCCGGGGCGCCCGAGCTGTGCGTCGTCGCGATCGGCGACGTCGACGGCGCCGCCGCCCGCCGTCTGGCTGACGAGATCGGAGGTGCGGCGGCGTTCTCCGACCCGCTGGCCGCGATCGCCGCGCCGGGTGTCGACGCCGTGCTCATCGCGGTCTCGTCCATCCATCACCGCGAGATCGTCGAAGCGGCGGCTGCCGCCGGCCGCGACATCCTGTGCGAGAAGCCGCTCGCGCTCGACCTCGCGGACACGGATGCGATCCTCGCCGCGGTCGAGCGCGCTGGCGTCCGGCTGCAGGTGGGGCTGATGCGCCGCCACGACCCCGATCACGTGCGTGCCCGCGCCCGGATCGTGGCCGGCGAGCTCGGCCGGCCCCTGCTCTTCAACAGCCGGCAGTACGACACGGACCGACCGCCGCCCGCCGTCCTCGACCCGCGCAGCGGCGGCGGGATCATGCTCGACATGGGCATCCACGAGTTCGATTCGGCTCGGTTCCTCATGGGCTCGGAGATCGTCGAGCTCCAGGCGACGGGCTCGGTCCAGCTCTTCCCGGAGGTGGCGGCCTACGGGGACGTCGACACGGCGGTGATCAATCTGCGGTTCGCCACGGGCGCGATCGGAAGCATCGAGCTCAGCCGAAGGGTGGCGTTCGGCGAGGACGTCCGCACGGAGGTCCACGGGACCGAGGGCAGCGCGTTCATCGGCGCCCTGCCGATCGGCGCCGGGTCGGCGATCGGCCGTGACGGCGGCATTCACTGGGACGCCACCCATCCGTCGATGCCACGCTTCGCCGCGGCCTACCGGGACCAGGCGCGGGCGTTCGGCCGATCGATCCAGAACGACGAGGCCGTCAGCCCGTCCGGGGCTGATGGTCGAGCGGCCTTCCTCGTGGCCGCGGCCGCCGATCGCGCCCTCCGGGAGGGCGGCACGATCCGGGTCGAGGGGTTCGACACCTAGGAGCTCTCCGTCCGGGCGGCTCAGCTCGCGGCCGTGCGACTCCCGTCCAGGAGCCGCTCGATCTGCTCGAACATGAACCGTGACGACTCCACGGCCCGCTCCTCCCAGGCGAACACGCAGGCGGTCAGGATTCCGTCGAAGCCCACGTACCGGAGGGCGTCGAAGCAGGCCCCGAAGTCGACCTCGCCCTGGCCGATGTCGAGGTGCTGGTGGACGCGGGCCGGGGACCCGGGCGGATTGACGATGTAGCGGTTGCCGGACGATGCCCGATGGTTGAGCACGTCGGCGAGATGGACCTGCGCCAGCACCGGCGCGGCGTACTCGATCATCGATCCGATGTCGTCGCCGAGATAGAACGTGTGCGGGGCGCAGAACACGTAGCCGACATTCGGCGAATCGATGCCCCGGACCAGGTCGACGGCATCGGTGTTGCGTTCGATGAAGTCGTCCGGATGGGCCTCGAGATTCAGCCGGATCCCCTCGCGCTCGAAGATCGGCAGGAGCTCCTCGAGGGACCGCCAGAGCTGCGCCTCGCTCCGGGCCGCCTGCTCCGGGCGGCCGTTGAACTCCGAGTTCATGACCTGGCAGCCGACGTCGACGGCGAGCTGGATCGCCCGCTTCCAGTAGCGGACCGCTGCGACGCGCTCGTCCTCGTCGGGGCTGGACCAGCGATAAAGGGGCAGGATCGAGGCGAGCTCGATCCCGGTCTCGCGCAGGGCGGCCCGGAACTCCTCGATCTTTGCCCGGTCCGCCCGAGGGTGGGCGAAGAACGGGATGAAATCGGGCCGTGGCGAGAGCTCGATCGAGTCGTAGCCGATCTCGGCGGCGATCCGGCAGACCTCCGCGAACGGGCGGTCGCGGAGCATGTAGGGGTCGAGCGCGATCTTCACGTCAGGAGAGCCCTCCGCTGGTCGAGCCGATGCGATCGCGCAGGACGGACGCGCTTGCGGCGACCTGTCGCACCATCCGTTGCCGGGTCGCGGCGTCCGCAATGGTCGCCATGCTCTCGAGCCATCGGGCGGTCCCGTCGATCACCGCGAGGATCGCCGTCGCGTCGCTCGGCACGAACAGTGGCCGGTCCATGACCTCGACGTACACGGGCGAGGTGTGGGCGGCCATGCTCGTGCGGTACGCCGAGTGGATCTCGTGGTCGCTGCGGGAACGGGCCGCGATCCAGGCGCCCGACTCGATCTCGATCGACTCCTCGAGCACGAGTTCGCGGGTCCCCTCGGGCGCGTCGTCGCGGGCGACGACCCGGCCGTTCACGACGAGCTCGACCGTGCCGATGATCGGTTGCGCCGCCTGGGCTCGGACCCGCGCCACAAGATGCCCGCCGCCGGCCGGGAGCGCGATGACGTCGCCCGGCTCGTGGCCGTCGACCGCCAGCTCGAGGACGGGTCCGGAGGTCGCGAACGTTCGCCCCGCCCGGATCGCGGCGGACCACGACTCGAACGTCGGGGCGGCCTCGGGGTCGAGCCGGGCATACGTTCGGATGGCCCCGAGCGGCATCTCGGCCGACATCTTGTCCGTACCGCCGAGGACCGGGAGCCGGTAGCCGCAGTTCAGGAACCGGTACCACTCGAGGATCGACGGGCTGTCGAGACCGGGAGCGAACGTCTGCATCTCGACGGCATCGATCTGGCCGGCGACGATGTCGGCCGCGATCTCCGCGAACGGCAGCGGGAAGTGCGCGGCGACGACGAGACCGCCCTCCGCGTGGCACCGATCCGCCCAGTCCCCGAGGAGCTCCGCGACGGCGCCGCCGATCCGACCCTCCGGGCCGCCGCCCGACGCCATCGGGACGACGGGATGGCGCGCCCCGAGCAGCCCCAGGTGGCCGAGGACGTTCTGGCGGTTCTCCGTCCCGACGGTGATCACGTGCCGGCCGTCGGGGTCCGCCTGCGAGCCCCAGGTGAGGTCCGTCACGTTCTTGAACTCGTCACCCAGCTGGGTGGCCAGGAGGTGGACGAACGCGACGTCCTCTGCGGCCGCCTGGAGCAGGGCGGTGGATGGGGCGAGGAAGTGGACGTGGGGATCCGCCGTCCGCCAGCCGTCCGCGCGCAGGTCGATCGCGCGCTCGAGGGGGATGACGAGGTCGCGTGTCCCGGCCTCGACGCCGATCGTTCGACGGACCGGGGCCTGCTCGAACCCCTTCACGACCTCGACCTCGACGGCGCCGACCGGGAGGTCGATCCGGAAGGTGCCCGGGACGTAGGCGTAGGTGTCCCGACCGAGGATGAGGCCGGCGCCGGTGTCCTCGAGGATCGCCGGGTTGATCTCGTCCCGATGGCCGAGCGGCGGCAGGTAGCGCCCGTCCGCGGCCACGAACCGCACCCGCGCCGGCGCCGCCACGCCGTCCGCCTCGATCCGGACCTCGACCCGCACGTCGGCGGCCGGCAGCGGACGGATCCTCGTCCGACCGTCCGGGCTGGTGGCCTCGGTGCCGAGGTCGGAGAGCGCCACGGTCCAGCCGCCCAGGGTGATCCGCGCGTCGGGCGCGGCGGTGAGATCGACGAGCGTGCGGTCGTCGTCGGCGGCGGCCCCCGTCTCCTCGTCCGGATCGGCCCGTGACGATCCCCACCCGATCGGGCCGGAGTCGTGGGGCTCGGGCGGCCCATCGAGACGGCGGGATCCGATGGCGATCCCGAGATCCACGTCGGGCAGCGCATCGGCGTCGCCCTCGACGAGGAGCTGCCGCCGCGGCTCGAGCACGAGCGGGTCGGCGGTCCCGTGGAACAGGGTCACAGCGGCGATCGCCACGTCGCGGCCCGGCTGCTCATCGCCGAGGGGCACGACTCGCAGGCCGACGGGCGTTCGACCCGTGCCGAGCGGGATGGCGTGGAGCCAGTACGTGACGTCGTCGTCCGGGGTGGGGACGAAGTCGGCGATGCCCGTCTGAGCGGCGCCCCACGCCCCGGGCAGCATCCCGAGCAGGCCGGCCTGGCCGGCGGCGACATACCGACCTGGTGGCTGGCGCGGGTGGGGGCCGCGCCAGTCGAGGGGCTCATCGGCGCGGTGACCGATCGCCAGGAACGGCACGAAGCCCCACCCGATGATCCCGTCGGCGACCTCGTAGCGGCGTCGCACGTCGACCACCTGCGACTCACCGTCCGCGAACGCGATCTCGTACCGGGCGAGGGGCTCGCCGGTCGGGAGGACCCAGCCCACGGGCGTTCCGGGCGCTCGCCGCCCCTCGGCGTCGCGCCAGCTGTCGGCGAAGTGGGCGACCACGAGGTGACTGGCCGGACCGTGATCCGCGATGCCGAGAGTGAGCTCGCGATCGACGAGCAGCCAGCGGCGTCCATCGGCGCGCCGCCCGAGGGCGAACGGCAGGCCCCGGAACACGGCGCCCCCATCGGGAAGCCGCCGCAACGCGTCGCGATACGACGGGTGGAACCGCGCGGCCAGCTCGAGGTCGGACGCATTCCACGCCGAGGAGAGGTCGATCGGGTGCGCAAGCGGAGTCGCGAGGCCGGTGCGCCCGGTAGTCATTCGCCGCGACCCTCCCGACCGATATTGACGTGAGGCGAGGCGCGATGATACCGTCTTTGCAATCGGTTGCGCAAGGAGGTTCGATGGAGACTGCCCGACTGACCGTGGGTCAGGCCATCGTTCGCTTCCTGGCCCGCCAGTTCGTGGAGCGCGACGGCCGCGAGCAACGATTCATTGCCGGCGTGTGGGGCATCTTCGGGCACGGGAACGTCGCCGGATTGGGCCAGGCGCTCGAGGAGCTCGGCGACGCCGAGGACATGCCGTACTTCCGGCCGCAGAACGAGCAGGCCCAGGTGCACCTGGCCGCTGCGTTCGCCCGCCACAGCAACCGCCTTCGGACGTACGCCTGCACCTCGTCGGTCGGACCGGGTGCGATGAACATGATCACGGGCGCCGCCGGGGCGACGGTCAACCGGATTCCGGTCCTGCTCCTTCCGAGCGACTACTTCGCGAACCGGACCCCGGATCCGGTGCTCCAGCAGATCGAGCACCCGACGGAACGGGACACGAGCGCCAACGACGCGTTCCGGCCGGTCTCCCGGTACTTCGACCGGATCTCGCGCCCGGAGCAGCTGCTCGGCTCGCTGCCGGAGGCGTTCCGCGTCCTGACCGACCCGGCCGACACCGGGGCGGTCACGATCTCGCTTCCCGAGGACGTCCAGTCCGAGGCGTTCGATTGGCCGGAGAGGTTCTTCGACCGTCGGGTCTGGCGCATCCGACGACCGCTTCCCGAATCGGCGGACCTCGCGGAGGCGGTCCGCCGGATCGGTGCGTCGAAGGCGCCGCTCATCGTGGTCGGCGGCGGGGCGATCTACTCCGAGGCCAGCGAGGACCTGTCGGCGTTCGCGACCCGGTTCGGCATTCCCGTCGTCGAGACGCAGGCCGGCAAGGGTGCCCTGCGCTGGGACCATCCGATGAATGCCGGTCCGGCGGGCACGAACGGTGGCCTCGCCGCGAACCGGCTCGCCCGCGAGGCCGACGTCGTGATCGGCGTCGGGACGCGGATGGGTGACTTCGTCACCGCCTCCCGGACGACATTCCAGAACCCGGACGCGACGTTCATCGGGATCAACGTCCGGCCGACCGACGCCCACAAGCTTCGCGCGGTCCCGATCGTCGCCGACGCCCGGGAGGCGATCCGCGCGCTCGACGGCCAGCTGAGGGCCTCGGGCTACGGGGGTACGGACGCCGCATACCGGCAGCGAATCGCGGATCTGAAGCGCGAGTGGGACGACATCGTCACGGGGTTGCGCGCCGAGGAGAACTCACCCGGTGATCTTGGCCAGGCGGAGGTCATCGGGATCGTCAATGACGCGGTCGGCGGTCACGCGAGCGTCATCTGCGCGGCCGGCAGCCTGCCGGGCGACCTCCTGCGGCTCTGGCGGCCCGAGGACCCCAAGGCGTACCACGTCGAATACGGCTTCTCGTGCATGGGCTACGAGATCGTCGCCGGTCTCGGCGTGCGGCTGGCGGATCCCGAGCGCGAGGTCGTCGTCATGGTCGGCGACGGCTCGTACCTGATGTTGAACTCGGAGATCGTCACCGCCGTGGCCGAGGGCCTGAAGCTCACGATCGTCGTCCTGGACAACCACGGCTTCCAGTGCATCCTCGCGCTCCAGCGTCTCGTCGGGGTGCCGGACTTCGGCAACGAGCTCCGGTTCCGTGATCCGTCCCGCAACCGGCTGACCGGTCCGTACGTCCCGATCGACTTCCGCGCCCACGCCGAGTCAATGGGCGCCCTCGCGCTCCAGGCGAACACGCGCCACGAGCTTCGGGAGGCGCTCGCGACCGCGAGGACGGCCGATCGGATCACGGTGATCGTGGTCCCGACCGACCCGGAGAAGCGGATGCCCGGCTTCGAGTCGTGGTGGGACGTACCCGTCGCGGGTGCCAGCGAGCAGGCGTCGGTGCGCGACGCCCGTGCCGCGTACGACCGCAAGCGCCGCGAGCAGCGGATCGACATCCAGTAGTCAGGGAGAGGCCCATGCCCGGACCCGGGATCGAGCTCATCGGCGCCGAAGAGACGGCCGAGGTGATGCAGGTCATGCAGAGCGGCTACCTGAGCCGCTACGGACCATCCGATGACCCCTCGTTCGGCGCGAAGGTGCACACGATCGAGCAGACGATCGCCGGCCTCACGGGCGTCCGGTACGGGCTCGGCCTCCACGGCGGCGGGTCCGCGGCCCTCTGGATCACCCTGATGAGCCTCGGCGTCGGCGCGGGCGACGAGGTGATCGTCCCCGGCTTCACGTACGTCGCCTCGATCTCCGCGATCGTCTACACCGGGGCGACGCCGGTCCTCGCCGAGATCGACCAGACCTTCGATCTGGATCCCGTCGACGTCGAGGCGAAGATCACGCCACGCACGGCGGCGATCCTCGTCGTCCACATGCTCGGCGGTCCGGCCCGGATCAACGAGCTGAAGGCCATCGCCGACCGGCACGGCATCCCGCTCGTCGAGGACTGCGCGCAAGCGTTCGGGGCCACGTACGAAGGCCGCGGAGTCGGCAGCTTCGGAGCCGCCGGGACGTTCAGCTTCAACGAGTTCAAGACGATCACCTGTGGCGACGGCGGGATGATCGTGACCGACGACGAGGGCCTGTACGAGCGCTGCTTCGCGATGCACGACCAGGGCCATGCCCCGGACCGGCTCGAATCGAAATACGCCCCGCGACCGTTCCTCGGCATGAACTTCCGGATGACCGAGCTCTCCGGCGCGGTCCTCCTGGGCCAGGTCCGCAAGCTCGATCTGATCACCTCCCATCTCCGGGCGAACAAGGCGATCGTCAGGGACATCCTCGAAGAGGTCCCGGCCATCGACTACCGGACGCTCACCGACGCCGCGGGCGATCTCGCGACCCACCTGGTCGTCGTCCTCCCGACCGCCGAGGTCGCCCGGAACGTCGCCGACGAGGTGGGCTCGAAGACCCTGTCCGAGTCCGGCTGGCACACGTACAGCCGCATGAACCACCTGCTCGAGAAGCGGACCGCGAACGGCAAGGGCTGCCCGTTCGATTGTGGCGACCCGAGCCATGCGCACGGCGACTACCGGGCGGGGATGCTGCCCCGGACCGACGCCCTCCTCGAACGGTCCCTGAGCATCGGGATCGGCGTGCGGGATCCCAACCTCGCACCGTTCGGCCTCCGAATGCGCGACGGCGCCGACGAGGCCCGACGCGTCGGCGCCACGTTCCGCGATGCCGTGATCAAGCACCGCGCGTGACCCACCGCGGCGCATCGTGATCGAGGCTGTCGTCGTCGGTCGGGTCGGTGTCGACATCACGCCGGCGATGCCTCGCACCTCGCTCGCCGCGGCGGACACGTTCGTCCGGGCGGTCGGCGGGTTCGCCGGGAACATCGGCACGGGTCTGGCACGCCTCGGCATCCGGACGGCGGTGGTCTCGGCCGTCGGCGATGACGGTCATGGCGAGCACGTTCGCGCGTTCCTCGCCGCCGAGGGCATCGACGTTGCCCCGATCGTCACCCGCCCGGATTCGCGCACCCAGGTCGCGTTCGTCGAGGCCTGGCCGCCGGACCGATTTCCCGTGACGTTCTACCGGGCAACGCCCGCGCCCGAGACCCGCCTCACGCCATCCGAGCTGCCCACGACGCTCCTCGCCGAGGCCGCGGTCGTCGTCGTGTCCGGCGCGCTGCTCGCGACCGAACCCGCACGCTCCACCGCGCTCGGGATCCTCGACATGCGCGGTGCTTCGCGGGGCGGCCGACCGGTCTCGTTCACGATCCTCGATCTCGACTGGCGACCGACCCTCTGGGAACGGCCGGACGAGGCACCCGGGCTCATCGAGCGCGCCGCGGCCATGAGCGACGTCGTCATCGGCAGCGACGACGAATTCGCGGCCGCCGGCATGCGGCCGGAGATCGGCGGCGGTCGCCCGGCCCCGTCGATGATCGTGCTCAAGCACGGGCCGGACGGGGTCTCGCTCGTGACCGCAGAGGGGCGGCGATCGATCGCGGGGATCCCGGTCGAGGTGGTCTGCGGGACCGGCTCCGGCGATGCGCTGGCGGCCGCGTTCGCCGCGGGCCTCCTGCGCGGCGTCGATCCGTTCGTCGCGGTCGAGCGAGGCAGCGCGGCGGGGGCGATCGTCGCCGGTCGCCTGATGTGCAGCACGGCGATGCCGACGCCCGACGAGATCGACCGCCTCCTCGCGGGCGATGCCCTTCAGCGGCAGGGGGCTCTCTCATGACGGCCGACGAGCGCCCGCCCGCCCCGGTCATCCACGCGGCCAAGCTGCCGATGCGCCTGCCACCGGAGTCGCTCCATGTGCGACCGGATGCCGACGGCGTCGTGGCGACCGACCCAGACCGTGCCGGCTGGCGTTACCTGTCGTTCCGCGCGTTCGGCCTCGAGAACGGCGAGACCGTCCTCCTCGACCGGCCCGACCAGGAAGCCGCGGTCGTGAGCATCGCCGGCGGCGGCGTCGAGATCGCGACCGACGAGGGCCCGACCCTCCGGCTCGCGGGACGCCCGTCGGTGTTCGACGGCATGCCGTGGAGCGCCTACATCCCGGCCGGGACGGCCGCCCGGATCATCGGGCGGCCGCACGATGGCCGGCGGGCGGTCGTGGCCGTCGCGCAGGCGCCGCTCAGCGGCCGGTCCGGCGTGGCTGCGAAGCCGATCCTCGTCACGCCCGACGACGTCGAGATCGAGATCCGTGGAGCCGGCAACGCGACCCGCCAGGTGAACAACATCATGATGCCGGGGTTCCCGGCCGACCGGCTGCTCATCTGCGAGGTGTTCACGCCCGCGGGCAACTGGTCCGGCTGGCCGCCCCACAAGCACGACGTCGACGACCCGCCGCGGGAAGCGGTCCTCGAGGAGACGTACTTCTACCAGCTGAGTCGACCCGAGGGTTGGGCGATCCAGCGGGTCTACCACCGCGATGGATCGCGCGACCGCTTCATGGCGGTCCGTCACGGCGACCTCGTCATCGTCGACCAGGGCTATCACCCGTTCGCGGCCACGCAGGGCTACGACGCCTACTACCTGAATGCCCTTGCCGGCGATCGGCGGACGATGGCGAACACCGACGACCCGGATCTCGCCTGGGTCCGCACGCTCTGGCCGAGCATGGCGCCCGATCCGCGGCTTCCGCTGGTCGGGCGGTGACGCCGGTCCCCGGCCCCTCGACCAGCTCCTCGGCGACGAGCGACCCAACCAGCGACATCGCGGCCGCGGACGTCGGCCGGCGCCGGCGCCTGCTCCGTCTCGCGGACGCGAACGGCGTCATCGCCGGGATCGCGATCGATCACCGGGACAGCCTCCGCGTCATGCTCGAGCGGCGGGGCGCGAAGCCACCGGACGCCGCCGAGCTGCGGTCCCTGAAGCTGATCCTGTCCCGGGCGCTCGCGCCCGCGGCGACCGCCTTGATGCTCGATGCCGAGCTGGGCGGGCAGGCGCTCGAGGCAGGGGTCGTTCCCGCGGGCGTCGGGCTGATCATGCCGCTCGAAGCCCAAGGCTACGAGGACGCGGACGCTCCGACGACGACGCTCCTCGACGACTTCTCGCCCGCGGTCGCGCTGCGCTACGGCGCCGACGCCTGCAAGGTTCTCCTCCCGTATCGGGTCGACGATCCGGCGACGGCCGGCCGCCAGGAGGCCCTGGTGACCGCGACGCTCGCAACGTGCCACGAGCTCGGGCTGCCGCTCGTGGTGGAGCCGGTCGTCGATCGGCGGCCCGGCGATACCTCCGCGACATTTGCCCGTGCCTATCCCGGTCTCGTGGTGGGTGCGGTCGAGCGCCTCCAGGCCCTCGGCGCGGACCTGCTCAAGCTGCCCTTCCCGATCCTCGACCTCGCGTCGGCGTCGGAGTCCGCCGCGCTCGATGCCTGCCGCGCGCTCGATGCCGCCTGCCGCGGGACGCCGTGGGTGCTGCTCGGGGCGGGCGTCGACACCGACACGTTCGTCGACCAGATCCGGATCGCCGGGGCGGCCGGGGCATCCGGCTTCCTGGCCGGCCGCGGGATCTGGGGCGCGGCCCTGGACGTCGACCCGGCCGATATCGAGCGAACGGCTTCGACCACCTGTCGCGCCGACCTCCAGCGCTGCCGCGCGGTCGCGGAACGGTTCGCGACACCCCTCGCATCGCCCCGGGTCGGCTGAGCTTCCCGCGGATGCTGCCGATCGTCTTCGGGGTCGCCACCGCGATCTGCTGGGCCGTCTCGGTCCTCGCCTCGGCCCGCTCGAGCCGCATCGGCGGCGCACCGCAGACGGTCGCCGGGGTCATGATCGTGGGGGCGGTCCTGGCGCTGCCCCTGGCCCTCGTCGCGTCCCCGCTGCCGCCGACCCTCCGCGATCCGGCCTGGACCGTGTTCCTCTCCGCGCTGGCCGGGGCGGCGAACGTCTTCGGACTCCTGCTGACCTACGCCGCATACCGGATCGGCGCCGTCGGCATCATCGCGACCATCGGATCGACCGAGGGGGCCATCGCCGCCGTGATCTCGGTCCTGGCCGGTCAGACGCTCGCGGCCGGATCCGGACTGGTCCTCGCGCTGGTCGCTTTCGGCGTCGTGCTCGCTGCGACCAGTGGAGGAAAGGAGCGCGAGGACGGGGTCGTGATCGACCGGGCGCGCTCCCTGCGCGCCGCCGGCCTCGCGACCGGCGCCGCCGGCCTCTTCGGTCTCGGGCTGTTCACGATGGGCCACGTCAGTGCGACGCTCCCGGCCGCGTGGGTCATCCTGCCGGGCCGGCTCGTCGGCGTGATCGTGGTTGCCGTTCCCCTGTACCTGACGGGCAGGCTCCGGGCTCCGCGCTCGGTCCTCCCGCTGATCCTGCTCGTCGGGTTCGTCGAGGTCGTCGGAATCGCGACGTTCTCGATCGGCGCGGCGAACGACATCGCGATCACGTCGGTCCTTGCATCGATGTTCGCCCCCATCGCCGCGGTGTTCGCGTTCGTCCTCTTCCGCGAGCGTCTCGCCCCCCGCCAGATCCTCGGGATCGCCCTCGTCGTGATCGGCATCGCGACCCTCGGCATCCTCGCCGGCGCCTGAGAGCCCACTCCACGACCACCAACCGCGAGGAGCCGACCGATGCGTCTCGTCTACAACTCGAACTCGACGATGCACCTGCCGGTGCTGATGCAGATCCGGGTGGCACGGGAGACGGGCTGGGACGGGATCTTCGTCCGCCAGGAGCACGTCCGGCGATACCTGGCCCAGGGCCACGACGCGACAAGCCTGCGCGCGGCGCTCGGCGGGTTGGGACCCGTGAATCTCGGCGCGCTCCCCGACGTCGAGCGGTGGCGTCCGGGCGAGCATGCGGAGATGCTCGCGGGGGCGGCCGCCCTGACGGAGCTGGCGGTGGAGATCGGCGCATCGTTCGTCCAGGTGCTCACTGGCCCCGTGGCCCCGGGCGGCGCCTACCGCGGGCCGACCGACCTGTCGAGGAGCGAGCTCCGTCGGGTCACCGCCGAGGCGCTCCGGGCGGTGGCGGACCTCGGCGCGTCGAACGGGATCCGGTATTACCTGGAGCCGATCGCCTGGACACCCCTGTCGGCGCTCGAGCAGGCCGTGGAGGTGATCGACGCGACGGGCCGGGACAACGTGGGGCTCGTCCTCGATTTCTGGCACCTGTGGCACCGCGGCGCGACGCCGGACCAGGTGGCCCGCCTCGACCCGCGGATCATCTTCGGCGTCGACGTCGGCGATTCGCTCGGTCCGGCCGGGCATCCCTCGCCTGACCAGCGCTCCCGCCGGGTGTGGCCGGGCGAGGGCGAGATCCCGTTGCAGGCGTGGGTCGACGCGATCCGCTCGACCGGGTTCGACGGCTGGTGGGACAACGAGCTGTACAGCCCGACCCACTGGGAGTGGCCCGACCCGTTCGCCGTCGGCCAGGGCCTGCTCGAGGTGCTCCGCAGGCTGCTGCAGGATGGACCCGACGGCTGAGGGTTTGTTGACGTTGACCGGGCGTCGATGCTACGGTCTGCGCAATCGGTTGCAACGGGACGGAGGGAGCGGCCCATGCAAGGCCCGGACAAGGGCGATGGCCGGCGCCGGCGGGTCCTCCTGAAGGACGTCGCGTTGCGGGTCAATGTCTCGGGCTCGACGGCGTCGCGCGCCCTGGCCGATGACCCCCGGATCGGACAGGCGACACGCCTCGCGGTCAAGGCTGCAGCGGTCGAGCTCAACTACGTTCCCAACGCCGCGGCCCGCAGCCTGCGGGCCCGCCGGACCCGGGCGCTCGGACTCCTGCTGCCCGATCTCCGGGACCCCGTCCACGGTCAGGTGGCGTCGGCGTTCGAGCAGGAGGCGCGGCTCCAGGGGTACGGGGTCATGGTCGTCGCCGGCGAGCGCGACCTCGGTCGGGAGCGCCTCGCCCTGCGGATCTTCGCCGAGCACGGGACGGACGGGGTCGCCGTCGTGTCCGGCGTCCTGACGCCGCGGGAGCTTCGTGAGCGGGTCGATCCCGACCGGCTCGTGCTCGTGTGGCCCGACCATCGGAGCCTGCCGCGACGCGCCGGCCCACGCGTCCCGGGCGTCATCCAGACCGACGATGCCAGCGGCGTTCGGGCCGCGGTCGAACACCTGATCGCCAACGGCTGCCGCCGGATCGCGTACGTCGAGGGCGGGGTCCGCGCGTCGAACACCACGCGCGCCGAGACCGTCGCCGCCACGCTCCGCGAGCACGGCGTCCGCACGCCGGCGCGCATCTTCGAGGCGCCCGTCGACGCTTGGCGCACGCCCGGCGAGCTGGCCGCGCGGATCGCCGCCGACCTGCCCGAGGCGCTCGTGTGCTACGACGATCAGCTCGCGCTCGGGTTGATGGACGCCCTTCGGGAGCACGGGGTCCGGATCCCGGACGACATGCAGATCG
>Ga0207646_10004756_pt1 | contig 14615 bp, 18 predicted proteins | sample KBSK5502metaG_FD_184343 | JGI IMG/M metagenome (GOLD analysis project Ga0207646, IMG submission 184343) | Corn, switchgrass and miscanthus rhizosphere microbial communities from Kellogg Biological Station, Michigan, USA - KBS K5-50-2 metaG... | ecosystem: Host-associated > Plants > Roots >... | reverse complement strand
ACAAAGAGAACGATCCCTCTGCTTCATTGCTGAGGTCTGTGCTTCTTTACTCATGAAGTAGAGCTTTGTTTGGCCTCGCATTTCTTGGTAGTGCATCTCTTTGTGAAGGCGATATGGAAAACGAGAATTTATCCTGGTACAACTTTTCTATTTTGTGAACGGATGTCCCAAGTAGCCAACACAGGGTACACCACCCAGGATGAAAACAGCCGTTTTCAGAAGAGTTACGCAACGAGATGACGATAGGGAAAAGCAAGCAAGGAAATCGCCGTTTTTCCCTCAAATATCGATCCAGAAAAGCAGTGACTCCTTCAAGTTGCCATGTATGTTTGTCAACTTTCCTGGTATCATGAAGGAACTCGAGATCTTCACAAAGAAGGAACGAACACAGCATGGCACTGAAATTTGGTTTGCTTGTTCCCCAGGGCTGGACCATGGATCTAGCACATATCAAGGACCCTATGGAAGCCTTTGAAACGATGACGAGGGTTGCGCAAACAGCTGAGGAGGTCGGCTTCGCTTCTGCCTGGCTCGTTGACCACTTTCACACGATTCCACACCCGACGCCTGAAGTCACATTTGAATGCTGGATGAGCACGGCTGCACTGGCGCGTGATACCAGCAACATCCGTATTGGCCAGATGGTCACGTGCAATAGTTATCGCCATCCCGCGCTGCTGGCAAAAATGGCGAGCACGGTCGATGTGCTCTCGCATGGTCGCCTGAACGTTGGTATCGGGGCGGGTTGGTATGAGCACGAATATCGCGCCTATGGCTATGAGTATCCCGACGGCCCGGAGCGTCTGCGTCAGTTGCGCGAGGCGGTTCAGGTCATGCTGGCGATGTGGACCCAGGAAGAGGCATACTTTGAGGGCAGCTCTTATCAGGTGCGTGGTGCAATTAACCAGCCTAAAGGCGTCCAACAACCACATATCCCACTGCTGATCGGGGGTGATGGCGAGAAGGTGACGCTCAAGCTGGTGGCCCAGTATGCCGATGCCTGCAATGTGGGTGATGATCCCGCCACCGTGAAGCAGAAGCTTGCCGTGCTCAAACGGCATTGCGAGACCGTGGGACGTGATTACGAGAGCATTCGTCGCACGTCATCAACGCTCTGTCTCATGGCTGACAGCGATGAGCAGGCGAGGGCTTTGCTTCCTGCTGAACTCACAGCCAGGCTTGGCAAGAGTGTGCATACTGCCTTGATTGGCAGCCCTGAGACGCTTCGTCTGCGCTTGGCCGCCTATGAAGAAGCAGGGGTGCAGGAGTTGGTGCTGCGTTTTGTGGATGGAACCAACCTGGAGGCTCTCCGCCGCTTCGCCAAAGAGTTCTTCGCTTGAAAGAGTGAAACGAACAGGCTTGTAGCTCGTTGCGCATCCCGCGGGAAATACGAGGAGGTGGAGCGGCCAGAGCCGCAGGCTGGAGAAGTCCTGGTAGGGGTACGGGCCGCCAGCATTAATCCAGTCGATGCCATCTCGCGTCAGTTGCCGTTGCCTGTTACCAGTGGTGTAAGAGAGACTTGCCCTCTATCCTGGGTTGGGACATTTCTGGAGAGGTTGTGTGTACATACGATCATGAAATGAGGTAATTTTCGTCCCATTTATTGCTGCTTGATTGCTTTGAATGGCGCTTTGTTGAGAACACGTAGGCAGCAATGAGCTCTCGCAAAATTTTCTCATATAATGATCGTATGTACCAGTACAGTGGGCAAACGACCGCATACTAAGGAGCAGAAGCTATGTCGGATCAACGTGTCGATGTATACCTTGTCGAGCAGATTCCTCACTTGAATCGTTTGGGAAATGTCGTTCCTGAGGGATACCACTATTCTCAGAAGCTGGTTACGCCAGGGGAGGATCTCAGTTTGCCAAAGGTGTATCTCAAATGGTACGAAATTCGTCCTCCTGAGGGAGAGATTTCGCAGGCGCAGGTTGCGGAGAGCCGCGCTTTTTTAGAGGCAGAGGTAGAGAGGCTGGAGATCGAGGGTGAGCTGGGCTTTGTGTTGTTGCACCAAGCCGGGCCGGTTCTGCTTCTCTTGCTCAACACCTGGCGCAATACGAACGAGATATGGCTCTCAGCGTATTTCAAAGATCCAACGCAGGCAGAGGGCTATCAACCCTTTCTGTTTGAGAAGAGCCATTGGGCAACCTATTGTGTGTGGGAACTGGGTCCCATCTGGCATGAACGAAACGCGTGGGTGCGCTTCCTCTCGTCTAAGCGCGATGAGCAGGCGAAACTGGCGTATGTGAATGACCGCTTCTCAGGGATGGTGTGAAGCCTGCTGCCGGGCTGACACTCCCACGGGTTGCGCAACGAGAAAAGGGCTTTTCCTGTGTTGAGAGAACAATTGGGAAGGAAATTGTCCTGTATTCAGCATAGAATAGAAACAGGATTCCATTTTGTAAAGATAAGGAGAAATCGATGTCTCACCAGCCTGTGATCTATTATGCAGTCACTCAAGAACGGGGAGAGAACTGGGACCCCAGTGTCACTCACGGCATAAAATGGCCGCCTCGGCCTTCAATTGCCATTTCGCTGGATTCGTCCAACCGATTTTCACGCTCAAATCAGCTCCGAGGCCAGAGCGAATGATCAGCAGCCAAGCGCTGAAGGCGCTTGAGAAGCTGATAAAATCCGTTCGCCAAATTTGCATTCTCGGCCATTTTATGGTTGATTCTTGCACTCTCGGCCATTTTATGGTGTTTTTGGCTACATGTAGTTTCGTATCATGCGCGTCAAACTATCTCTTGCGCGGCCAGGATATGCCGTTTTTGCGGCCATTTTATGCCGTGAGTGACACCCAGACGTTCGATGCGTGAGCAGAAGAACTGGGAGGAGCATGCCAGGTTCATGGATGCCCTCGTCGAAGACGGCTTCGTTGTCCTGGGCGGTCCACTCGACGACGAGAAGAAGGTCCTGCTGATCATCAACGCCGAAAGCCAGCAAGCCATCGAGGCCCGACTCGCCAGCGATCCCTGGACGCCCATGGGGGTGCGGCGCATCGCCAAAATTGAGCGCTGGGAAATCCTCCTGGATGCTCGACAGTAACGAGCCGCTCACTGCTGCAAAGCGTAGTGCGCGTCGCGTGGAAAGCCAGGGAAATACGCCGGTTGGCTACCGGTCACATCTCGTTGCGCAACTCGTGGGCTTTGCATCCAGTTCCTCTCCAAAGTGACTGAAGCCCGGTTCCCTCACATCTCCGCTCCCCACTCCCACAATCAGCCGTCCCTTGGAGAGCGCATCGACGGAAACGGCCTCGCGTGCCAGCTTCCAGGGTCGTCGTCTCGACAGTGGAGTGACCGCTGTTCCCAAGAGTACCCGCTTCGTCTGTCCCACGGATTGCGCAACGAGCTGACGGGTAGCGAACGTCTGTCCCAAAATGGTCTCTTTGAAGGAAAAGAACCACTGTTTTTCCAACAAGGAGACCTACATGACAAGTATCGTCGATTCGTCCGTCCATATCCACACGTCTGCCGACTTGGCTCCCTGTCCGCCTCCCTGGTTCGGAGAAGTCGTGCTGCTGGTCACGCATCTGAAGAAACAAGGAGTGCTCACGAACCTCAGTGAGCGTGTCCGTTTTGCCCGGCGACGTTTTGGGTGCTATGAGGTGATCGATTTTCTCGCGGTGCTCTTCGGCTACGCGATCAGTGGCGAGCGCACCCTGGAGGAGTTCTACGAGAGCCTCCAGCCCTTCGCCGTCCCGTTCATGGCTTTATTTGACCGTGACCGACTCCCCGCCCGCTCAACGCTCTCGCGTTTTTTAGCGGCGTTGACGGAGGAACCGGTCGAAGCCCTGCGCATGCTCTTTCTCGATGATCTGCTGGCTCGCCCACTCACCCACGACAAGCAACCCGGAGGGCTGGTGGATCGAGCGGGAAACAGCTGGATGGTCTTTGACATCGACGGCACGCGGGAGGCGGCTCGGCAACGCGCCTTACCCCAGACTGATGAGCTTCCTCCGTCCTTTCGCCGATTGGATGAGGTCTGTGCGCCTGGCTACCGGGGACGCAAACGCGGAGAGGTTGTCAGGACGCGGACAACGGTTTCTCAGGCGCACAGTCATCAGTGGTTGGGCACGTTTGGCAATCGCGGGAACGGGCGGTATCGGGAGGAACTGCGCAAGGGGCTTGTGGCCATTGGTCGGTATCTGACGACCCACCATCTTCCGCAAGAACGCACGCTGCTGCGGCTCGACGGGCAATATGGCAATGGGGCCGTGCTCTCCGATGTGGCCTCTTTCGCGTTTGTGACGCGCGGCAAAGACTATCACCTGCTCGATCATCCGCTGCTTCAGGCGCGGTTGCACTTGCCCCCCGATCAATTCCAACAGCGTCCCGAAAGTCAGGTGGTGCGCAGCCTCTACGATTGCCCCGAGATCCCGGTAGGACCCGATCAGACACCCTGCCGCGTGGTTGTGGCGACCCATCCGAGCCTCGCAAAAAGAAGAGTTCAGTGGGCGTCACGCGGGCAGGGGTGGTCTACGAACTGTTCTTCACGAACCTGCCGCAACACGCCTGCACCGCCTGCGATGTCGTCGAACTGTACCTGCATCGTGGCGCCTTTGAACCGACATTAGCAGACGAAGACCGCGAGCAGGACCCGGACCGTTGGTGCAGTCATGCGGCCTGGGGACAGGAGTGCTGGCAACTGGTCTCGCAATGGGTGTGGAACCTGCGCCTGGAATTGGGGCACCAGTTGGAACCGACGCCGCTGCGCATCACCGAATTCGCTCCTGCCCTCCCGGAACCGAGCGCCCAGGCTGCCGCACGTCCGGTCTCATCCGCTCCTGCCTCTGGATACAGCCCACCTACCACCGCCACCTCCTTCAAAACAGGTCGTTTCACCGGAGCTGATTTTCCTCTCCAGCCCGATGGGACGCTGCGGTGCCCAGCAGGGCAGTCGCTTCTTGCCCATGAGCGGCGTCGAGAAGCCGATGGCAGCCTGCGTGTGGTCTATGCGGCCAGCATTCGCAGTTGCCGCCCTTGTCTATTACGCGAACAGTGTCAATGGAATGGCAGCGAAACGCGCAAACCGCGCCAGGTGAGTGTACTGCTGCATCCCCTCAGCGTCGGGGGAGCGCCGCTGCTCTGGCGAGACTGGAGTCGGAGAGTTCATCGACGGGCCTGCATGCAATTGGTGTGGCATCAACGTGTGGAGGTTCACGTGCAGCCCGGTATGGCTCCCCTTCCAGAAGCCTTGCCCGTGCCTCTTTCCAGGGCTGCGCGGACACATACTCGGCTCTCATGGGAGACGCGCCTGGCTCGCAATGCACGCAGAGAGACCGCTGACCACGTCACGATCAAGCTCTTCGGGATTCCCAACGACTTCGCGTGCGATCTGGGACTGGCTGCGGATGAGGGCCCCCACGATCTCATCACCGGGCGGCGCGGGGGCTGATGTTGGCAGCCTCGCTTTGCTCCCTGTCTGACTTGATCGCTGCGAGCACGAGAAACATCGGGCGGCGCAGCTCCTCCTGCCATTCGGGATGCGTCTCCAGCAGTGTTGGCGTGGGGGACGGTTCGTACAGCTTCGAAAGGCGGAAGCCACAGTCGAGGAGCGTATTGACATAGGTGGCAACCGTGCGGTGATATTTCACCACATCATGATCTAAAAAGCGGGCTTGACGCGGGCCTTCCTCTTGATACTGATCGACGGGCCAGTGTAACCGCTCCCCATGCGAACCGTACGACCAGTCTTGTGCCGCTCGCGCGGTAAAGACGGGATGTTCGACCGAGAGGACGAAGGTGCCTCCTGCTTTCACACAGCGATCCACCTTGCGACAGACGAGGTCGAACCGCTCCACATAATGCAGGACCAGCGAACTGAGCACCACGTCGAAGGTGTCTGCGGGAAAGTCGATGTCTTCAATCGCCAGCCGATGATACTGGATGGCAGGATCGTCGGTGCTCTCTCTGGCACGGGTCAGCATGTGCTCAGAGAGATCAATTCCCACCACGCTTCGTGCAAGCTTCGTGCGTGCATAGCGGCAGTGCCAGCCAAAGCCACAGCCCAGATCCAGCACGTCCTTCTCACGAAGATCGGGCAGCAGCTCGCGGAAGGCAGGCCACTCGCTCGCTGCCTCCAGCCCGCCGATGGAACGCGCCATCTGACTGTACTTGGTAAAAAATGCCGGATCATCATATTTGTTTTGCCTCATGGAAGCACCACCTCCTCCCCTTCATCTTACCCGACGTGAGCCGTTTTGAGAAGAGAAAGAGCGGACTCGTGAGGTTCTCTTCGCCACACGGGCGCTCGTTGCGCATCCCGTGGGCTATTCCCTCTTGCCACACCGGCTCAGGTTCCGTTAGTTTTTTTTCCGTCAGGGCAAAGGTACCGACTGAGTCGCAACGGCCCAACGTGCTTCGAGGGAAGCAAGCAAGGCCTGGCGCTTGTGACGAAAGCGAAAGCGGGTGAGTTGCTCGCTGTGAGCGCGACTGCTCTCCTTTCGTAGCTCTCTCCAACGGGTACGGTCAAGTCGACCGACGTGCTGCTCCAAGTGCTGGCGATGGGCCGCATCTTGCTCCCACCAGGCGGCGTAGGCCACACAGCGCCCATGGCGCAACAGATAGGCGTTCCAGTTCTTACGACCACTCACGCGGCGATACTGCGTCTTGAGGCCGCGAATGCTGCGCTCCATGTCGTTGTTGGTGCGCGGAAAATCCTGGTGGTCGTAGCACTGCACCAGGTGCGAGCGCAAGTTGGAAAGCACTTGTAAGAACTCGCGGAGGCACTCCTGCTCCAACTGGGAAAGCGAGCCATCCGTCAACTGGCGGCTCATGTGCTCCCGCCAGCGATCCAGCCGGGTTCCCACCGTCACATTGCTTACCACTTCTCCCTCTGAGGCCAGGCTCCTGTCCAGCAGGTGCTCGACTTCAAGGAGCCAGCCATACAGGCGTTTGACGTGTGCCAGTGGCTCTGCCCAGGCAGCCCGCTGCGCCACAATGGCCTGAAGGCGCGCCAGCTTCTGCGCACACAGCCAACTCACTGGCCCCCCTTTTTGAGCAGTTGCTGCAGGCTCGCTTCGATCTCCTCCAACATCTGGCTGGCCTCGACGGTGGCGTACTTGAAGGGCTGAAGCCCATCGGTGTTCAGAGCCGTGAGGATGCCGTTGGCGTAATCATCCAGCACGACCAGTTGTTCGGCTTCCTGGGCAGAGGCGGCGACCAGGTACTTCTTGATCTGTTTGCGTACCTCTCTGACCTTGGGTTGCAAGCGTTTGCGCATCGCCGTTTTGAGCGCTTTATCCGCCTCGAAGGCCGTTTTGGAGGCATCGCGCAGCACGTGGAACTGGCACACCTGGTGCGGCACCTCCGGCCAGAGTTCCTCGACGGCCAACAGTTCACTTTCCTGGGCGTCGGTGATCGTCCCGAGCACCTTCACCCCTAAAGCCACCACGGGGGCGAGCAGGGTCTTCATCACGGCCGTCTCCGATGAGGTCACGTTCTCGGCAGCCAGCACCCGACCCGTGAGGGCATCGCGCACCAGGTAGACCGTCTCGTTGCCCTTCTCTGGCTGGATGCCGTCCACCGAGACGATGATGCCCCCGTTCTTCTCCACCTGCGCCAGCCACTCCACGTCGTCTTTGGCCTCGCTGCTCGCGCGCAAGAGCGTGCTGTACGCCTCAAACAGGTACAGCACCTCCCGTCGCGAAATCTTCACCCCCAGCGGTGCCAGCCGCTTCAGTAATTCCTGATGGATCTCATCCACCGTCTGGTGGGTTTGTAGCCGCAACTGACCCACCAGCAGCACCACATCCACTCCATAGGTGAACCACGGTAAGGCCAGTGCATCTGCCTGCGCACTGCGATAGGTGCGTTGATGTCCCGCACATGCTGGATCAGGACAGCGATAGCCGGCATGCACCAGCTTGATCACTTCTTTCAGTGTGACCACCGTGCGCTCCGACAACGTCACCGCCCGCCGTAACCGTTTCTGACAGACCGGGCAGTGATAGCATTCTGGACGATAAAACCGTCGGCTCACCTGGGTAAACTTCCGGGCTGGTTTCATGGGCTTTCCTCCTGCTCGGAGAGGACTCTTCTTTTCTTTCTTTGAGTATATCACTTCCTCTCAGTCGGCATTTCTGCCTCTACGGAAAAAAAACTCTTAAGAACAGTCGAAAGAAATTGGATTCTAGCGCAAGGTTGATGATAAGCATAGCAATAAGATCGTAGAGCGGAATATCCCGAGAATAGGTGCGGTGAAGCCATTTTCGCTCGAAAAGCAAGAAGGGGGCTTTTTGCACAGTGTAGTTGAACCGAACGGGTGGTGTAGGACGACACGCCCGAGTAATTCGTCGCGCGCCCATACCTGCAAGGCGAGGAGAGTCGTCACAACAAGGGGATGGTTGATTGCCACTCCCTCTATTCGCTGCCAGGGCGAACTCCGCCCTGGCAGTCTTTCAGTGCTATCTGATCCCCTGTTTCCTTGCTTTCAACCTTCAAAAGAGACTTCCCTGCCCTGGCAGATCGCCACCTGAGAATGTACGTAGTACCTCGCGTAAGTAGACCATCACCTCGTCAAAACGTTCATCAGGGATCTCGATGTAACTCCTGGCACGGAAGCGCTTTTTGAGACGCCCATAGACCATAGCAAGGGCGAGTTGGGGCGTGATGTTGGGCGATTGCTTCACAATCGATGCGGCGATGAGATTCACGATCTCTTGCACAGCTTGCCCGTGAGCTGAGGTGAGCCGCTGGGTACGCTCGTCAATTTTGGCCACCTGCGTCTCGGTTACCTCCTGTCGGTCGGTGGAGCGCTAGCAGGCGAATGGCCTGATCCAACTGCATGGAGGTCTGTCCTTGCGCTTCCAGGCGCCTGATGGACTTCAACCGTCATATGTCCATCCTCTCTGTATCAACACAAACAGCATCTCTTCCAGGATCTTAGCGGCACCACTTGTCTGGTGCTTTGCACCGCATGACCGTCTACACGATACTGGGTCTCCTATGATTTCCCTGGCTCGTCGAAGAGAGATGGCTGCGGAGCTTGCTCCTGTAGTTTTTTGTGTGCTCGGTCCATTTGGACCCGAAACCAGTTGGTGACTTTTCCCCACTCGGATTCAGGAATATCTTTATAGCTGGGAACGCTAAAGGCCAGCCGGAGATTGCTTTGGATGGAGGCATGTGTTTTGCCGGTAGCTTCGTGGAGTTGATTCACGTAATAGTGGACGAGGGACTGATGCGCTGGTGTCAGCGTTGGTGGTCCCAGACGCTCCCGGATGGCACTTGTGACTGTTTCCAGGCCCTCTATTCGTTTATCGACGCCTCCACGCCACTCGTCAACATCCCGTCGCCATTCGAGTACCGCGGTCATCTGCCGGTGATACTCAATCCAGTCATCGAGCGACGCATCCGGCGCAGGCCTTGTTGGTTCGATGATCGGCTCGGAAGGAACCAGGTTCGATGGAGTTGCTACAGCCTTCTGCGAGGAGGCCCAGGTGAAGAGCGCGGTGACGGCACGTCGCTGGTACGCAAGAATTTCCAGACGCTTCGGATCATCCTTCTCCATCCGACGGGTTTCAATGGTAGCCAGCCAGTAAGCGACGGAGTCGAGTACCAGCGTCGCCATGGTCTGAAAGCCGCCTGCGGTCTGGACCTGGACATAGACGAGATCATCGGCAATCACTTCCGTGCGTTTGATACGTTCTACCTGTGCCTTTTGTCCAATATGCAGGTTCTCGCAGATCCATCGCAACACCACTCCTGGCCCGCCATCAGGCAGCCGCACCACAACGAGTGGTTTGCCATTGAACATAATGGTGTCTTGTTCGGTCGGCATCAGCGCTTGCGATTCCTCTGCCTGCTCGTCGTCTAATTCATCGTTCTCCAAAATGCACCTCTCTCAAAGAGAGTAGCACAGTGCTACCTGGCTTGTTTCTCCTGCGATCGTTGTCTATACCTGGCTCTATGCTCATTCTCACAGATACGGCATATGCGCTTCCCATCCTTTTTCAGTACTGTATTTTCATCATCGAAAAGATGGCCCCTAAAGCAGTGTGTTCTTGCCCGCCGGTTATTATCCAGGACTGTCACCCCTATCGAGGCAGAAGGCCCCTGGCTATAGACACGGGGAGGAATGCCGAGTCCTTAAATGGGGTTTGGGCACCGGGGTCTCCCGTCTCCTCCTCGCTGTGTCTGCTCAACGCCCCTTGCGGGGGAGCCGTTTTGATGGGACGGCTCACAGCTCCTACCACCTCGCGGTGACGTCAAGTTGGCCTCGTCGAAGTTATCAGGCGGTACTTTCGCTCTCGCACTGAGTCGAACCCCGTCTGTCTGGTTAACGAGAGCGTTCTTGTGCCAATTTTGCCCTGCCATATCCAGCATCCATTTTCATCTTCGGTGATTCTTTCCTCTAACCTGGCAACGGGATCATGGGTTCTCAGCATGTCTAGAGACATCCTCGCTTTCTTGCTGATCGAGATACTGCTGAAGTGCCCAGACTAACTCGCTGTTTTATGAGCGGCGATGATTCTTTGCGGATCGTCGCGGGCGTCCATCGATATCAGGAGGCAGATAGACAGTTTTCTTGAGTGTGGTGACGCTTTCTTTACTCATGCCGCTACTATTCCATTATTTCGCAGGTACTACAACGGGGTAGCATGACGCTACCCCCTTTTCACATAGTCATTACTCCCTTGAACATCGGTAGGCTGATCGAAGCGACTTCCCAAATTGCTTTGGGTGGATCCCACTACGCTCACTCTTATTGCGGTTTTGCCTCCTGCTGAATGCGCTGGGCAGCTTCGATGATCGTTTCAACGATGAAGGCACTTGCTGGATAAAAGGATCTACTTCGTTGGCCGTTTGATCTTCGTCTTCCATTTTCCGTCTCCTCCAAATGGGTGAGCATTTTGCACTACCCTTTTCCTATAGTCGCTATTTGCGATTATCGCACTTAGTCCCGTTCCAACCACGTTCTCTTGTTAAAAAGATAGTCTGATAGCTCGTGGCCCGGTTTAGCTTCCTGGGGTAACACCGACATGACCGATCTAAAGCTACTTCGCCAATGTCCGGCCCAGCAGGGCAGCAGGATCTCTCCAGCAATAATAACAGGCAGGCCTCAGCAGTACTTCACGAAGATTCACGACAGGCTCACGGGAATGCGTAGGCCATTACCCCACTAGAATGGCCAATACATCGGGAACCCAATTGATCTGACATGCCGGTGAGGTGGCTCTCACAGGCTATCCAGTTTACGGAAGCTAACAACGGAGGCAAACGTTCCTGGTAGAATGAGCCGTGATGTGTCACAGCGGCTTCACACCTAAATCCGAGCTCGGTTATATGGCATGAGGTATCTTCTGGTCATTTTCACGCCAAAAAACGATTTCGCCGCGATGGAACTGATTTCTAGGCAAACAGCAAGTGCAACGCTCACTGTCCCGTTTTTCCAATGTCACGCTGGCTCCGTTTCCATTGGCAAGCGTACTAAAAAGAATACGATACGTGGAGAAGATTAACCACAAGCGTAAGCATATTCGCGGGAGGCGTGAGCTATGTCACTCACATCACACATCAGGAATGCAAATCAGAGTCCTATTGGCCAGTTTCTTCGTCAACGATTTCCTCACACTGCCATCATTACAAAAGAGACCAATGCAAAGCTACGGGCAAGCAAAGCTCTCCTTCCACCCATCCATCCGTGGCCGTATGACAAGATTGGCTCGGCGCGTGAAGGCGTTGATGGCCGGGCGAAAAACGGCCCTCTTTTCATGCCAGAGCCAAAGCAGAGCTTTGAAGAGCTACTGGCTCTTGTAGAAGAGGGCTGGATAGACGATCTCTGCCAGTTGACGGCCCTGTTTCATGATACGTGCCAGCACCTGCTCTTACAACCCTTCAATCTCAACCCCACATTTGCTGGTAGCGGTGATGTGGGAGGTGCAGACGCCGATCTGATTGTAGATGGATGCTTGATCGAAATTAAGACCAGCAAACAAATGCAAATTGACGCTGATTGGCTCCGCCAACTCGTTGGCTACGTTTTGCTAGATTATAACGACGAATACCACATCAACTCTGTAGCCCTATATATGGTACGTCAAGGCGTGTTATTTACATGGCCCCTCGCAGATTTTCTGTCTTTGTTAACCGCCAGTGACGCTATCACTTTGCCACTGCTCAGGCAGGAATTTAGCGACCTTTGCAAAAATAGGCGAACTGGAATGAGAAGGCAATAGATCGAGGTGCCTACTTCTTCGTAAACGAGATAGCGATATATGCTTGCCGGCAAAACATATCGTGCAAGTCCTGCGAATGGCCTTGCAGCGCCGCCGTCCGGGAGCGAACCTGCCCTAGCGTTCCATTTTGCAGAAGAGCCCCTCAACCGGCGGAAACGCACCAATGATCGGTCTGGAGTCGGTCGGCTCCAACTCCTTCCATCGTGATCGCCTCGCTATCAGCAAGTGTAGGCATGGGTCCTCGGCTTCTCAATCGCTTTCCCTTCAAGATCGATGGCAAGGTGTCTCCGATCAGACAAAAACATGCGATAATGAAATCAGCCAGGCTCATGGTGCCCCGCCTTCGCCGCTTCGTTTCTGTTTGGCTGAGGAGAGCAGACCTCATGAACCTTTTCTTTTGCAAGGCCAACTTGCACATCGTGTTCACGAAAAAGGAGGAGATGGCATGACACCACAGGCGCCTCAAAGCGGCGTTGCTCATGTGAACGGCACGGAGCTGTATTACGAAGTGGCTGGCACAGGGCATCCCTTCACCTTGATTCATGGCCTGCTGCTGGATCGCCGATGCTGGGACGACCAGTTCGAGGTGTTCGCACAGCAGTATCACGTGCTGCGCTATGACCTGCGTGGCTGAGGAGACTCGGCGCAAGAACAGACTGAACCGCCCTTCTCGCCGCGCCAGGATCTCTTGAGCCTGCTGCACTCCCTTGCGATCGAGAAGACCTACCTGCTTGGCCTTTCGGGAGGAGGCCTTTCAGACCTTGGTCAATCAGTATGCTTGGGCCTTGCAGCAGGGAGATAGTGCTGGCGCAGCCGAGGCAACGACGCGCTTGTGGACCGACGGCCCCAGAAGAACACCCGGGCAGGTGAATGCGCAGGCACGGGCGCGCATCAGGGACATGACAACACAGCAGCTCCAGCGGCATGGCGACTTCCTGGCTCACGAGGAGCATATGATGCCGCTCGCGCCACCGGCGATCAAGCGGCTCAGCGAGGTCAGGGTGCCAACGTTGATCGTGGTGGGCGAGGAGGATGTGCCAGCGGTCATCGAGGCCGCCAGCATCTTGGAGCAGGGCATTCCCGGCGCAAAAAAAGGTGGCTCTTCCCGGGACGGCTCACCACCCGCAGATGGAGAAGCCGGAGGAGTTCAACCGCGTCGTGCTGGATTGCTTAAACGGGTTGCCGGGCTAGCCAGGACCGTTCTGTGTGAGCATGAGAGGGATGCCACACCTGGCGGGAAGTCCGGGGCCGGCGGAGGGGCGAGAGGGAACGTGTGTCAGCCCGCTGCTCGCCAAAAATGGTTGATGGATTTTTGGGAAGTATGGCGGGTTTGCTCGCGCAACGCGAGCAAACCCGCCATAGATAGTGTGATAGTAAACGACTCGCACATCGCGTTAGCTAGAAAGCAGGACATCCATGACAGAACCCATTCGTTTTGACGGCATCAGCTTGCCCGTGAGTGATGTCGACCGCTCCGTCGCCTTCTATCAACAGTTCGGTTTTGAGCTCCTGATCCGGCACGACGACTTTGCCTTACTGCGCCTGGGAGAAGGAACTATCGGATTGCTCAAGATGGATTTGTCGAAGTGGCCCAGCGCGCCGCGTGGAGCCATTCATATCGAATTGAGTACTGAGAACCTCGATGTGCTCTTTGAGCAGTTGCAAGCTCAGGGAGTGCATTTCGCCAGTCCTCCTGTTGATCGCCCTTGGGAGCGACAAATGTTTACCAATGACCCTGATGGGTATCGTCTGGAAATCGCTCAGGGACGGCGCGGATAGTCAGAGATACAGGGCACGTTCACGCGCCGCAACTCCATCCGGAAGAATTGCTCTTTCACAGAACGGGGATCGAGCCATCATCTATCTGGAGGGGCTGGAAGCATGGAGATAGGATTTTTTCTACTGTTACGCTGGAAATTTCCGCAGTTGTACAACACGATTTACCGAAAGCGTCTGCTTCGCCCAAAAAGCCACACTGGGACGTTTTCCGCGCTAATGATGGAATTCGGGACTTATTCTACGCTTCCGGTGGATTTTTCTCCGGTTGAAACGGGCATTTTCGGGAGGCTCGTGCTCATACCATTCCACAGTTGCGGTGGAAATCCCACACGAATCGTAGTTGCGAGACGTCCGGTTCGCCAGCCGCACAAACCGGGTAACTACGAGGCCTGCGCTGAAGCTCTGGGACAATTCATTGGCGATTGCATGTGTTTGTCAAGGGAAAAGGGGCTCATCCCTAAAAAAAGTGAGCCTGCTTGTTTGTTGAATATGCACGTATCAATGTGGCGTATCGGTGCTACCGAGCGTATACTGTTGCAAAGCCTGAGGTCAGTTTGAATTGATGAGAGGAACTTCCCAAGGAGCAACAAGAGGTATTGATATGGAACCGGTTTTTCCTGACGAAGAGCATGCACTGCACATTGAGGATCTACGCTCA
>Ga0207646_10004748_pt1 | contig 14628 bp, 9 predicted proteins | sample KBSK5502metaG_FD_184343 | JGI IMG/M metagenome (GOLD analysis project Ga0207646, IMG submission 184343) | Corn, switchgrass and miscanthus rhizosphere microbial communities from Kellogg Biological Station, Michigan, USA - KBS K5-50-2 metaG... | ecosystem: Host-associated > Plants > Roots >... | reverse complement strand
GTCCACGCTCGCCAGCCGCTACCGCATCTGGCGCAAAGAGGGACGCTGGGCACGGATGCTGCAGGTCTTACAGGCCTCGGAGGACCTCTTCCTTTCCTCCGCCTGACCCTTAAGTGTCACTGTAGTACTAGGCGAGACGCAACGACTCTCCACTTTTCATCGTATACACCGAACCGAGAGTCGCTTGAGAAGGGACACGATCGCGCGCTGTCAAAGCGGGGGGCAGGTGCCAGGAAAGACGGCGACGATCTCAGAGATGACCACCGGGGCCGGACTTCACGCGGCCTTCTCCCAGCGGGGGGGCATCAGACATCGGTCCCACTCCACGCCTCTCAGGCCCTCACAATGGCACGCGATCGCCGCTCTTGCAAGGCACGGCGCGTTTGGGCTTTCGAGAGACGCCCGTTACTCTGCCAAGACTCATACGTCGCAATTGTCATGAAAACCTATACGACTGAACCACTGATGAGTGAGCCTCGGACGATCGGTACGGAGATGAGTGAGGGAGCGGAGCGGGGCAACTCTACAGGCGAACTGGTAGAGGATGTCTGAGCATGGTCAGCGAGATCGTGATCGGTAGCGCTCCGACAGGCGCCGGCTTCACGCTCGGCGGTATTGCCCGCAGTGATGCCCAGGTGGCGTTGACATCTGGTTGGACAGCCGAGGTGCTCGCCGGCACACAGACGATCGTTGCTCGGGGACCCCAGGCGTCAGGGTACGAAGCAGCGCGCGATGCCAGCCTCGACGCGGCTCAAGAAGCCCTGGACGTGTTCTGCATTCGCGGCACGCTCAGCCTCACGATCGTTCGGGTGGAGGCAACCAACTTTGCCTGGTGGACAGACTCGGCGGAAACGATCATGCGCATCGTGGGCGTTGCAGATCACAACGTGAGTCTGACTGCGACTCTCTCGGTAGTCGATGCCCACGGTAATCCGAACCCCGTCCCTCCACTCCCGGTCGTGTGGCACCCAAGCTTTCGGTACTTCCGAGTGTCGCAGACATCCACGGATTTGTTCGACGCGTACCGTAACCTATACCTTGCGCTGGAATCCATCCTGACGACCATTGTTCCCGTCGGCCGAGTCAACGGCCGCCCCGAACCGGAGAGACAGTGGCTTGAGCGCGCCCTTCGTCAGATTGACACAATCCTGCCACTGGCTCACTACGCGCCACCCGGGTCGATTGATCCACCAGCCGCCATCTACCAAGACGTCTACGCACAGACCAGAACCGCGATCTTCCACGCCAAGCAAGGGAGAACCGTGTTCCTTCCCCAGCACCTCGGCACCACCCGTGCTGGCGTTGTCGACACGCTCGAACGACTGAGCCGTCTCTACCTCGATCTTGTGGACAAGGCTCTCGGAGTACGGCGCACCGGAGGTGGGATGACACTCGGCGGATTCAACCTTGCCATGCAGCCACTCATCAACACCACCAGTGAAGTGGCAATCAGCGACGATGATTCCCCACTCGATCCGGATGACACCGCGGTCAACCCCGGTGGAGGCTCGGTCGCGCAGTTCGCAGCAGCGTACGATCCGAATCTGGATCGACCCGGCTGCAAGTACTGGCTCGGGGAGCTTCACTCCGCCCAATTCGGACCTGTGCAGCGCGTTAGCCGACTCGGTCTCCTGCATCACTCGACCTTGACCCAAGTAGAGCGCCTCGACGATCCGGTCAGCCTCTTAGGGGTCGATGTCCTGCAGGTCCAGCTCGGGCACCGGCTCGTAAACACGAACCATCCACGCGCGACGTTCGCGACCTAAGACGGTGGTCGCCTCGTTTTAGGGTCGAGCGACGCGGGCGCAGTTTGAGGGGATTGACGCCTCTGCTATAGTCTGATAAGGAGAAACTCGGAGGCGCCACCTAAGCTAAGGATGGGTGAGGATAGGCGGGTTCCGTGCAGCGGAGTCCTCCGGACCTCCGGTAGAGCGGGCTGAGGGGAAAACCGGGCCTCCGGGCCAGTCTTTCCAGCCGTCGGCTCCTCACCGCGACTACCGCTATTCTCTTGTCCGCGTTCAACAAGAACCAAGCATTATGACGTCTCACACTGCCCCCGTCTCTCCGGCTTGCCACCAGTCTGCGTCACAGTCGAGCAGTCATTCGTGGTCCGCATGGACGAAGGGTATTGCGACGAAGGCTAGGACCTGTCGATAGATAAGGGGGCACATGCTGTCAGGTAAGACCATCAAGCAATTCATGTGGGGTTTTCAGCCTCATTTTCGGAAAGGCGTCGAGCGGGCCACGAAGGCCATGCTCAAGTCCCTCGGACGCGATACCGACGTTGAGTTCTACCTCATCGGATTCCGCGTCAGTGAGGGTGATCACCCGATCTGCGTTGAGCCGGAGGACGGCTACATCCTCCCCAGCCAGCTCAGGGATGTTTGTGATCGAAGTGAGGCGCTCTATCGAGAGCACCCGCGCAGCCAGATGGTTTATGGGGCACCGCATCTGCATATCAGGCTGCATGCCGAACTTCGGGACGCCTGCCGGGCCGAGGCATTGAAGCAGGCACTCGAGCGTCACCACCCAACTGGAGGTGCGAGCTTCTTCGTAAGCCAGTCAGCGCGGGTCGATGAGTACGAGGTGCATGCGGCGATTGGAGTGCCAACTGATCTATTGGCGAGCACTCCAATGTTGGCAACCCGCGAGAAGGACGAGATCCCGATCACCGCGTCGCTGGTGTCGGGTGCCATCGATGAGGTCTTGGCTGAAGCTACAAAGGCTTTGCATGGTCCGGAGCCAGGTTCGGCGTCCAACATTGACCGGACGGCCGCAGAGATGATGAGGTCTGCGGCCAGGCGGTTCGTAGGGTCGATGGTTCGGCTGTCAGGCGAGGTCATGCCCACGCCGCTCTACGAGGCCCTCAACGAGGTCTCGACGATGCGTTACGAGCAGCGAGAGGGCCTTGGGCACATGTTGCTGGCGCGCCGCGATGTGGCCGGGATCGAAAGAAAGTTCACTCTCAGCCATCCGGTTAGTCTCGGTGAGCACCGGACCGTCCGCAAGCTGGTGGAACTCAGCGGAGGCGAAGGACTGGCGCTCCTGACAGACGGACAGGACATCTACGGTCTTGGATTACTTGGACCCGACTATGACCCAGCGAGCGAGTCGGTGTTCTCCATCACGATCGTCGGGCAAGGCACCTGGGAGATTCACCATCACGAGCAGGGTCTACTCCACGTGCAGTATGGACGACCCATGCTACCCCGTCCACGGCTCGATCGCGAGCACTTCATCGACATCGCGACACGGGTATTCGACGATGCAGAGACGTGCGATGCGGCCACCTTGTGGGATCTTGCCCAAGCTGCTGCCCGTGCGGAGCACGGCACTATGCTTGTCGTCTCTGCTGACGCGGCTAGGGAGGCGAGAAGGCTAGGCGCTCAGGCGATTGTCATCGACGCGACGCCGGTGGCGGCGAACGATCTGGGTCGTCTTACCTCCATTGATGGTGCGGTCCTCTTGGGCCCGAAGGGAATGATGCATGCGATTTGAGTAATCCTGGATGGCGTAGCAACCGGGACCGGCGATCCGGCCCGTGGAGCTCGCTACAACTCCGCGGTCCGCTACCTCGATGCAAGTGAGAGCGCGACGATGATCATCTTGGTTTCCGAGGATGGGATGATCAACCTGCTTCCCGACCTCCGCAGGCGAATATCGCGTCGGGAGCTCCAGGACCTGATCGACAATCTGCGTGGTGAAGCCGAGAAGGCGGAGGGGAAGAACTTCGATCCCGAGAAGTTCAACAGCTCCTATCGGCGGGTGGAAAGGCTCAGCTTCTACCTATCCAGCCAACAGTGCGACGTGATCAACGAACTCCGCCGGAGAGTGGAGAATCGGCCGCTGGAAGCATACGAGATAAACGTAGTACGCGGCGACGTTCAGCCGTACCCGGACATGAACGACAGCTATTTTCTGGACTAGACCAGGGGCGACGGACGAGCTGCAGATTCGCCTCAAAGGCGGAACGTGAGCGGTGGCGCAGGCAGTCACTGGGGGATTACTCGTACGTCTCAATCGTACGAGGACACAAGCCGCCACACTGCCCGCCTGCCGACGCACGATCGATCTTGGAGTGGGCAATGGACATTCGAACATTCGCTGAGCTGACGACCCCGGACGACCGATCTCTCAGATTCACGCCGCTGGGTCTTGCTCCTGGGGGGCTCAGCCCCGAGAACGCCGCGGAGTTCCAGCAGCGTTCTATTGCGGGGCCGATCTCCTCCCAATGGTTCCGGAGGGCACCCGGAGCAGCTTCGAGCGACTCCGGACCTTGCACTCGTACGGAGTGCTCTGCTACGACCTCTTCACTGTGGCCGATGATCTGACACGGGTCGTGCTGGAACAAGCTCTTCACGAACGATTCATCGAGTTCTACGGAGGAAAGATCCCACTCATCGCCAAGAACGGAGCCGAGAGCAGGTTTGCAGCATCCGACTTCGAGGCGGTCATCAGGGCATTCCGCCCGGGTGGAAGCCACGCGAAGGGATGGCAGCTCCGGCTACGCACTCAGGGGACATCAATGCCGCTCCCCACGACTCTGCGCCCGCTCTTGCGCTGGGCGCGCCAGGAGGGGCTGCTACATGGGCAGCGGAACCGCCGCGTCGAAGACGAGCTGTTCGACAAGATCCGCAACCGCTTCGCCCACGGCGGCGGCTTCCGAGTAGGCATGCCGAATCAATCGGCACGCGCGATATGCGATCTTGCGGAGATCATCAACCGGCTCTGGGGCGAAACGACGCCCGGGGGGCGGTTGTATCCCGCGCCACTTCATCGGGAAGTGCTTGTCGTCGGGTGGTCACCGGGATGGTCGAAGGGGCAACAGGAGTCATCCCTGATCGTGATGCTTGCCGAGCAGCTCGCCGGACATACCGAGCCCGACGACTGGATGTACCTCGTCCTGCTCGGTGTATGGCGCGACGAACGGCTATCGGAGTTCGACGCCCGATACGAGCTAACGACGTACCCTGCCGATCTTCTCTGGGGTCCGGGTACCCGGGATGATGCGCTGGCATGGCTGGAAGCGATGGCACCGGTCGGTGACGAAGTGGACCACCTCGACCGGGTGTTCGCTATCCGTCGGCATGATGGGAAGGTATACCTTCCGTGCCGTGCTGAAGTCCTTCTAGGACTACCGGAAGAACGCCGAGCCGGGACCTGGCACGTGGTCCGCGCCGACTTTCCTGATGACTGCTTCGCGCACGTCCGTCACATCGAGGCGGGCCAGTCGTGCGGCACTTCGGGTCAGAGATATGCCGGTTGTGCTGTCCAAGAGATAGCGGAAGGATCGTGGGCGGATGCTACTGCCAGTGTGATGGAACTGTTCCCAGGCCTGCAGGCGGCGGTCTATTCGGAGGCCCGGGTCCCGCGGCGCTGGCCGTTCCCCAACGACGTGGGCCATTGAGCGCCGCACGACCCGAGGCCCATGAGCTGGGAGGCATCATGGCCGTGTTGCTACACCGTCGACCGCGCCGGATCAAACCGCTCTCCAGTGAATCCATGCCGCCTGTATCAATGGCGGTCAAGCCGTGTCCCTTGCGTCGGCTGTGCGGTCGAACAGGACGCTGAGACTGCTCCCTTGCGGCAGAGCGGCCAAGCGCGTCAATTCTATAGTTCTCGGCGACTTCAACCTGGCACCGCTCACCATTGCGTTGACGTGACCGCCGTCGCGGAAGCTGATACGGTCGTCCGATCCTGCGAGTGCGAGGACGAAACCGGTACAAGGGCGGAACTTTAGAAGAGACGCGACTATCTGTGGGGCCCTCGGATCCGTCAGCAGGCCCTGTAGTCCCTTGATCGAGAGAGTGAACTCGTAGCCGGGTCCCAGCTTCTCGCGCTTGTTGGAGAACTCGACCTCCACCCCGTACTGACCCTTGATGCGCTGGCGCCAGCCAGCCTCGTCCACAAACTCAGCGACCCACTGCAGTTCCGCGAGGGTTTCCTCTTGGAGAGGCTCAACGACCCCGTAGGCCAGGGCTGGGATTAGGATGGGCTGCCACTGGAGGACGCGACGGATCCTGTCTCGACGCTCCGGCCGGAGCGCGTCGTATAGAAGGACCGCCACGTTATCGGTGGCGCCATGCTCGCGTAGATCAGCCAGCAGGCGCTCTCTCGTCGCGTCGTCGACTACACGGAAAAGACCCTTGTCGGTGCCTTCACCGACGATGCTCTCCAGAAGCTCCCGCAGAAGGGCATGCAGATGCTCGTCGTCGAAGTACCGGCCGCCCTCCCCATCACCCCACCAGAGCTCGCCCAGGGCTTGGAGCAGTGCCCGGTAGTTGTGGACGCAGAACATCGGGTCCAGGGCGAGAAGCTGGGGATCTCGGACGGCACGGCACCACCGCTTGAGGACGTTGAAGATCCGCACCCGCCGGCGGGTATCGATCGACCACCGGCGGTGAACCGCTTCCGGGTCTTCCTCTTCGTTGGCGTCCCCGACTGGCTCAGGGCGGATTGCCCGGAGCTCAGGCAGATAGGGAGCCTGGAGGAGCATGGCGCGCAGCTGGGTGAAGATGGGGTCGGTGTCTAGGTGTCCGCGCGCAAAGCGGCTCATCTGATACGTAGCCGCCGCTTCCAGGTCGAGTTTGCCGAGGCGCTCCCAGAACGAGCTGTCGCCCTCGGCGAGGATCTCTCTCTGGACGGCCAGATTCCTCTTGCCCTTGGCCTTGCGCGGCTCGAAGAAGCAGCTCGCCTGGAGCTCCTGCAAGATCCGGCCTACCGGCGTCTCGAGCTCGTCCCATCCAAGCTCGGACAACGCTCCCTGATCCCGGTCCTCCCGCTTCCGGAGAACGGCCTCCAACGCCACGGGGTCATCGACAGGAACCCGGTTCGAGATCGGCTTGCCCTCGGCGTTCACGAGTTCGACGAGCACTGCCGTTGACTCCCATGCGATTACGGTGCGGGCCCGTGCCAGGTGGCTGTAGAGGGTCGTGCTAGGGTCCGTGGCCACGATCGTCAACGGGAGCGCGGCTTGGCCCAGCCCGACTCCGGTGACGAGCGTGTCATCGGGAGGGACCGGCTCGGCCGCGAGTGATAAGTGACCGTCCGGCAGTCTCTCAGCGCGGAGGAGCCTGTACGAATATGCTGCTTCAGGCCTAGGCTCGTCCTTCCGGTACTGTTCCAGCTCCTCGGGAGCCAGTGGTACCAGTTCCAGATCCGCAGGTTGGAAGAGAGAGCGCACGGCTGCCGTATCCACATCGTGGAGGACGCCGGCCTCAACATTCCCCGCTCGTGCGTTCGCCAGCAAGGCGACGTAGGAGAGATTAGCCGACCCGCTCAGAAGCCTTCCGGTCTCACCCTCTAGAGCCGCGACCAGCTTGGCGTGTACGAAATGCGGCTCGCTGTACGTCCAAAGCCTTGCATTGGCCGCCCGCTCCTCAAGCAAGCGCCTAAGACCGGACCCGTCGATTTTGCTGCCCTTGCCGAGGTAGAGATGGACCGAGCCAGGTCGGGTCGCATCCAAGAGACGTGAAAGTGCCGCGAGCCGCTCATCCCAGAAAGGCGCACTTACATGGAGTTCCGTGATGCGGTCACCAAGCCCATCGAGGAACTGCTCGATCAGGGGTGTTTCAAAGTTCGACACGAACAGGCTGCGCTCACCCGGGTTTGTTGCGCGCAGCCAGGGCAGTCGAGCCTTCGCGTCAACCCACCGCGACGCCACAGGCTGATCATCGAGCAGGGCGACGAGTTGGTCCATCCAGTCGCGCCACTGGCAGATCGACGCCAACCCAACCGGGTCGGCGGAGCGAAAGGTCGAGAACACCTCATGACCATTCACCAGCCCGGCGAGCGTGGCGTTGCCCGAACCGACCAGGAGAGTGCCCACCTGCTCATTGGCAAAGAGGTAGGTCTTGGGGTGGAACGACTGCCCGTACCAAGGCACCGGACGGAGCAGGTAGTCGCGGTTGACCCGGCGGAGTCGCGAGACTTGGCTGGTGTCAACGAGCGCGCTCCACGCTTCGCTCAGCGCATGATGATCTGCGAGGATGGTCGCATTCAGCGCGTCTTGCCGCAATTGGCCCAGGAAGTACTCATCGAAAGCTACGACATCGCACTCGTACGTCGTGGCCCAGAAGACTGACTGTTGGCGATGGAAGAGCCTGTGGACGGCGAGTGTCATTCGAACGCTCCCTTCACAAGGTCGCGTCCGGTGGCCGTGACACGCGGTACTCCGCCAGTGTCGCTCCACATGCCCATATCGCGCCCAAGACTTGAGAGGGCGGAGTGTCGACTGTCAGCGAGGCCGAACTCAATGCCCGGCGAATCGTAGAACCGGAGCCGACCGCCTTCCAGGCGGAAGCGAAAGGTGAAGTCGGGTAGCTTGGCGGTCGCGATCCGGTCGTGCGCAGTGATCACGAAGTCCCGGACGAGCCAGGCGAGGGTATCCGCGAGGACGGGCTCCTGGGAGAGGTGACTGCGGAAGCGGGAAACGAAGCCCAGGAGCCCGGGCTGACTGTTGCCTCCTTGGCGCGAGATCTCGTGCCACCCGGAGTCAGCAGGCAACGTGTCCGTCACCCGCACTCGGTCGAACAACGCGAGCAGCATCAGGACTCCGGCCAATGCATGCTCCGAGCCGAGATACTCGGTGCGAAGGTCCTCGAGGGACAGCCCGGCGGTTCTCTGTGCAACCTCATTCAGGACCTGGTTGGTGGGCTGTGTGCCATCGAGGGCGACCGTGTCGGCACCGATGCGGAGGGAAGCGGAGGAGAGTTGGCGTCGGACCAGGTCGAGGAAGGCAGATGGCGCCATGCCGTCGGGCGGACAATGTTCCCGCCCGAGCCGGTTGACTCCGCGCCACAGGACGAGCAGGCCGTCCTGGTAGTACTCCTTGCCATATAGCGCGGCCCAGCGTTGAACTGTGGTGGCCCAGGCTGAGGACTCGCCGACAGTTCCCTCAAGCGCTGCCCAGGTTGCTCGGCGATGCCGAGCTTCATCCACGAGCACCTCGGGCGTCGTCTCAGCCAAGCGCAGCATGAGAGCAAAGGCCTGACGCCGTCGCCACACCGCCTCGGGATCCACGCCACCCCACTCTTCGAAGAAGGCACCCCTGACCAGGTCCACCTCATGAGGCGACTCCACAAGGCGGCAGAGGCAGCCGGCCTTGGCGAAGTCCTGGAGCACCGGCCGAGGGATTGGATCCTGCCCGAGAAAGTACTGGCGGTAGAACGCGGTGTCTTTGACCGCTTCCCTGTAGACGTCCGCGATGGCCACGGCTCGGGGCGACGCCAGCAGGTCGATCGGAATGGGCTTCTCATCCATGAGGGTGCCCCTCTGAGCGACAAGGCCCAGCTCGCGCAGCGGGGTGCGGTAGTAAATGCCGTACCCACCCAAGTCGCTGTCGACCGAGAATCCCCGCGGCACCTCATTCTCATTCTTGGCTAGGCGGAGAATGGGCCGCAGGGTCCTAGACCCGACGGGAGCCGCCTCGGCCCCGCAGCGCTCGCAGAGGAGCACGGCGGCTCCGAAGTCGTACTCGCAGCGGCGCATGTATGCCGACTGGTTAGCTGCCGTCGGCTCCAGTCGCCGCCGGGCGAACTCGTCGAGGAGGAAGAGATGGACGCTCACGTACCGGGCCCGGCCGGAGCCAGCCAAGATCCCGGGGACAAGGAGCGGGACGATCCGGTCGGTGGTGATCGTCTCCAACCCGAGGGGATCCCGGCCGTCCTTCACGGTGAACTGATGGCGATCGACCCACTCCGGCCAGCCGACCGGCGCAGGCTTGATGAGCTCGATAGTCACACCTTCCCCCTTGATCTTGAAGTCGTTGGCACTCGGCGCGCCTCCTTGCATCAGGCAGACGGTAGCAGCGGCGCATGCGCCGCTGCACGATCACAACCCGATCCCTACGAAACCGCGGCGGATGCCCTGGGAGACATCGCCTGGATTGTGCGATACCTCGCCGACGAGGCTAGCTTCACCAACGTCGGTAGCAGGCGACCCGCTGGCCAAGCCCGGGCGGAACGTCGGGTCCGAGGCGAAGCTCCTGGTCGGGGATCCCGGCAACGATCTCGAGGTAACCACCGAGTGCCTCGATGTAGCCGCGCAACGTAGAGAGGTAGATGTCGCGCTCGTGCTCTACGCGTGACACATTGATCTGGCTCGTGTCCCACGCCCTAGCGAGCTCTACCTGTGTGACGCCGCGCTCTGTGAAGCGCGAGGATGTCTCGGATGATCTGCTTTTCCTGCTCCACGGCTGCGCGACTCTCCGGCGTGGAGCGGAGCTCGTCGCTCAGGTCCTTGAAATGCTTGCGCCCACTCATGACAGCTCTTCCTCCTGTTTCAGTGTCGCCAGGTGCTCACCGCAGAGCTGATCGGCGATAGGGATCAGCTGCTCGTACCAGGCGGTCCACTGACCTTCCTTGTCACCTCCGATGAGCAGGATCGCGGTCCGACGTGGATCGAAGGCAAACAACACCCGCAGGTGGCCACGTCGCGGTCGTAGCTTTTTCACGTTGGGATGTCGCGAGCCGGTGATGGTGTCAACCCACTGTCGGCCCAGAGCAGGCCCGCATTCCGCTAGCTCCTGTACAGCGCAGTCAATTGCGGCCTGGTCCTTCATGGTCAGTGTGGCCCACCACTTCTCGAACTCGTCCGTGTATTCGACCTCCCACCGAACGTCCCCTTGAGTATAACTCATAAGACGTACGTCTTACAAGTGGTAGGCAGGGCATACGCCGGGATGCCGACCCGTTGAGCTCTGGCTTTGCAAGCAAGGCCGGCACGGCAGCTGGACACGACGTGGGGCGCACATCATCTACCAGGCTGCACCGCAGCAGACATTGCGGTGTCGGAGCCACTCGTCCACGCGGCCGGGTCATAGTGCACTCATTGCGGAGCCGACTCACCGGACAGTAGGGCGTCGACTTGGTCTTTGAGGGCGAAGTGACCCTGACGTCCAAGGCGATCCAAGAGCCGCCGAGCTCGTTGCTGCACGGTGGCGTCCTCGGAGCGCAGCCCGGTAGCCAGAATCCTAGATGCATGCTGTACTGCAATTGTGGAGGTCTGCCAATTACCAGGGTCAGCATTGGTCAGGACGTCCAGGACAGCGAGCGAGGCGGTGGGATGGCGCGCAGCGATGGCGCTGAGACGTGCGGCCACCTGTACGGGCATTTCAAGCTGGCCACTCGCGTTGGCCGCTCGTACGAGGTGCGGCACCGACCACTCCTCAGAGAAGTGTGGCGACAGGAACCACCAGGAAAAGGCTCCGAGCTCGCCGTCGTCGCCGGTCTCCTCCGCGCGCCGTTCGCGCCAGTCCCACAGGGACTGCAACCGGTCCAACACGTCCACGGGTGGCTGCTCTTCCGATCGAAAGACGCGCCAGCCCAGATGTGACAGGGCTTCACGGCGCAACGCGAGGTCGGCGGTGCTGAAGAACAGGGCGACGAGGCCGTCGCCGGTATCGAGGCTAATCACGCCCTGGGTGTAGAGGAGGAGGACGTGCTCAGCGAGACGGGCGTGCAGCGCATCCGAGGACCCAGAGCGGCGGACAGTGGACGGGATCCGCATTCGCTCCACCCGGATTCGATACTGATCCGCCAAGGCCTCGAACACGGTTCGGCTCGGACCGTGCATGGAGACGAACGCCGCCCACGCGGCATCGCCGAGGGTTCGTTCCGTGTCGGTGGACCCCTCCGTGTCGGGGATGCCGAAGATGCGCTCACGCCGGCTTTGTACCCAGTCTGGGGCGAGGTGGAGCAAGAACGGGAGGTGCTCGCCGTAGACACTCCGGATCGCTGCACTCGGGTCGCGCTCCGGCTGAAGGTGAGTGTCCAGCACAGCGAAGACCTCCGGTGCCGCCTCGACTGCGTCGACTCCGGGGCGCACTAGCTCGTGCGTTGCCAGCCATGACAGGTAGGCCATGGCGGCTCGCATGGCCTGGCCTCGGACCACGTTGAGCGACGACCTGATCGGATCCATGGTGTCGCCCTGAGATTGCGCCTCGTGCTCAGTGGAAGGATCGGGGCTGTTGGTGAGCCGTTCGATGACCGCCCAGAGCCGTTCGCGAAGGTCGGTGGGCGGCGACGTTTCTCGGCCAGCGAAGAGCCCCTGCCGAAGCAGCGTCGCGCTTCCCTGGTGCGCCCATCGCCACACTGGGTCGTGATCACGTGCGGCACGCGAGGGTGGATCGCCCTCGTCTGGCTGCGCCGCGACGAACTCGAGCAGGTCCAGAATCGACGCCCACGGGATCCTGGCCCCGTCTCGCACGGCGAGCTCCCACCCTTGGAGGGCGGCGCGGACATAGGTGGGATCGCCCCGCGCCAGCTCTGCCGCCCGCGTGCCGAGCGACACCGGTTCGGCGTGGATCACCTCGGTGAGCTCGCGGCCGAGACCCTGGCGACTCGGTCCGAATGGCTGCGTCGCATCCGGCGTCCATGTCCGAAGGTAGTCGAGCTGTTCGTCGACGCTCATGGCTGCGAGCTCGGGTCCGCGCACGGGGCTCGCCAGTCCCCAGCCCGTCTCCATCCATGATGGGAAGTCGGGATGTGGACGCACGCCGAACTCCGCTTCGAGGGCGGTGAGGCGGGCCCCCGCCTCTGGGGAGAGGGCGTCGCGCACTGCAGCGAGCACGTCCCGTTGCCAGCTGCGGCGCCACTGATCGACCTCGTCCTGGCCGACGTGGTGTTCCTCGACCTCTCGGTGTCGGGCGATCCGCGCTCGGAGCTCCTCGTCGCTGATCAGGGGTCCCTGGGCGATCATCTCCTCCCACCGGGAGCGGGTTGCCGAGTCGAGATGTCCGAGCGCTGCACGGGCCAGCTCGGCGTATTCGTGGCGTACGTCCGAGTCCAGAGCACTCGGCGCGTTGAGGCGCTCGGCCGCCAACGTGATCACCACCGCGTCTGGTTCAGCCTCGCTGATGAGCTGGGCGAGCAGATGGAACCCGATGCGACGCATGATGGGTTGGGGTGACTGGTCGAGGATGGCCAGCACATCCTGCGGTGGAGTGCCCTGCTGCACCAACGTCCAGGAGATGTCTCGGACGGCGTCGACAAGGGCATCGCCCATGCCCATGGCTGGGTTCTGTGCATGCGGCGCGATCGACGGACGCCAGATGTACGAGCCGTCGGCGGAGCCGTCCTCTGTGGTGTAGCCCGTTTCCCGTTGCCAGGTCTCCAGCCAGTGCACGGTCATGCGAAGCGCACGAACTTTCAGGCCGTCAACCAGCGCTGGAACCACCTCAGCGAGCGTCATCTGGTACGAAGGTGCGTCCAGGCCCGCCGTGACTTCCGGCAGTACCGGTTTCTCCGTGGGATGCTCCACACGCTGGGGCGCGTAGAGCGCCTCTGCCAGCTGGGACGCCGGACGCGTCTGAGCGTCACGCGCCAACTGGCTGAGGAGTCGCGCGAGGGCGTCAGGGTCGATGAGGGTGCGGAATGGTTGATGCAGATACCCGACCACCCTCGGGACCAGTCGCTTGGCGACACGCGCTGGCATGTGGCTCGCTGCATCGACGAGGTCTCTGTGCACCGCTGGGTTCCCGCCGTCATCCATTGCTTCGAACGTCCGGGCCACGTCCTCGGGTGCCTCCGCAGCCATCCGTGCCAGGTACTGCGACTGCGCCCACGGCGTCACCTGCACTGCGCCATCGGGATCAGCCTGGAGGGCGGGCGCGGTTCGGAACAGTCCAGCGCGCCGGAGCGGTTCGACCCAGAGCGGGTTCGCGAGCTCCAGGAAGAAAGCGCGCCGGTGCTGCGGGTCGCCGATCCGCCGTAGGGCCTCTTGTACGAGCTCATCGTTCGGCAGGCTCCACTGCCGCTGATCACCACTGTCACCTGAACCCTCGGCCGTCTGCGGATGTCGCTCGTTGGCCCTTGTCACGAGGTCACGCACCTCGGCCTGCACCGCCCACCAGTCGCCGAGGCGAGCGTCAAGAACGTCTTCGAAATGACGCACCCGATCCTGGATCTCCTCCTCGCGGGGTGGTCGACGGGTCTTGTCACCAGCGTGGGTGTGGCCCATGAAGAAGCTCCTGGAACCCAGAAATGCCTGCACGCTTGGATCGGGGTTCGCGGCAGCAGCCGCGAGATCGGGAGGGACCACGCCTTGCACGAGGAAGGAGGCCTTGGCGTAGTTCGCTCGCTGGCCGACCTCGTACTCCGCAACCACGGTTTCGATTGCGGCAGCAACTCCCTGCGGAACCGCTACGTCGGGTGCTTGGGTCGACTCTTCAGTGCCTGCGATCTGAGCATCCAGGCCAGCAGCCCGCCAGGCCTCCGCAAGCTGTTCAACAGCTTTGGTTTGCCCGGACGGGTTGGGTAGCTCGGGGTTCAGGATGTTGGGCAGACGGTTGGCGATCTCCCGCATGCAATGGCCCAGAAGCAACATCCGCGCGGGCCTACCCGGATCGCCCAGCATGTCGATTGCAGCTTCGTACAACTCCGCGATGTCTCGCGAGGCTGCAGCGGCCAGCCGGGCTCGGCGGTCGCGGCGCGCCGGTGACCACGCCGGGCCGTCCAGCGGGGTGCGCACCGCCGTTCGCTCATCCTGCAGCGATGTTCGCAGCTCAGGCTCTGGTTCGGTCACACGCGGCCTCTGCGTCGATATCTGTCATCATCATCTCCTCATCTCGCTGGCTGGTAGGAATGGAAGGGGACGTGCATCGTTCTGCCCTCTAGAAGAGAGACGTGC
>Ga0207646_10004747_pt1 | contig 14630 bp, 11 predicted proteins | sample KBSK5502metaG_FD_184343 | JGI IMG/M metagenome (GOLD analysis project Ga0207646, IMG submission 184343) | Corn, switchgrass and miscanthus rhizosphere microbial communities from Kellogg Biological Station, Michigan, USA - KBS K5-50-2 metaG... | ecosystem: Host-associated > Plants > Roots >... | reverse complement strand
ATTGACTCAAGAGCGCTCGAGAATCGCGAAGCTGGTGCAGGCTTGAAAACGACGGCAGAGCAGCCTGGGTGACCGCGGTCGCCGCGAAAGAGATCCGGATCACCAGCGTCGAAGCAAAGCTGTAGAAACCGACGCTCGCAATCGGCAGGAGCTTGCTTACAACCACCTTGTCGAATTGCAGCAAGACCATGTTGAGGACGGACAGCGCCCCCATGTGGGCGGTGAAGCGAGCGTTTCTCCTCACAACGGCGGGGAAGTAGCCCGGTAGCAGCGCGCGCCAACCGAAAAGGCGCGCGACTATCAGCATGTACGCGAGCGTGCTGAGGATCGCGCTGGCAGCGATCCACTGCACCGCCGCGAAAGCATCACCGCCACGAGCGAGGATCAAGATGATGCCCAGCTGCTGGACCGCGGAGGAGCCAACGTCGATGCTGTTGTTGAGCTCCATTCGTTGGCGACCCTGAAACAGGCTCGAATAAAGCGCGCGCGGCAGCATGATCAACGCCGTGACGCTGAGGAATCGGAGCATGGTCGTCGCGGTTGCCGGGTCGAGGGTCTTGAGGTTGATCCACCGATCCACCAGGAGCGGAGCCGCCGAGAATACGCCCACGAACAACGCCAGGCCGACGCCCCAGTAGAAAACCGACGCCGTTCGGACGAGCTGCTCGATGTACTCCGGCTCGTCGCCGTAGTGGGCGGAGACTTCGCGGACCGTCGTGGCCAAGACTCCCAGCTCCAGTGCGGTCGTGAGCACCCCTGTGAGGATCAGGTTGAAGTAGATGATTCCAAAGGCATCGCCACCGAGGCGGCTGAAGATGAACTTCACGCCGATGAAGCCGAGGACCAGGATCAATCCCTGGCCCATGACGTTGTAGGCGATGTTCCGAACCAGGCGGCTCATCGCACCGTCGTCGTCAGGGGACGCCTCAGGTGAGCTTCGGAGACGGGATGTATGTGTTCCAGGCCAGCATTAGACGCGAAATCAGGATCCGAAGCGAATCGCGTGGGCAGGAACCCAGCATCCTGGCGTAACGCAGCCACCGTGGCGGCTGGCGCTCGATCTCAGCATCGAACTTCCAGTCTTCGGCAGCGACCACCGGGACCATGATCGCCGGGTGCCTGCCGGTGAAGTAACGAAGATGACCGAGGTGCCGGTAAGGGTTGCCGGGCTCGAGCTGTTCAGCCTCGGGTAGCGCGGACGGTGATCCGGTGCCCTGGTAAAAGCCCTCGACATGCTGTCTCTTGTCGGCCATGACGACCGGCGGCCTGGCCCATCCGTAGTGGTAGACATGGGCTCCAGCGTCGGCCCTGATCAAGCGACGCAAGCGCTCGCCGTCTTTCACCTTGAAGCCGGCGGCATCACCCACCGAGACGATCCCCTTGCCGAGCTTGACCGCGCGCACCTCGCGGCGATACCACCTGCACCAATTGTCCTGGACGGTGGAGTACGACCCGTAGAAATGCCAGTAGAGGAACGAGAGGCCCTCGGTGGCCTGGTTGAGATGCTTGTCGAGCCGGCCTCGGATGGTCTCGATCTCGCTCTCGTGGAGTACCTCGTCACCCTGCAGATAAACCGCCCAGTCACCCGTGCACCTCGCGAGCGCGATGTTCGTCTGCTCCGCCAGCACGACACCGCCTTCTCGTTTCGACATGTCCCAGACCGTTCGGAAGGGCTTGATCTTCGGGTCGCCGACGCCGGTCACGAGCTCCCACGTGGCGTCCTCGCTGTCGCCGACCGCAACCACCAGCTCGTCGACCAAAGGCAGCAACGACCGCAGGCTCTGCTCCAGGGGATAGCCGTACTTGATCGCGTTCCGGGCGATGGTGAAGCCGCAGACTTTCATTGGGTGGGAGGGCTGACCATGCGAGACAACGAATCTTTCAGGGCCGGCTCCAATGGGAGCTCCCATCGAAGCAGCGTCCATGCCTGCTGGACCGGGGAAAGGTTGGCATCGGCCGCGCGAACGACCCGGATGTTCCCGGTCACATCGACGAAGTCGACTTTCTCCGATCCCGAGGACGCCATCAAAGCCAGCTGGTCGTTCGACGCAAAGATCACCACGCCCCAGACCGTGCCGCTGCTGTACGTCAGCTGCTGGACGAGAGCGCTGTCAGCCTGACGGGCGTCGACGACGGTGACTGGCGAGCTGAACTCGCGGAAGTAATAACCCAGGCAGATGACAGTCCAGTCGGAATAGTTGCCGACTGTCAGCACGATGGATCCGGGCGCGCTCGCTGCGGTGATATGGCGCGCCACGTTCCGGTAGTCGTCTTTCGACTGCCCGTACGACGCGGCAAGGGCAGGAAGGACCTGTACGAGCAGGAGCGCGACGGCAACGAGGCCGACGGCCGGCGTCGTCCACCGCGTCCGGGGGGTGGGGGAGAGTCGAAGCTTGGTCGCCAGAATCGGCAGCCCGATTGCGGCGGCCTGTACGCCGGCCCCGACCGCGATCATCGCCGCCGGGAACAGGAAAGCGATGTATCGAACGTCGACCGCCAGGATCGCCCGGCCGGCGGTGATCAAGAGGATCCCCAGGGGCACACAGATCCATGCCAGGAGAAGCCCCGCCTCGACCGCCTTGCCGCGAAACGCCCACACAACGGTTGCGCCCAGGCCCAGGCACAGGAAGGCAAGCACAATTCCTGTCAGGCCGAGCCCGTTCAAGGTGTTGGCCAGGTCACCGATATTCGGGGCGTGGCCGACATTGATCTGGCCGAGGGTCTGGTCCGGACGGCGGAGCAGGATTCGCAATGACGTGAGCCACGGGGCGTATGCGACCGCCACGATTCCACCCGCGAGCACCGCCGGGGCGATCCTCCTCACCTTTTCGGCGGCCGGTTGCCGCGTGGCGAGCACCACCAGGGGGACCGCGACAAGCATCACTGCCGCGCCCGCCGCCGCGATGGCGACGGCGCGATGCGACCTCACGACGGCCACGGCGCTGATCGCCGCGCCGGCGGCCAATGCGATCGACACGACCGAAGCGCTCTTGACGCGGAGCGGCGCTCCCCGCAGCAGCTCGATGAGCAGAAAGAGCCCTACGAAAGAGGCGACCGCCACGGTTGCAAAGATGGCCACGTAGTGCGTGTACAGGTTCAGGATGGTCAGGGACGCCAGGCCCAGCCAGGTGAGGACGCCGCCGCGCTTGACGGCGGCAAGAGCGAAATACATCTGCAGTGTGGTCAGGAGCATCAGCAGGGTGTAGCTGCGTGCTTCCTGCGAATACCACACCGCGAAGGGCATGATCGCGACGAGAAGCCCGGCCACAAGCCCGACCAATGTGCCGAAGAGGCTTCGGCCCAGAAGGAAGACCACCGGCGCCAGGATGGTGCCGGCGATCGTCGCCGGCAGGCGGAGCATCACCGCTCCGTCGCTCCAGTGGCCGAGAAACCACGTGAACATGTAGAAGAGAGGCATCTGGTTGATTGCAGCCTGCGACCAGGCGATCACATCGCCCGGGTTGCGGAGGTGTGCCGGCTGGGAGGTCAGGATCTCATCCAACCAGAGGCTTCGGGCGTCGAGCCTATACAGGCGCAGAGCAAGCGCGAGGACCACCAACGCGCAAACGGCCAGGAAGGTCCAGGTGAGTCGTACGCGTCGCGTGCCTGACGCGATAGCAGGGCGGTCGGTCAGCTCGGTATCCGTCCGGAGGCGAGAATCCCGAAGCCCGACGTAAGCCGGACCCGCTCGCCCAGCCACTGCAGGGCCCCGCTGTAGGTCGACCAGTAAGTTATGCATCGCACCTCTGCGAACGACGCCTTCAACAGGGCCATTATCGCGGCGCTGTCCACACCCTTCCGGACGACGTGGTACTCGTCGAAGTCGACGACTTCCTTGGGCGAATAGACCCCGCGGAGCCGGCGCCATCGTGTTTTGAGCCCACGCTTCAAGTTGCCCTGACCGATACGCCATGCGAAGTACGAGGCTCGGTCGAGAAGATGGTGATGAAACGGCATGAGGTCGTATCGAAGGGGGTCCTGGAACGTCAGCAGACAGCCACCGGGTAAAACCCTGGCGGTCGACCGCTTGAGCAGCTCCATGTAGTCCGGGATGTGGTGGAGCATCGAGACATGCGAGACCACGTCGAACCGCTCATCGCGATTCTCCAGGTAGTCGAGAACGTCGCAGACCTCGGTCTTTGGCGTCAGCCCGAAGGCGGCCCCCCGCGCGGAGAGGCCTCGAAGCATCTCCTCTGAAGAGTCGACCGCGGTCAGGCTCACCCCTCGCTCGAACCACGGGATCGAGGCCAAGCCGTTGCCGGCACCGAGCTCGAGCACCGACACGGTTCGGGGAGCGCGGCCGATTTGAGCAATGGCGGCGTCGACGAGCGAGCGGTAGATCCTGCCGATCGACGCGTGCTTCAGATGCGGGGCGCCGTTGACATACAGCCGCTCATCCAGACTGCCGTACGCGACTCGGTTGGCATGCAGCGCAGCCGCCCGCTCGTCGCTGTCCATCCCGCCAGGCTACTGTAACAACAGTCTTGGCACTCTCCCCGGCGGCGCTCCGAGTCGCCTTCGACATGACCCTGCTGAGCGGCCGCCAGGGCGGGACGGCTGTGTACGCGAGCTCACTTCTGGACGCCCTCCGGAAGCGAGACGACATCGATGTCGAGGTCATCGCGGCCCGGCGGTCGGGGGGGCTGGCGACGCTCGGTTGGATGGCGACTGGCGCGAGCGCCGCCGTGACTCGGGTCGGAGCCGCGGTCATGCACAGCCCCGCGTTTGTGACCCCACTGCGCGCCCCGGTTCCGTCGGTCCTTTCCATTCACGACCTTTCGCTCGGTCGAATGCCGTCCGGACACCCCCTCGAGTGGCGCTTGTTCTACCGCTATCTCCTGCCTCGCGCGGCCCGGGCGGCGACGTTCGTGCTGACCCACACCGAAGCGACTCGAAACGATATGATCGCGGAGTTCGGGGTGCACCCTGAGCGAATCGTCGCCGTACCGTCCGGCGTGGATGACCGTTTCTTTGGCTTGGCTCCAGTCGATCGGCCAGTGCCATCAGCCGAGCCGCTCATCGTCTTCCCGGGACCGCCAATCGGGCGTAAGAACCTCGACATCGTGCTCCGCGTCCTTGCTGCGGCCCGGCCCCCACAGGCGACGGCGCGGGCACGCCTCCAGATCACTGGCGCGATGGCAGCGGAGTTTCCCGATTACCAGCAGAGGATCACGAGCAGCGGGCTGCTGCCGCGGGTGCGGTGGCTGGGAAAGCTGCCTTTCGATGAGATCGCGGCTCTTTACTCTCGCGCCGACGTCCTGGTATATCCGTCGTTCCTGGAAGGTTTCGGGTTTCCGCCCCTCGAGGCCATGGCCACGGGTACGCCGGTGGTGGCCTCGAACGCGAGCTGCCTGCCCGAAGTTCTGGATGGGGCGGCTGTTCTAGTCGATCCGCACGATGACACGGCCTTTGCCGCAGGTCTCGAGTCGGTCCTCACCAACCCCGATCTGCGGTATCGGCTGGTCGAGGCCGGCAAGTCACGAGCGCGAACCTACACCTGGGAGCGCAGCGCTGAACTGACGGCAGCCGTCTACAAGCAAGCAGCTCGAGCCGGCCGTTCGAGCGTTCGCGCTCAGTGACCCACGCGCTCGAAAACGGCGTAGCCGTTGCGGAGCTCCGGGTTGCTCGCAACGACCCTGTAGGCCGGGTCCGCGCGGAGGCGCTCATGGTTGCCCATGTTCTTGAATGTCGCGACGTCGTCCAGCAGCAGGTAATCGGCTCCATACACCTCGTCGAGCTCGGCAGGCCCCGCAAACTCTGAGCCGTCGATAAGCACCATCCCGAACTTCTGCACCCCGTTCTCTTCCTTGATCCTGCGAATGCCGTTTTCAGAGGGACCCATGCGGCGGATGTAGCGAATGTCCTGGCGCAGCCAGCGCAGAACCTCGTTGAAGGGAACTCGGGTCAGCTTTGATTTCCGCGAGTGAAAAAAGTCGATCACCTCCGCCTCCGTTGGGAAGCGGTCGAGCGGTACCGACGTGATGTTGTAGCACTTGACCTGCGGGTCTTGACCGTAGCGCCGCACAAGCTGCAGGAAGCGAGGGCGAGACAGCTCCATGCAGAAGAGCCTCGGACGGCGCGGGTTCTCTCGAATGCCCTCCACCAAGGCGCGAGTGCTCCCTTCACCGGTCGAAGAGCCGATCTCCAGCACCGTGTCCACAGGGGCTGTGGCCGCGAGCGTGCGCATCACACCGTAGAACTCGTCGTTCAGAATCTCGGGCGGAATCGTCTGTTCGTAGTCGGAGTAGGGGAAGATCCGACGGCGTAAAGTGCGCGCACCCCGCGTGAGCGCGGACTGAACGGAGTCCGTCAGTTTTGACACCGGCGCAGGCTATCACCCACCGGCGCAGGAGGCTCCGGTGCGCTTGTAGACCACCAGGCCCGTGACGGGATCCGTGTAGACGAGCGCAAAGTCTGGGGCCGGCGCCTGAGCCTGGATCACGTAGTCGAAGCCACACGGCTGAGGCCGGATGTTCTGGTCGGGAAATGTGCCGAGGCGCGTTTCCCCGACGAACACGCGCACGTTGCGGTCGGGGAGAAAGTAGGCGATCGACGCGACCCTGACCAGGGTGCCGTACCCGCTCGCCGGATCGTCGATGAGAACGTTCGTGCCGGTCGGCACCGCTGATGCAATGTTGGCGATGCCGAGGTCCGTCCCGGAGATGGCGGGCGGTCCAATAACCCACAGGTGCACCATGTCGCGGGTGGCGTTCGCTGACGTAAGCAGCACGAGACCGACCGAGAGCGTCCCGCCGACGGCGACCAGTCTGCGGAAGCGTGCAGCTGACAGCAGCGCCGTTGCGCCGGCGCCATAAGCGGCGAATGCGCTCGTGAGCGGCACGATGTATCCGATCGACTTCACGAAAGCGTAGGGGTAGCGCGCGATCAAGCCCTCATACGCGGCGAACAGGAGACCGGCGGCGAGTATCGCCGCCTCCGTCGCGTGCTTCTCCATCAGCGCTCGGAGGAGGCCGGCAGCGATGAGGAGGAGGAGAAGGACGGAGGACAGGACGATCAACGGCCACCCGAGGCTCTCGAGGTGACCCAGCGGCTGCGGGAACAGCTCCCAAACGTGAGCGAAAGGCATCGTTCCCAAGAGGTAGGTCAGCGCCGGGAACTTTGAGATTGCGCCTGCGGCCACGCGGGATCCCAAGACCGAGGTCCAGATGTCGAGACCGCCTCGGAACAGCAGCACGTACAGTGCGGCGAGCGACCCGGTCACCAGGGCAGCCGCTGCGGCGCCCACCGGGCGTACAAGCGCTTTCCAATCGGTGCGGGGTGCCACGAGGAGGCCAGCCAGACCGCACGCCAGGCCGCAGATGACCAGGAGTCCGGCCATGGGCAGGTAGAGCCCGACCAGCGCGGCTGCCATCAGACCCCCCACGACGCCGGCGCCGGTGCTGCCCTTGCGAACAGCGAGGGCGAACGCGTACGCACCGGTGGTGAAGATCGGCAGCGCGAGGCATTCCTGCTGAAGGCCCACTCCGATCACCCAGTAAAGGAGCTGGTTGGTGGCGAGCAGGCCCGCGGCCGCGGCCGCGGCCCACCATGAGCCGCCCAGCCCGTTCCGGACGAAGGCCCACACGGTACCGACGGTGATCGCCAGACCAAGCGCGTTCAGGGGATCGAACACGGCGTAGACGGGCAGGCCTGTCAACACGCCGGCGGCGGCATCGATCGGTCCGACGCTGTTGGGAAAGGACAGTCCAACTGACGTGAGGTAGAAGCTTCCAGGGCTGGCTACGGCCACGCCATGCAGCGCCGAGGGCATTGGGTGGTCGCGAAGATACTGACCCGCTTGCACGTAGATGAAGATGTTGTCGGCGGGAAAGGATCCGAGCGTCAACACGCCGCGCTCGATGACAATCTGAAGGAGCGCGACGTAGTAGACGGCGGCGACGGCGACGGCGCCCGCGAGGTCGCGCCGGCGCGATGCGAGAACCGAACGGCGCCGCCAACCCATCGCCGCCGTCAGCGGTATGAGGACGGCCGCCAGTGTCAGCGCTACCAGGTGCGGCGGCACCAGGATGCTCAACCACTGAAACGCCAGCGCGAGAGCAGCCAGACCGACCGCCGGCGCGAGTAGCAGATGCAAGCCGTCGACCGGCAGCAGGAGCTCGGTCAACCCAAGGCCGAGTAAAGCGAAGAAGACCAAGAGCGCGGCGCCAAGTGCAAGCGCCTCAAACGTCAGGAGCAGCGTCGTCGGCACCTCGTCACGAAGCGTCCAGATTAGCTTCTGGCGTAGAGCTCAAGGTTCCAGGGAGGAAGCCTCTGGTTAAATACGCATCGCTTGGATCTCCACACGTACGAAATCCTCTACAGGACCGAGGAGACGCATTGGTGGCATGCGGCGCGCCGCCGCATCGTGCTCGATTGGATCGAGCAGCGGTATCCAGGACGGGACGATCTCTCCATCCTCGACGCCGGCTGCGGTACCGGGCTGATGCTGCAGCAAATGGGCCACCTCGGGCACGTTGAGGGTGTCGACATCGCCGACCAGGCACTCGATTTCTGCCGCATGCGGGGGCAGCTGAACGTCCAGTCAGCCGACGTCCTCCATCTGCCATTCGATGACCGCACCTTTGACGTCGTGACGGCGCTGGACGTTCTCGAGCATCTCGACGACGATGCGGGAGCCCTCGTGGAATGGCGCCGCGTGCTCAAGCCAGGGGGCAGGGTCTTCATCTTCGCACCGGCCCACCGCTGGCTCTGGAGCCTGCAGGACGACGTGTCGCACCACAAGAGGCGGTACACGTTCGCATCGCTGCGTGACGTGATCGTCGGCAGCGGGCTGACGGTCGAGCGCCAGAGCTACGTATCCGCGTTCTTGCTGCCGGTCATCTACCTGGGCCGCCAATGGCTCAAGGTGCAGCGGCGTTTTCGCGAGATGAACACCGAGAACAACCTTCACCCGGAATGGTCGAACGGAATCCTGCGCAGCGTCTTCGAGTCCGAGATCCCGATCCTCCGACGGATGAACATGCCCTTTGGCGCCTCGCTGCTGAGCGTCGCTCAAAAGCCCGCATGAAACCGCGGCTGATGGAGTTCCTTGCCTGCCCCTTGTGTGGGGCGGAGCTCGAGCTGCGCAACCCGGAAACCGATCAGGCCGGGTCAGACGAGATCATCACCGGCGACCTCGAATGTCAGTCGTGCGGCGCCGGTTTCCCGATCGTGCGCGGAGTCCCGCGCATGGTGCCCGCGGACCTGTCCGTCGCAGAGGAAAAGACGGCCGCTGCTTTCGGCTGGCAGTGGCAAGAGTTCGTGGAGATGCACGACCTGTATGAGGCGCAGTTCCTCGACTGGATCCATCCGATCGAGCCCGGCTTCTTCATCGACAAGGTCGTCCTGGACGCGGGGTGTGGGATCGGCCGCCACACGTACTACGCCGCCATTTACGGCGCGCGCGACGTTGTCGCCATGGACCTCAGCGCGGCCGTTGAAACCGCGTACGCCAACACTGGCTCGATGGCGAACGTGCATGTCGTGCAAGGCGACATCAATCGACCACCCTTCAAGCGAACCGACTTGGGCGGACCATTCGATTTCGTCTACTCGATCGGCGTCCTTCACCACCTGCCCGACCCGGAGGCCGGGTTCCGCTCGCTGGTGACGCTGCTGCGTCGAGGTGGGGCGATCTTCGCGTGGGTCTACGGCCGCGAGAACAACGCGGTCGTCCATGGATTCATCAATCCGCTGCGCAAGACGTTTACGAGCCGGCTCCCGCCGTCGGTACTTCCAGTGGTCGCGTGGCCTTTGTCGGTGGTGCTGCACGCCACCGTCAAAGGCGTCTACGGGCCGTCGCGTCGCACCCCACTGTTCAAGGTCCTGCCGTCGCACGACTATCTGGGCAGCCTGGCGCCGTTCAACTTTCGCCAGAACTACAACATCGTGTTCGACCACCTTGTCGCGCCGGTTGCCTTCTATCTACGCAAAGAAGAGTTCGAGGGGTGGTTCGATCGGAGCGGGCTGCGCGACGTCAGAATCAGCTGGCGGAACCAGAACTCCTGGCGGGGCTTCGGCCGCCTCTCGGAGATGCCGGCGAAAGCGCGGTGGGAGCGAGGCTGAGGCTGAGCAGAGCCCAGAACTCGAGGCTGAGGTCGTTCTTCCAGTAAGGGACGTCGACCAGGCCGTGAACCAGCACGGCGACGAGGGCGAGCATCACTCCAAGGTGGACCGCGCGCCAGTCGGTGGCGCCGTGACGCCATCCACTCCAGGCGCGTACGAAGCCGGCCACCATGATCCACGCGAAGGCGGCGAGCCCGAGCAGGCCGGTCTCGGTCCAGAAGTTGAGGACGATGTTGTGCGGGTAGGTGAAGCGGTCGGCGTTGGTGGGATTCCAGTAAGGAGCGAACGCGGCCGCGAACCCAGAAAGGCCGGCGCCAAACACAGGATGGTCCCGGAGCATGTGCAGAGCCACGGACCACAGGTGAAACCGCCCGACGAGCGTGTTGTGTCCGTTGCTGAAGTCGAGCTCGGTCCGGATGCGGTTTCCGATCACTGGAATGAACAGCAGCACGACTCCGGCAGCGACGGCCGCGCCCAGTAGAAACCACCGCTTGGCGTGGCTGAGGGCGAGGCCGAGCGCGACGACGGCGAGGGCGAGATAACCGCCTCGCGAGAAGCTCAACAAGACGCAAATACTTCCCACCCCCGCGAACGCCCAGGCGATGAGTCTCACCGTGCGATTGCTCCAATGGAGCGCGACCGCGCCGGCGGCAGCAATGATGGGGACGAGATAAAGCGCGACCGCATTGGCCGTGTTGTAGATGACCACTGGAGGCGTGTTGACCACGTCGTACGTGTGGTGCCGCAGCGCCTGAATCACAACAGTGGCGTTGGCGAGCCCGGCGGCGCCTCCGCCTGCGGCGAGACCAGCGACGACGGCGGCCGCGCGGCCTGGGGTCGAAACCACGTTGATCAAGACCAGGCCGAACGCCATCGGCTCGATGAGGTAAGCCCGGTAGATGCCAAGCGCCGCCCGATGGTCCGGAGCGACCAGGATCGAGATCGCGCCGGCGACGAGAAACAGGATTGCGGGCACTGTCACCGGAGTGCGCCAGATCGGGACCGCCTTCAGTCGCACCGACTCCACCGCAAAAGCCGCGGCCGTGATCAGAATCGCGTTCTCCAACACAGTCGTGGGCAGCGGACCGAGATGCCAGCGCACCACGTATGCGGGAACGAGAGCGCAGGTTGTGACCGCGCACGCGTGCGTTATGCGGTAGCGACCGGCGCGATCCATTCGGGGCCTAGGGTACAGTCCAACAAGTTGGACCGCATTTTCCGGATCGGACTCGATGCCCACATGGCCGGTGGGCGCGAGACCGGCAACGAAACCTATGTCCGGGGGTTGGTTTCAGGCTTCGCTCAACTCGACCGAGATTTCGAGTTGAACGTTTATCACGTTGGACGCCCATGGCAGGGTCCCGCTCGTCACGTCAACTTCCATCGCCTTGTCACCCAGAGTCCCTGGGTGCGGCTCACGGTCGACCTGCCCGCGAGGATCGTGGCAGACGGTCTCGACGTGCTGCACACGACCTACACCGCTCCGCTCTGGGCTCGATGCCCATTGGTGGTGACGGTGCACGACATCTCCTTCGTCTCACATCCCGAGTGGTTCTCTCAGCGAGACATTCGCGTGCTCTCCCGCACAGTGCCGTGGTCGATGCGCAGCGCCAAGCGGGTGATCACCGTTTCGGAGCTGTGTCGGTCCGAGATCATCGAGCACTACGGTGTGCCGGCCGAGAAAGTCGTTTGCGTTCCCAATGCGGCGGGCCCCGCCGCCGATCCGATCAGCGATGTCGATGCTGAAGCTGAGATTTCAAAACTGGGCCTGGATTCGGCGCGCCAATATGTGCTCGCTGTCGGCAACCTGCAGCCTCGCAAAAATCTGGTGCGTCTGTTCAGCGCGTTTCGAAGCGTGGTGGCATCCGGTCTCGACGTCGACCTCGTGATCGCCGGCCCTGAGCACTACAGAGCCGCGGACGTGTTGGACGCGGCGCATGAAGCGAGGAGCCGCATCCGTTTCACCGGCTACCTGAGCGATCGGCAGCTCGCGGCCTGTTATGCGCGCGCGGCCGCATTCGTGTTCCCGTCGCTGTATGAGGGCTTCGGCATTCCGGCTCTCGAGGCGATGGCGCATGGAGTCCCCGTCGTCTCCTCGCAAGGCGGCGCTCTCCCGGAAGTGTGTGGCGACGCCGCGATGTATTTCGACCCGATCAACGTGGCCGCGATGGCGAACGCCATACACCAGGCCCTCACTGACACGCAGCTCAGAGAAAGACTCATCAGCGCCGGTCGTGCCAGAGTCCAGGAGTTCACGTGGCGGCGATCCGCCGAGAAGACGCTAGCCGTTTACGAGGAAGCCGTCTGAATGGCAGGCTGGTACCTCGGCCTGGCTCCCACGCGTACCGACGCCCTCGGGGTGTGGGGAGGGGGAGTGGCGCTCGCGCTGCTGCTCGGGGTGCTGGCGTCATTCGCACCGCCCTGGGCGGCGGTCGTGGCAGCGCTGGCGGTCCTCGTTTTGGCGGCGTACTACGTGCGTGCCCTGGGGCGCGAAGCGGGCCTGGTCGTTCTCTTGATCGTGGCCAGCGTGGTCGACCACTTCACATTTTCCGTCGGGCCACTCGCACTGCGTGCAGAGCAGGTCGCCGCGTTGATCGCGGTTTGCGTGCTCGTGTTCATCAAGGTGCGCGAGGGCGAGACTTCATGGCTGAAGCCGAACCTTGCGGAGGGTCTGCTCCTCGCCTGGTTCGCGATCAGCGCCGTGAGCAGCCTTCTTAGCTCGCCCGACAAGCGCCTCAGCGCCAAGATCCTCGCGCTGGTCGTCATCTGCTCGCTCGGGTTCTTCCTACCAAGGCGCATCCTCAGCGGCCAGGGTGGCGTAGCGCAACTGGAGGTTGTGACCCGGTGGTTGCTGATCATCTTCGCGACCGAATCCACATATGGCGTGCTGACGTACCTGCTTCATGTGTTCGGTCCGACGATTTCGATCGGCCCCAATCCCGCAAGCGGCCATCTCGAGTCCTACGGCACCCTGTGGGAGCAAAACGTGTTCGGAAGTTTCGCGGCGGCAGGCGCCGTCGCGTGGATCTACCTGGGGCCGGGTCGGTTCCCGCGACCATGGCTCGGGCTGGCGGCGTGCGTTGGTGGCCTCTTCGACAGCTTGACTCGTGCTGCCTGGCTGGTGGCTGCGATCCTGGGTGCGCTCGGTGCGGCGCTCCCGACCCTGCGCCGCCGCATCGATTGGAGGATGGTCGGCCTTGGTGGCCTGGTCGCGCTGGTCGTGGTCGTCGCCACGATCGTTGCCGACCGCATAGGCGACTACACGGCCTTTGACTTCCACGGGGGAGGGAGGCACGTTCGATCCAATCTCTTGACCGCTCTACTCAACGTTGTCGACCTCATCGGAAGGTTGAATCAGTCGGGACCGGTATGGAGCGACATCCACAGCCGGCTGCTGCTGGGGCGCGGCACCGCCAGCTTCGAGGCGCTGCACCAGATCAATGGTGTGCCGCAGCACGTCGCGAGCCTGCCTCTCCTCGTGCTCAACGACACCGGACTTCTCGGCCTCGCGGTTTTCGCCGTCTTCGCGGCGGCCGTCTTCGCGCGGGCCTGGGGCCGGCGGCAAAGCCCGACGGTCCTGGGCATGGGCCAGGTGGCTCTGGTTGTCGCCTTGACCAATCTCGCGACCCAGACCACAGAGCTCATGGTGGGATGGTTGTTGATCGGCATCCTCATGGCGGCAGCGGACCTGGTGCCCGGGGATCGGCCAGTAGTCCGCGAGGGTGTGAAACGGTAGGCTTAGCCCATGGCTCGAAGCCCACAGGGAGCCATCGTCACACCTGACCCAAACGCTGCTGGTGCGGCCGCGGCTCTGTCGACCAATTCGCGTCGCGACAGCCGCCTCGTGTTTCTACCCCCCGACTGGCTACCTGTCGCTCTGATCGTGGGTGATGCCATCATCGCCGCGGCCTCTGTGCCCTTCGGCTACTGGGTCCGCTACTTCAAGGCAGAGCAAGTGTTGCCGTTGGGCCCATACCTTGCCGCGATTCCAGTCGTCATCGCCCTGTACCTGTTTGCGCTCGCGGTCAACCGCCAGTACTCCTCCTGGCGCGGCCTGACTCTTGTCGACCAGCTGCTGAGCCTCTATGGCGGCATCGGTCTCGCGACGGTCCTCATGCTGGCAGGAACCGAGGTCGGAAACCTCGGCGCGAACTACTCTCGCCTGACCTTCATCCCCGCGGTTCTGTTTGCAACGGTCCTGATGACCGGAGAGCGGTACCTGCTCCGCCAGTATGAAACGCGGCTGCGGAGGCAGGGCATCGGAACAGAGAAGGTTCTGATGGTCGGCACCGGAGCCGGGAGCGAGCTGCTGATCCAGCGAATGAACATGTTTCCTCAGTACGGCTTTCACGTCGTCGGCGTCGCCACCGATGACGCCACGCCTGGCGACGCCTTCGTAGGAGTGCCGATCGTGGGGCAGGTGTCCGACCTGCCCAACCTGGTTCGCGACCTGAAAGTGGACCAGGTGTTTCTCGCCCTTCCGGCCAGCCAGCGCGATCGACTGCTGCACCTGGTCAAGCTCTGCGAGGACGAGAATCTCGAGTTCAAGATCGTGCCCGACCTGC
>Ga0207646_10004744_pt1 | contig 14638 bp, 15 predicted proteins | sample KBSK5502metaG_FD_184343 | JGI IMG/M metagenome (GOLD analysis project Ga0207646, IMG submission 184343) | Corn, switchgrass and miscanthus rhizosphere microbial communities from Kellogg Biological Station, Michigan, USA - KBS K5-50-2 metaG... | ecosystem: Host-associated > Plants > Roots >... | reverse complement strand
CCGCATGATTCGCAACATCAGTAAACTTTCCAAAATATCCGAACGAAAGTGCCGGATGATCCCATTTGTAAAACCGAATAGATGGCGCGGTCGCGTGTTCCAGCAGCGCTTCATCAATCGCCATATTGAGCGCCGCGGTTCGCGACGATTCGTCGTGATAAACGTCGAGTGACCCGAAGATCGACATTTCAGGGCTCGAGTTCGCTTAAAATCTTGGCGACGGCGTCGCCTGGATCTTTGTGACTCGTGATCGGACGGCCGATGCCAATATAATCTGCGCCGGCCTCAATCGCCGCCCGGGGCGTCATGAAGCGCTTTTGATCGCCCGGATCCGCCCAAGTCGGGCGAATTCCCTGAACGACGATTTTGATTTTGTCGCCGAATTGGCCACGCAATCGTTTGATTTCGTGAGGACTCGCCACCACTCCGTCGATTCCTGCTGCGACACCTAATTTGGCCAAGCGCAAAACCTGATTCTCGACTTTGTCTGATATTCCAATTTCGCTTAGCGCTTCTTCCGTCGAGCTTGTTAAAACAGTCACACCCAGGATCGACATGTTATTAGAGCGAGCCGAAGTCGCGGCGCGAACCATCTCCAATCCGCCGCTGAGATGAACGCTAAGCATCTGGACGCCGAGATTTCTCGCGGATTCGACAGCTCTCGCGACCGTGTTCGGAATGTCGTGCAGTTTGAGGTCGAGAAAAGCTCTGGCGCCGCTAGCCAGAACCGCTCGCACAATCTCGGGACCCTCCGCGGTATAAAGTTGCAGGCCGATCTTGAAAAACGAAATCTCAGCGCGCAATTGCTCGACGAGAGCGAGCGCCTGCGTTTTCGTAGCTACATCGAGCGCAACGATTATTTTGTCGGCTACTTTTGTCATTCCGAGCGAAGTCGAGGAATCTCTTTCTGTTTCCGAAAATATTTAGAGATGTCTCGACTCCGCTCGACATGACAATTGAAATGAGCGCAATGCAAGTCCTCGCTCCCGCCAAAATTAATCTCTCCCTGAAGATTCTCGGGCGACGCAACGACGGCTTTCACGAAATCGAGACGCTGATCTCGCCGATTTCGCTGGCTGATAAGATCGACATCGAGCGGCAGTCGCGCTGGATTGATTTTATGTGCGACGATCGATCGGTTCCGCCCGGTGACGAGAATCTAGTCGTGCGTGCAGCAAAATTGTTTTTCGAAAAGACCAAAGTCACCGCTGGCGTCGGAATCAAACTTCAAAAACAAATTCCTCATGGCGCCGGACTTGGCGGCGGCAGTAGCGACGCGGCGTCGACATTGATCGCTCTCAATCAACTTTTTGAAACGAAGCTCTCGCGCGAGGAAATGGCGAAGCTTGGATCGACGATTGGTTCCGATATCGCGTTTTTCCTTTTTGCATCGCCAGCGGTTTGCAAAGGACGCGGCGAAATTGTCGAGCCGACGAAGTTGAAAAAGAAATTGTCGATTTTGCTCTTGAAGCCGGCGTTTTCCGTTTCGAGTGCGTGGGCTTACTCGCGCTGGCAGGATTCGAGAGAGATTCCGCGAATTTCATGTCAGCCGCAGAATTTCGGCGGTCAAAGTTTTGTGAACGATCTCGAGCGTCCCGTCTTTGAGAAATTTATTTTTCTTGCGCAGTTGAAAACGTGGCTTCTGAAACAAGCGGAAGTTGGCGCCGCGTTGATGTCCGGTTCAGGTTCGACTGTCTTTGCGGTCATGCGCGACAATGCAGATGTCGATCTCGTAGCGAAGCGAGCGCGCAAGGAGCTTGACCCGGAGATTTGGGTCTGTAGCACGAATGCCTAGGCCACTACTAACGAGACCATGCACAACTCGAAAAACCTTCTCTGTCTCTGTATTATCTCACTGTGCTTCCCTGTCATCGCTTCGGCAGAGGACGCGTTTGCGGCTTTACAGTTTCTTGTCGGTAATTGGGAAGCGGAACCTACGGCTACCGTTACCGTCGCACGGACCGACTTCGCGCTTGATCTCCAAGGCAAAGCACTCGTGCGTCACAATCACGCTGAGTATCCGGCGGCCAACGGCAAGCCCCCTTATACTCACGACGACCTCCTGGTCGTCTATCGCGAAGTCAAACCAGTGGCAACGAAAGGACTCTATCTCGATAGCGACGGCTACTACGCGCGTTACACGGTTACATCGAGCGCGCCCGGCCAGGCTACATTTGTGAGTGATGTAATCCCCGGGTTTCCGCGTTATCGCACGTCCTACGCGTTTTTGCCTGACGGAAGACTGAGTACGAGCATCGAAGTTTCACCCGCAGGAAAGGCGAACGCGTTTGCGCCGTTTCTGCAGTGGATGTCGAAACGTGCCGGAGCGAGTGCGTCCAATCCGAGCCCGACGGCGAAAGCAATAACCTCGCGCCTGGAGTTGAGGCGACGCGCGCCCTAACGAGTAACGCGAAACGTCGGAAACTATTCGGAGACGCTACGGCGTAAACTGGCGTGGGCGTATTCGCGATTTAATTTCGCGATGAAGCTCGCGCTGATTTCGGCCGGACAAACCGCTTCGCATTCGTAAGTGTTGGTGCAATTACCAAAACCTTCCGCGTCCATCGCGCGAACCATACTGACGACGCGCCTGGTTCGTTCCGGTTCGCCCTGAGGCAAAAGCGCGAGGTGAGAAACTTTCGCCGCGGTAAAAAGCATCGCCGACGCATTCGGGCACGCCGCCGCGCACGCGCCGCATCCAATGCACGCAGCCGCCTCCATCGAAAGATCGGCATCGTGTTTTGGAATTGGAATTGAATTTGCTTCTGGCGCCGAACCGGCGCGCGCTGAAATAAAACCGCCGGCCTGGACGATCCGATCCAGCGCGCTGCGGTCGATGACCAAATCTTTGATCACCGGAAAACTTTTCACCCGGAACGGCTCTACTACGATGGTGGCGCCGTCGCGGAACTTTCTCATGTAAAGCTCACAGGCCGCACCGGGATGATCCGGACCGTGGGCCTCGCCGTTAACGGTCAGCGAGCACGTTCCACAAATCCCTTCGCGACAATCGGAATCGAATGCGATCGGCTCTTCGCCGCGCAAAACCAGGCGCTCATTCACGATGTCGAGCATTTCGAGCAACGAAGCTCGGGCGGGAATGTCGGGCGCGTCGTAACCGACGAGTTTGCCCGGCGATTGTCGATCACGTTGTCTCCAGATCTTCAGCTTAAAATTCATTACAGAAACAGTGAGAGATTCCTCGACTTCGCTCGGAATGACAGACGATGAATTGTAGGGTAACCGCATCGGTTGCCGCCCTTTAATCTGGCAGCCGGAGCGCCTGCCCGACAATTCTTGCTGCTCATTTATAACTCCTTTGTGTTAAGTGCACCGTTTCGAAATGGAGCGGCTCGCGGTGCAATTTTGGCGGCGCGATTTGGCCATTGCCTTGAAATTCCCACGCAAAGACCGCGGCGAAGTTGTCGTCGTCCCGCAAAGCTTCGCCTTCGGACGTTTGATGTTCTTCGCGGAAATGCGCGCCGCATGATTCGTCGCGAGCGAGCGCGTCGAGACACATCAGTTCGGCAAATTCCAAAAAATCGGCCACGCGCCCGGCGCGTTCGAGCGACTGATTGAAATCTTCGCCGTCACCGGGGACGCGGATCCCGCCGCCGTGGGACCAGAATTTTTCGCGCAGCTCGGGAACTCTTCCGAGCGCTTCTTCTAAGCCATTCTTGTTTCGCGCCATTCCGCATTTGTCCCAAAGGAGCGTGCCGAGCTCCCGATGAATTGAATCGAGCGAACGGTTTCCGTTTATCTTTAGCAGTTTGTCGATCTTCGCTCGCACATTTATTTCGGCTTCCTTGAACTCAACGCGATCAGTCGCCGGCCGCTTGCCCATTTGGCTGGCGAGATAATTCGGAAGCGTGTAGGGCAAAACAAAATAACCGTCGGCCAACCCTTGCATTAGTGCGCTGGCGCCGAGCCGGTTCGCGCCATGATCGGAAAAATTCGCTTCGCCGATTACGAACAATCCGGGCACGTTGCTCATCAAATTATAATCAACCCAAAGTCCGCCCATCGTGTAATGGACCGCCGGATAAATCCGCATCGGGACTTCGTAAGCGTTTTCGCCGGTGATCTTTTCGTAAACTTCAAACAGGTTCCCGTAGCGTTCGCGGATCGTTTCTTCGCCGAGCCGTTTGATCGCGTCGGCAAAATCGAGATACACGCCGCGACCGCCCGGGCCGACACCGCGGCCTTCGTCGCAAACCTCCTTGGCCGCGCGCGATGAAATATCGCGCGGCGAAAGATTGCCGTAACTCGGATATTTTCGTTCAAGATAAAAATCACGATCGCTTTCGGGGATTTCGTTAGGCGATTTCTGACAATCGTCCTTGCACTTGGGAACCCAAACCCGGCCGTCATTGCGCAACGACTCCGACATCAGCGTCAATTTGGATTGATAATCGCCCGAGTGCGGAATGCAGGTCGGATGGATTTGGGTGAAACAGGGATTGGCAAAGAGCGCGCCTTTTTTGTAGGCGCGATAAGTTGCGGTCACATTGCAACCGCGCGCGTTGGTCGAAAGATAAAACACGTTTCCATAACCGCCGGTCGCGAGAACGACCACATCCGCTGCGACGTTGTCGATCTTACCGGTCCGCAAATTTCGAGTGACGATTCCCTTGGCGTGTCCATCAACGAGAACGACGTCGAGCATTTCGGTTTGGGGAAACATTTGCACGGTGCTGGCGGCGATTTGCCGGCAGAGTGCCTGATAACAGCCAAGCAAAAGTTGCTGGCCGGTTTGGCCGCGCGCGTAGAACGTTCGCGAAACTTGCGCGCCGCCGAATGAACGATTGGCGAGCGAGCCGCCATACTCGCGCGCGAACGGAACGCCCTGCGCGACGCATTGGTCGATAATGTTCGAGCTTACTTCCGCCAGCCGATAAACGTTCGCCTCGCGTGAACGGAAATCGCCGCCTTTGATCGTGTCGTAGAACAATCGATAAACGCTGTCGCCGTCGTTCTGATAATTTTTGGCGGCGTTGATTCCACCTTGCGCAGCGATGGAATGCGCGCGCCTTGGCGAATCCTGATAACAGAAACATTTCACTCGATAGCCGAGCTCGCCCAGCGTCGCCGCCGCCGAACCGCCGGCAAGACCGCTGCCCACCACAATGATTTCGAATTTGCGGCGATTGTTTGGACTAACGAGACGCGCATGGTCCTTGTGACTCGTCCATTTGCAATCGAGCGGACCGGACGGAATTCGCGCCTCGAGATTGCCGATCATAATTGTTGCGCCGGTTTAATGAATCCGAGCAAGACGGCAATGGGAATCGAGGTGTAGCCGATGAAAAGCAGCCAGGCGAAAATTCGTCCGCCGATGGCGAGTCCCGGCGCCAGTCTCTGATTATTTAAACCGAGCGATTGAAAGAAGCTCGATGAACCATGGGTCAGATGGAGCGTAAGGAGAAATAGACCGACGATGTAAAAGCTCGAGACGTAAACGTTTTGAAATCCGTAAACCATCATCGAATAAACGTCGTAGCGATTGAGCGGATCGAGTTTCAGAAGTGGAAACTGCGGATTGAATTTGCGACCGGTGAAGTGGAGCAAGTGAAAAATAATGAACGCCAGCACCACTAATCCGCTCACGACCATGTGGCGCGAGGCCCAGCTGGCCTTCACGTATTGCCGGTCGATATACGCTTCGGGGCGGGCGCGACGATTTTCGATCGCGAGCAGGATCGTGAAGTAGATGTGCAAGATGACACTCACGAGCAGGAAAATGCGGATGAGCCAGAGGAGCGGGCCCAAATCGCGCAGATGTTGCGAGTAAGCATTTATCCATTCTGGTCCGAGAAAAATTTGCAAGTTGCCCACTAAATGGCCGATGACGAATAGAATTAAAATCACGCCGGTCACCGCGACGATCATTTTTCTGCCGACCGACGAATGACAAAAATCCGAAATGAAGCCGCGAGGTTTCGTTCGAACCGTGGCGGCAGCGGCTGATTGCAGTTCCGATTTTTGATCGATCATTTGCTTCCAGGCTTCACGGCGGGAATTTTGGCGAGGTCGGGCGGCAGTTGATCTGCAGCAAAAGTTTCCACGTTCATTTCAACCAAACTCACAAACGGGCAACCGAAATCCGGTTTGCTTTTGCCGCTTCGATCCACAATCACACCGACCGCGGTCATGCTAGCGCCGTGCGCGCGGACGATGTCGATCGTTTCTTGAACGCGGCCGCCGCGGGTGACGACATCTTCTACCACGACAAATGTTTCGCCATTGTCGATCTTGAATCCGCGACGCAGCGCCAATTTGCCATTCTCTTTTTCAGCGAAGATGTGCCGTTTGCCTAACGAGCGAGCGACTTCCTGGCCGACGATGATTCCACCAAGGGCGGGGGAGATGACAGAATCGCAATCAAAGGTGCGCAATTTGTCGGCAAGCACGCCACAAACACGTGCCGCAATGTCGGTGTGCTGAAGAAGGATCGCGCACTGAAAATATTCCCGGCTATGCAAACCGGAGCGCAAAACGAAATGGCCGTCCAGTAACGCGCCAGTTTTTCGGAACAAGGCGAGCAGGTCTTCGCTCATCTACCCGGAGGTATCAGTGGCGACTTCAGCCGATGAACCGCCGGAGTCCGCGACTGCGATTGTTTCAATTTCCACGCGCGCGCCTTTCGGGAGCGCCGCCACCTGCACAGTCGAGCGCGCGGGCGGAGCTTGCTTGAAATAAGAGCCGTAAATTTCGTTCACGGTTTGGAAATCAGCCAGATCGACCAGGAAAATGGTTGTCTTCACGATGTTTTCGAAACTGAGCCCTTCGGCCTTCAGAACGGCCGTGATGTTATCCATGACGCGACGCGTTTGCGCGTCGATGTCGCCCGCGACAATCTGGCCGGTCTTGGGGTCGAGCGGAATTTGCCCGGCGCAGTAAATTGTCGATCCAACGCGGACGGCCTGAGAATAGGGCCCGACCGTTGCGGGTGCGTCGGAAGTGGAGATGATTTTCTTCATAATTTCAGCTTAAACGTCCAACCGCGAGACGCAATCATTCTGGCTTCGGCGCGGAAGAAGCAGCAGCTTTTCTCTGCGCTTCGAGTTTGTCATGAAACTCTTTCTCGTACTGAATCACGAAACGTCTGTATCCGTCGGGATCGATGAACGGATTTGGATTTTCACCGCGGGCGAGACGCTCGCGTTTCTGTTCAAAGGAAAAGAACGATCCGTGATCGGACAGAAAGATGTCGCACGGTAACTTTTTCAAAACGGCAAAAGTCTTTTCAAAATCTGACGCGATGCCGGGATAGCTTTCTTTCCCGACCAATTGATAATCGAGCGCTGTCGGGCTCCCCGCGAACACGACGTCGTAAGATTTTGCGCCATCAGAAACTTTCGTCGTCCAAGTCGTGTTGCCCTTGGTGTGACCGGGCGTGAGCAAGGCAATCAGTTCTTGGCCGCCGAGCTGAATCGGTTCGCCGTCGCCAATGATTTGATCAACTTGGACGGGCGGAAACGGCAAGGTGTCGCCAAAACGAAAGTCTCCGTGTCCGCCATTGCGCAGCAGTTCCGCGTCGCGCTCGCTCGCGATTAACTTCGCGCCGGTTTTCTGTTTTAACTCAGCCAAACCACCGGCGTGATCAAAATGCGCGTGACTATTTAGCAGAATCTTCACGTCCTCGAGCTTGAAGCCGAGCTGGGCGACATTTTGCTCAATTTGCGGCGCGGTTTCGACAAAACCGCCGTCGAGCAAGATGTGACCTTTGCGTGTCGTGATCAAAAACGATCCAATCTCGATCGCGCCGACGTAATAGAGATTTCCTACGATGCGGAATGGCGACACCGGTTTGTTCCAGCTCCGGCTGGTGGGATCGGCTTGAGCCTTGGCCAATGCGGCCAAGGCGACGAGAAGCGCAAAAGAAAATGAGCATTTCATGCGAATGATTCGGCTGAGAACAGTTGTTCTTGCAGAATTTTTAAACTCCACGATACGAATAAGTTCAATCCGGTTGTGCTGGCACGCACTGTGCGAGGCATTGCTACCCGCTTAATCTCATCGATATTACTCTCCGATGGTTGGTTGGATTTTAAAGAAGATAGTTGGCTCGAAAAATCAGCGAGAACTAAGGCGATTGACGCCTATGGTTCGCCGGATCAACGAGCTCGACGAGCAGTTCAAGAGCTTGTCCGACGATGCGTTGCGCGCGAAAACCGCGGCTTGGAAGGAAGAACTGTCGAAAATTTCAGATCCGGAAGAGCAATGGAACCGGCTCGATGAGATTTTGCCGGAAGCGTTCGCAGCGGTGAAGAACGCCGCGCGCCGGCTGAAAGAGAGACGTCACTCTTTCAGTGTCTGCGATCAGCCGATGACGTGGGACATGGTGCATTTTGATGTTCAGTTGGTCGGCGGAATGGTTTTGCATCGCGGGCGGATCGCGGAGATGGCGACCGGGGAGGGGAAAACTTTGGTCGCGACATTGCCGCTGTATTTGAACGCGTTAACCGGTCGCGGCGCGCATCTCGTGACGGTGAATGATTATTTGGCCCGCCGCGACGCGGAATGGATGGGTGCGCTCTACAATTTCCTTGGGCTAACGGTCGGCTGCATCCAGCACGACCAGGAGCCAGATGTCCGTCGGCAACAGTACGCCTGCGACATCACTTACGGAACGAACAGCGAGTTTGGTTTCGATTACTTGCGCGACAACGGCATGGCCACCACGCGCGAACAGCAAGTCCAGCGCGGTTATCATTACGCGATCGTCGATGAAGTTGACTCGATCTTAATCGACGAAGCGCGGACGCCGCTGATCATCAGCGGCCCGGCGACGATCTCGACCCATCAATACGACAAATGGAAACCGCTGATCGAGCAATTGGTGCGCAAACAAACGATGCTGTGTAATCGCGTGGCCAGCGAAGCCGCGGAGAAATTTGAGCAGGGCGACGTCGAAACTGGCGGACGCCTGATGTTCAAAGTGAAATTGGGCCAACCGCGCAACAAGCAATTGCTGCGAATGATGGAAGATCCGGACAAGCGACGCGCGATCGATAAAGCGGAACTTTCGTTCTACACCGACACCCGCAAGGAAGAACTGTTCGCGCTTAAGGAAGAGCTCTTTTTCACGATCGATGAGAAATCGAACGAAGCGGATTTGTCGGAACAGGGTCGAACGTTTCTCAACCCGGACGATCCAAATGCGTTCGTGTTGCCGGATCTGATCAACGAATTTACTGAGATCGATCTCGATACGACTTTATCAGACGAAGAGAAGGACAAAAGAAAATCGGAGCGCCAACAGCATTGCGACGAGCAGGCGGAGCGGATTCACAACATTTCGAATTTGCTCCGCGCCTACTGCGTTTTCGACAAAGACGTCCAGTACGTCGTCGAGGAAAACAAGGTCGTCATTGTCGATGAATTTACCGGCCGGAAAATGCCGGGGCGACGTTGGAGCGATGGACTGCACCAAGCGGTAGAAGCGAAGGAAGGCGTGCAGATCGACCGCGAGACGCAGACGTTAGCCACGATCACGATCCAAAATTATTTCCGGCTTTACCAAAAGCTCGCAGGCATGACCGGCACTGCGGAGACTGAAGCGGCGGAGTTTCACGATATTTACAAGCTCGACGTAAACGTGATTCCAACCAATCGGCCGGTGGCGCGCAAAGATCACAACGATCGGATCTACAAGACACGCCGTGAAAAATACAACGCGGTCATCAACGAAATCAGAGAACACCATACCAAGCAGCAGCCAGTGCTGGTTGGCACGGTGAGCGTGGAAGCATCGGAATTACTGAGTCGAATGCTGAAGCGGGAAAAAATCCCGCACAACGTGTTGAACGCGAAGTTTCACATGCAGGAAGCCGAGATCGTGGCGCGCGCGGGGCAGCCGGGAACGGTCACCATTTCGACGAACATGGCCGGGCGCGGCACCGATATTAAGCTCGGGCAGGGTGTGCCAGAACTCGGCGGATTATTTGTGCTCGGAACCGAACGCCATGAGGCGCGCCGGATAGATCGACAACTTCGCGGACGTTGCGCGCGCCAGGGCGACCCGGGCGGATCCCGCTTTTATGTCAGCTTCGAAGACGATCTCATGCGCAATTTTGGCGCGGCCGATCGTATGACGAAGATTATGGAACGCTTCGGTCTCGAAGAAGGCCAGGAGCTCGAACATCGCTGGTTGAACAAGTCGGTCGAGACTGCGCAAAAGCGCGTTGAGCAACGCAATTACTTGATCCGCAAACGCACGCTCGATTTCGACGATGTGATGAATATGCAGCGTGAAGTTGTTTACACCTATCGCAACGAAGTGATCGATTCGGAAGAACCACGCACATTGATCTACGAAGTCATCGACGAAGCCGTGCCGGCGAAGTTGAAAGAATATCTCGAGGTCGATGAACCGAACTACGCCGGACTGATTCATTGGGTCAACACGACGTTTCCTCTCGGCCTAACGAAAGACAAAGCGCAATTTGAGACGCGCACTGTCGATGAAAACGCGCAATTTCTCATCGGCAAGGTCAAGGAGGCTTACGAACGGAAATCGAGTCATGAGGAACCGAGCGCGGTGAAAAGTCTCGAGCGTTACATCATCTTGAATGCGATCGATCGTCTCTGGCAGGAACATCTCTACGCGATGGACGCGCTGCGGGAAGGCGTTTATCTCCGCGGTTACGCGCAAAAGGATCCGCTGATCGAATATAAAACCGAAGCTTACGATATGTTCGTCGAGCTGATGGCGAACATTAAAAACGAAGTGCTGCACAATCTTTTCCGTAGCACGTCGAACCTGCAGGCGTTCGAAAATTTCCTCGCGAGCCTTCCGCAATTTTTGCTGCGCGAAGATGCGCCGACCGCGCGAACGGCCAGCGCGCCGGCGCGCGTGCGTCAGCCGCAGCCGGTTGGGGCGATGGCCGGAGTCGCGATGGACGGCGATGGTGCGGGCGAAATGTCGATCGATCTGCCGGTGCGGCGTTCGCTGCCAAAAGTCGGACGCAACGAACCGTGTCCGTGCGGCAGCGGCAAAAAATACAAGAACTGCTGCGGCCGGACTGCTTGAGTTTACTGTTTTGGCTCCAGAGACTGATTAGGTCTCTTCTCCAATCACTTTCACGCCTCAACTATCAACGGCTGTAGAAGCGTGGGAATCTCACTCGGGGTCCACGCGCTCTGAAAATAGACAATTTCGTTTTGCGCAATTCTGTACTGCTTTCTAGTGGTGTTGATAGAAACGAAGTGTGTTTTGTCAGGGTTCGAGTAAATGTCGAATTCATCTCCCTCCGGCTCAGTGAGGGACGCAACAACTTGCCCTGAGTCGTCTGCGGGCCATTTGAGCACGAGCGTCAAGTTGTGGTTCCTAATGTAGTCGTGAATGTTCATCGGAATCTTTGGCTATTTCATGTGATACTTCTGGCGCAGCGAACGTGAAACGAAAGCCGCGTCAAGAGCGAAGACGCCTTCCGGGCGCTCATTAAAGCAACGAATGATCAGACCCGAGCGCGGATAAAAAACGGGAATACTCGCGCCAGGAATGTAAGTGCTAGCAGTGCCGTACACCATGTTGCCGTAGCGCTGTGCGTTCACATAAGTATAAGATTGACCTGGGTATTGATGACCGCTGAACTGCCTCCTTCCATCTGGTTGATGATACCGAAATAGCCGTACCCGTGCGATAGCGTTAGATCCGCAGCATGGAGAACTGCGAAGTCTTGGGTTCGCTCGGGCGAGGTGAAGCCGTTTCCTTGAAATGAGATGCGGTAAACGTCGGGTGCGAGGGCTGTGTCGGAGTAACCACCGAGCAAGCCATTGCTGGTGTACGGCGTCGCGCAGCTTGCAAGCAGCGCGGTCGAAAAAAGTATGGCAAGGGGAGCGTATGATGTCGTCATGGTGCGATAATACATTGCTAACCGGAAACAATGCGAGGTAAGAAGATGCTCGCTTTCGGGATTTGATTTACTTTAAGAATCTTTCGAATTGAAAATGCAAAGAATTCACTCGCGGATTGTTGGGTCACTGCTGGTCGCCGTTTTGCTCGTTGGCTGTATTGAGTTTCATCGTCGCACGATTCGTGAATATGGGACGGACCAGGCTGGGCAGACGACGGTGAGGAATGTGACGGAGGAGCAATATTGGAAGGAAAAAGTGGACGAGCGGATTGAGGCCGAAATTAAGAAAGAAAAGCCCGAATCGGGCTATGACACTTGGCAGAATTATTGGCGCTGGTGGTACAGCGTTTTGCGCCGAAAAAAGAAGCCGCCATTCAAATCCGACGAGTTCAAAACACCCGCGGACATGGTGAATTACATTAAAGAAAAACGCCGGGCCAAAGGATTGCCGACCTACGAAGACTGACCACTATTGTCATCCTGAACGAAGTGAAGGATCTCACAAAAGCTGGTTGATCACGCTAGTGTAGGTTGTGGGTTGCGCGCTTCGAATGAGAGATCCCTCGCTTTGCTCGGGATGACGGCGCGAAAAAAGCCGTCGCTGGCAAACGGCGAAACGATTGAATCCTACGTGCCCGCGCGGCTGGATCGGATGCCGTGGAGTCGCTGGCACTGGTTGATTGTCATCTCGCTTGGAGCGACCTGGATTCTCGATGGACTTGAGGTCACGCTCGCAGGCTCGTTAGGCGGAATCCTGACGCGACGCGAGGCTCTCGGTCTAACGGATACTGAAGTCGGTGCGAGTGCGACTGCTTATCTTGCGGGCGCGGTGATCGGCGCCCTTTTGTTTGGCTACGGGACGGATCGATTTGGTCGGAAGAAATTATTTTTCATCACCGTCGCGGTTTATTTAATTGGAACGGGGCTATCCGCGTTCTCGTGGAGTTTCGCGAGCTACGCTTTTTTTCGCGCAGTGACCGGCGCCGGAATCGGCGGCGAATACGCTGCAATCAATTCGGCAATCGACGAACTGATTCCTGCGCGGGTGCGTGGCCGCGTGGACTTAATGATCAACGGCTCTTACTGGGTCGGCGCCGCACTCGGTTCGGGTGCGACACTGTTGCTGCTCGATCCGAATCGATTTCCAATCGCGTTAGGCTGGCGCTTTGCCTTCGGCATCGGGGCGACGCTGGGTCTTATCGTTATTTTCTTTCGTCGCTGGATCCCGGAAAGCCCGCGCTGGTTGATGATTCACGGACGAAACGTCGAGGCGGAAAAGATTGTGGAAGAAGTCGAGCGCAGAATTGTGGCCGATCCTGAAACGTTGCCGGCACATGATTTCCCGCCAACACGGATCCACACACGAACGCATACGCCGTGGCGGGAAATTTGGAACGCCATTGCGCACGAACATCGACATCGTTCGTTCCTCGGTTTTGTTTTGATGCTGACACAGGCGTTTTTTTACAACGCGATCTTTTTTACGTACGCGCTCGTATTGATGCGGTTTTATGGCGTCCCCGAAAGCAAGGTCGGAGGATATCTACTGCCGTTTGCGCTCGGAAATGTTCTTGGTCCGGTAGTCCTCGGACATTTCTTCGACACGATCGGTCGCAAACAAATGATTGCCCTGACTTATGGTATCTCCGGATTTCTGCTCGCGCTGACCGCCTGGCTTTTTCACGCAGGGCTGTTGACCGCGCAAACGCAAACGGCGGCGTGGACGATTATTTTCTTCGTCGCTTCGGCAGCCGCGAGTTCAGCCTATTTAACGGTGAGCGAGATTTTTCCGCTCGAAATTCGCGCGCTGGCGATCGCAATTTTCTACGCAATCGGAACCCTCACCGGCGGAGTATTCGCGCCGTTGCTCTTTGGTTGGATCATTGGGACGGGATCGAGTACGGCGTTGTTTGTTGGATATTTAGTTGCCGCGGCTCTGATGATTTTTGGAGCGGTGACCGAATGGAGAATCGGCGTGCCGGCGGAACGCCTACCGCTTGAACACGTTGCGGCACCGTTGTCGAGCCGCGGGTTGAACTGATGCGACGGTCATAGACCGCCGCCACAGAAAATTCACGCGGCCGACACGGCCGCCGCTACAGTCATCTCGCACGTATGAATGGGACCAGCCGGCGTGAGTTCGCTGCAATAAAGATGAAACGCGTCGACGCGAAACATTCCGGCGTCGAGTTCGGCATTCGACTTTAGAAATTTTCGAAGCACGCCGCCATGGGCATCGCGGCAGCGCGCGAGCGTGATATGCGCATGCCAGGAACGCAAATCGGCTTCAAGTCCGACGGCCAGTGCTGCATCCTGCACCCGTTTGTGAAGTTGAAAAAGATGTGGATGACCTTTTCCCACGCCAATCCAAATGATTTTCACGTGACCCCCGCGGCCGCGGGGCGGAAATGTGCCGATGCCTTCGATTGGAAGAAAAAAAACGCGAAACTCAATCGCGCTAAGTTTTTCCCGTAACGCAAGGTCGACATCTTCCGGCACATCGGGAAAGAAACCAAGCGTGAGATGCATTTGAGTGCGGTCCGTCCAGCGCACGCCGCGAATGTGTGGGTTTAGATCGGCAAGCGATTGCTGAATGACTGACGGCGGGCTAACCGCAACGAAGAGCCGCTTGAGTTTCACTTCTTGCCGCGAACTTCGGCGCCAGATCGCGCTTCATCCCCGCTCTTACTGACACGCGGTGGCATCCATCGATTAACGAGTTTCATGACGTGACCGATCAGATTCGGAGATAGCGCATTAGCGGCGATGACGAAATA